>OBEQ012892022.1_pt1 | contig 27445 bp, 25 predicted proteins | sample 1670901 | NCBI WGS metagenome assembly OBEQ01 (sample SAMEA104232315, study PRJEB22302) | groundwater metagenome | biome: forest; feature: aquifer; material: groundwater | place: USA | collected 2011-08-07 | depth 5.4 m
AATGGCTCCCCGCTCCAGAGTTTGCTGAGCAAACTCCACGCGGAGTCGCGAGTAAATGTTGAATGGCTCCCCGCTCCAGAGTTTGCTGAGCAAACTCCACGCGGGTCGCATTTGTGGATTGGAGGCTACGAGTCGAGAACGGTCTTGGCGACGACCTTGATGGTAGGATCGAGAGAGGCCGAAACCGAGCAGTACTTTTCCAAGGCCAGGGACACGGCCCTTTCCGCCTTGGCGCGATCGATCCCGGGCCCGTGGATCTTGTACGTCACTTCGATATTCGTGAACGGGGCTGGAGTCGCGTCCTTGCGGTCGCCGGTGACCTCGATGTCCATGCCCGTGAAGTCCACGCGGGATTTTTTCAGGATGTTCACGACGTCGATGCCGGCGCAACTGGCCACGCCTACCAGCACCAGCTCCATGGGGCGGAAACCGCTTTCGTCCCCGCCGATGGATTTGGAGGCGCCGATGTCGAAGCAGTATCCGTTGCCGGCCTTGGCCTTGAATTTGAAGTCCGGAGTCCCCGTGAGTTCGACGCGCATTACTGGAACGCCACGACGAAGTCCTGTGTGCTCTTGAATTTCTCCAAGGCCTGGATCGCTGCCGGCATCTGGTTCGCTTCCGTCATGTTGGACAGATAGCGGCGGAATTTCGAGGCCGCTTTGAACACATCCGGAGGCATGATGAGCTCTTCGCGGCGCGTGCCCGACATGGCGATGTCGATGGCGGGATAGATGCGCTTTTCGGCCAGGCGGCGGTTGAGCACCAGTTCCATGTTACCCGTGCCCTTGAACTCCTGGAAAATCACTTCGTCCATCTGCGAGCCGGTCTGCACCAGCGTGGTCGCGATGATGGTGAGGCTTCCGCCCTCTTCCAGCTTGCGCGCGGCGCCGAAGAACTTCTTGGGTTCCTGCAGGGCTTTGGCGTCCACGCCGCCCGACAGGGTGCGACCGGAGGACTTGAGCTGGTTGTTGTAGGCGCGGCTCATGCGCGTGATGGAGTCGAGCAGGATCACGACGTCTTTGCCGGACTCGACCTTGCGTTGGGCGATGTCGATGACCATCTGGGTCAGCGCGATATGCTCCTCGATGGGCTTGTCCAGGCAGGAGGCGTAAACCTTGCCCTTGATCTTACGGGTCAGATGCGTGACTTCCTCGGGACGTTCGTCGATAAGGAGCAGCATCACGTCGGCTTCGGGATGATTGTACGCGATGCCGTTGGCGATCTTTTCCATCAGTATGGTCTTGCCGGTGCGGGGAGGCGCTACGATCAGGCCGCGCTGGCCCTTGCCGATGGGCGTGAGCAGCTCGAGCAGGATCATGGATTTGTCGTTGTCGAGAGGCGAAGACAGCCGGTAGTTCTCGTGCGGATTGACGCTGGTGAGCGTGTGGAACATCGGCGACGGACGATAGATTTCCAGCGGTTGATCCTGCACCTCCAGGAGGTTGGTGACCACCTTCTGGTTGCGGTTCTTCTTGCCGCGCACGATACCGTGGATTTTATGGCCCGAACGCAGGCCGAATCGGGAGACGATTTCCCGCGGAACCAGGATGTCGGCATCCTGGGGGGTGAAGCTGGTCTTTTCCGAGCGCATGAAGGCGTGACCAGCCTCCGTGATCTGGATGAATCCCGTGTATTCCTCGGTCTCCGAACGCGGATCGAAATCGATGCCGTGATCGCCGCCGTTGTCGTTGCGGTCCCGGCCGCCCTTGCGCTTGCCGCGGTCGTTGCGATTGTCCCGGTTATCCCGGTTGTCGCGGCCGCCACCGCCACCACCGTTATTATTGTTGTTGTTGTTGTTCTGATTGCCGTTCTGGCCGCCCCGGCTTTGGATCTTGCTCACCTTGGCGCGCTTGCGACGCCGACGAAGGCTGTCATTGGACTCGTGGGAAATCTGGGTCAGGTTCTTGAGCTGGCGGGTGGGATCGAAAGGCTTCTCGGGTTGTCCCTCGACGTTGCCGTCGACGTTTCCCTCCGGTTCCCTCCCGTCATCCTCGTCCAGATCATCGTCATCGTCGTCGTCATCGGCGAGATCGTGGTTTTCGATGACCTCCATCTCCGGTTCGTGCATGTCGTCATCGCGATGGTCGTGATTTTCGAGGTTGTCGTTAGTGATCATTTCGGTGGGATTCCGATCTTGCATTCAAGATCCCTTGGTTGATTTTAAATTTCATTGCCATAGGCGGAATTTGATAGGTGAATGGTATCGCGACACGGGCGACGGTATTTAATCCGTTCTCGTCATCCGGTTGGCGGCGCCCTTGGAGGCCGGTGGGAATCTGGATCCCCGCGGCCCGTTATTTACTTATCAGAAAACCCCTGATGGATTTCCACTGTTTCCCACCTGCCAGACTCAATGTCGAGGGGGGAAATTGCTGTTATCGGCAAGCTTCAATGGCTAGTATAGCCAAATGTCCAGACTCGAAGCAACGAAAAGCGTTTGTTTCCGGGCTTGTTTCCAGACCCTTTTTCTAGTCTGATCAGCGGAATTGAAGCTTAGTGGTCATCTTCAATATAGATAAACCCGAAGGAAAAACAACGCAAACCGTCCCCTAATTCGGGGTCATTCGCCTCGGAATGGGCCTGATTCCCCCGGATTATCTGGGATTGTAGTTGTTCATGGCAACCATCATAAGCATCAAGCAGCTCATGATGACGCTTCCGGTAATGATCTGTTCCCGATGATCGAAACTGTGTTTCACCACTATCACGCTGTCAGTCCTGGACTTGGGTGCCGTGTCCAACGTCGAGTCCGTGGTTGCCCCGGATACCTTGTGATCCTGGGAGCCGGTGTTTATCGCGGCTTGAGGTGATTGAGCAGGGGTAAGGACTTTTTGCGGCTCGGCGGCAACAGGCGTTTGCGCGGATACGGAAGCCGAGGCGAAAAGCAGAACCAGGATCAGGAGGCAGAACCGGTAAACGATTCCGGAGGCCATATCCTAGGCGTCCAAGTGCTTTTTGAGCAGATGGTTCACGGTGTCCGGGCTGGCCTTGCCGCCGCTGACCTTCATCACTTGGCCGACGAAGAATCCCAGCAGCTTGACCTTGCCGCCCTTGTAGGCCGCGACGGAATCCTGATTCTTGTCGAGGATGTCCTTGATGAAGCCTTCGATGGCGCCGGTGTCGTTGATGACGATCAGGTTCTTGTCCTTGACGATTTGGCTCGGAGCCTTGCCTTCCGAGAGCATGTCCTCGAAAACGGTCTTGGCGATCTTGCCGGATATTGTTCCCACGCTTATCAGGTTGATCAGTTCGCCCAGATCCTCCGGGGTGAACTTCAGATCCCACACGGTAATGGTCTGTTCCTTGACCACGCGCAGGACTTCTCCCATGGTCCAGTTGGAAGCGGCTTTTTTATCGCCGGCGATGGAACAGACGCGTTCGTAGAACTGGGAAACGGGCTTGTCCGAAGTCAGGACTGCCGCATCGTACGCGGGGATGCCGAACTGCTCGACATAACGCTTGCGTCGCGCTTCGGGAAGCTCAGGCAGGGCGGCCTGGATGGCCTCGATGGTCTTGGCGTCGACATTGATGCGGACCAGATCCGGCTCAGGGAAATAGCGGTAGTCGTGCGCTTCTTCCTTGGTGCGGGTGGCCACGGTGACGCCGCAGGCCACGTCCCAACGCTTGGTCTGCTTGGGAATGACCTCTCCCCTATCCAGCAGCATGGCCTGAAGTTCGATTTCCGATTCCAGGGCTTTCTCGATGTTGTGGAAGGAGTTCATGTTCTTCAGCTCGACGCGGTTGCCGAAAGGCGCATTCTCGTCCTTGCGCAGGGAGACGTTGGCGTCGCAACGCAGGTTGCCGCGCTCCATGTTGGCGTCGCAGATTTCCAGGTATTCCAGGATTTGCTTGAGCTTTTCCAGATACAGGTAGGCTTCGCGTGGGGTGCGTAGATCCGGATCGGAAACGATTTCGATCAAGGGGGTGCCGCAGCGGTTGGCGTCGAACAGGGAGTCGGCGACCGTGAGATCGTGGATGAGCTTGCCCGCGTCCTCTTCCATATGGATGCGGGTGAGGCCAATGCGCTTGCGCGTGCCGTCGTCGAGGTCGATGTCCAGATGGCCCTTGGTGCAGATGGGCCGATCGTACAGGGCGTTTTCGCCTTGCTGGGTGATCTGGTAGCCTTTGGGAAGATCCGGATAGAAGTAGTTCTTGCGTGTCCACATGGCCAAGTTGTCGATGCGGCTGCTGCAGGCGAGCCCCATCTTGATGGCGAACTCCACGGCCTTGGCATTGGGCATGGGGAGGGTTCCGGGCATGCCCAGGCACACCGGGCAGACCAAGGTGTTCGGCTCCGCGCCGAACTCCACCTTGCAGCCGCAGAACATCTTGGTGTTCGTGGAGAGTTGGGCGTGTACTTCCAATCCGATAACGACGCTATAAGCCATGGAATAAAGGTAGGAATCGGGGGTTTGTCTGTCAGGGTGGGTCATGCGTGAGAATGCAAAATTCAAAAGTCAAAATGTAAAATGCAAAAATCAGATCGGAGTGGGCCCGATTGGACGGGAATGGCCCTGTGTGCTTGACGGGGCGGGTATTTCTTCCCATTTTGCACTTTGACTTTTGCATTTTGCCTTTTGACTTCTACCCTGGAAGACCCCGAAAAATGGCCTTGCCTCCCGGCCTCCCCTCCTATGAATTCCTCCGCAGCCTTGAGCCGTCCAAGGATCTGCCCGCTTATTACCATCTGAATCTGCGCAAGCAGGAAGGCGGACGACTGCCCCTGTTGGCGCCGGACGGCATCCCGGTCTTCTCCCCCATTTCCTATGAGGCCTTCTTCGGCAAGGCGGGACCGATAGAGATCGAGATCGGATGCGGCAAGGGCGGCTTCCTGGTCGAGTATTGCGAGAAGCATCCGGAAATCCCTTTCGTGGGCCTGGAATGGGAAGCCGAGATCGCCTGCATGGTGGCACGGCGCCTGGAAAAACGCCCGCATCTCCGCCACTCCCGGGTCTTGCTCGGCGACGCCTACTATTTCTTCCGGGATTTCCTGCCGGCCTCGACCGTGCAGGCGTTCCACATGTACTTCCCGGATCCCTGGCCCAAGAAGAAGCATCATAAGAACCGGCTGATGGCCGCGCCCTTCATGCAACAGGTCTACCGAGTCGCCCTGCCGGATGCGCCTTTTTTCTGGGGAACCGATCATCAGGAGTATAACGCTTCGGCCCAGGAACTGTTTGCGTCCCTGCCCTGGCTGGAAATGGTGAATCCCGACGCCGAGCCCACCGAAGGCATCATGACCAATTTCGAGAAGAAGTACCGCAAGCAGGGGAAACCGATTTACCGCTGCGTGATGAGGATTAAGAAGGGCTGATCAAGGCCGGCAGCCGGAAACAAAACCAAAGTCAAAGGCCCGGAGGCAAGCCAACCGCATCCAAGGGAACTCTCGCTCCCGGCCCCCGACTCCCGGCCGAGGAAGAATCGGTTCCACAGGATTTTCGCCTTTCTACCCTCTCCGCAATCGTCTCAACGCCCTCGGCAGCCCGTCGCGGTGCCACCGCCTCCAGATTTCGAAGTGTTCGTATTCGCGTTCGCGACGGCGGAAGTCCGGACCGTGGACTACCCTGCGTCCGCCTTCGCGGCGGGGCGGGATGGCGATGTGCAGGCATTCGTGATAGACAACGCCTCCCAGGATTTCCGGCGTGACCTCGGCGCTGTCGTAACCGCGGCTGATGGAGATGAGATGGAAGGCCGCGCCCGATCCGTCCTGGGACACGGAATGGGTGGAAAGGCCTCCCAGCCGCGCGGACCAGGTGAGGCGGGCCTCCAGTCGGCCTTCGAAGTAGCGGGCATTGACTGCGCGGAAGGCCGCGTCCAAATCGTGGTGGGCGCCTTTCGGTTCAAGGTTCTCCACGCGTCGGCGGTTGCGCGCCAGCCGGAGCTTGGCGGCGCGGGACGGCGCGTTGCCGGCTTGGGCCGGGGCCCGCAGATGTTCGCGAATCAGCGCTTCCAATTCCGCCCGCCGAGCGCGCAGGACGGGATCGCGCTTGCCGCCGCGCCGCGTCACGAGCACGGCCCATTCCAGTACGCTTTGCTTCACGGCCAGGGGCGCTTCTTCCAGGATCAGGGGAACATCCAGGCGCAAGGCCTCATGGCGGCGAGTCCACGCCACGCGCCAGCTTTCCCAGAGCCTTTTCTTGACGGTCACTTCGATATGGGCATACGGTCCGCGGCAAAGCTCGGCGAAGGAGGGAATGCGGCCGGATTCCAGCGGAAGGGAAAGGGCAACATGCGGGTTACCCCGGTGCTGGGTAACGTCGAAGGTACCTCCGGCGGGGGTGGCCGGAAACAGGGACTCGGCGACCGTGTTTGCGGAAGCCGCGGGCTTGATGGAAGGATGGGGCTCGATGGACTGCCTTGATCCGGAGGAAGCCGCGAGCGGCCGCGGCGGAGCGGGAATGGGATCCGGAACGGTATCGAAGAGGCTGAGCTGGCGGAAAAACGATGCGATGCCCGCCAGGGCCGACCGGCGTCGGTTGCGGCCTTGGGCGGGGGCTTTCATTTCGGCCGGGCAGGACCTGTGGGCATGGCCGGAGCCATGGCCTTGGAAGAGTCCGGTTTGGCCGCGCCGGCGTCGCCGGATTTGGCGGAGGCGGGCTTGGCCTTGTCGGTCCCCGCTTTGGGAGCCGGAGCGGCATCCTCATGCGGAGCGTCCTTCTTGTTCGGTCCTTGTTTCGAGGACTTGATGAAATCCGTTTTGTCCAGGAAGCCGGAACGCCGGTCCAGGGATTCGAATTCGTCTTCCAGGTTCACGGCCTGGGTTTCCGGATTCAGGATATGCGGCGTCACGTAGATCACCAATTCCGTGGTATGGGTCAAGGCTTTGCGCCAGGAGAAAAGGTAGCCGAGCACGGGAATGCTTCCGAGAATGGGAACGAAGCTGCGGTTATTGTCCTCCTGGGAATTGATCAGGCCACCCAAGGCGATGGTCTCGCCGTCCATGAGCATGACATTGGTGGTGATGGAGCGGTTGGTGATGGTAGGCGGGGCGTCCCCGACGCTGGGGCCCGCGGTCTTGATGCTGGGGCTGATGTTGACGTTCACCTCTCCGTGGCGCGTAACCCAGGGCGTCAGCTCGATGGTGATGCCGTCATCGATGGTGCGGAAGTCGTTGTTCTGGAACCCGTCCTTGGTGACGGAACTGACCTGGTAGTAGAAGGTGCGGCTGACCTTGAGTTCCGCCTTGTTGCCGTTCAAGGTGGTGATCTTGGGCATGGACAGGATCTTGGCCTTGTTCTTGGATTCCAGGGCCCTGAGGCTCAAGTCGAAATTGGGGGGCCGGATGCCGATTGTTCCCTGGAAGGATCCCTGGTTGAACTTGTTGCGCACCCCGCTTAAAGAGCCGTAGGCGACCAGGTTGGCACCGGGGTTGTTGGACTTGCCGGCTTCGATTCCGAAATCGGAATCCTTGTTCCGGTTGTACTCCACCACCACCACTTCCATCAGCACCTGGGGCGTGGGCACGTCGACCTTTTCCAGGAAGGACTTCACCAGGCTGATGTCATCGACGGTGCCGCTGATCAACACTGCGTTCTGTTCCTTGATGACCTTGATATTCTCTACGGGAATGGACTTGGGGATGATCTTCTCGATGTTCTCGGCCTTAATGAACTTGAGATAGACCAGTTCCGCGTCCGAAAGCGCCTGGCCGGAAGGCGTGTTGGGATTGCGATCCCCGATCAACAAAGTGCCGTCCTTGTTGAGGAAGGCGTAGCGCGTGCCCTGGAGCAGGGCCGATAGCGCCTCTTCCACGGTCACGCCCTTCAATTGCGCGTTCACGTTTCCGGAGACGTCCCCGATGATGGTGTAGTTATGGCCCGCCTGCTCCGCGATTTCCCGGATGGCATCCCCGAGGGAGGCGTTGTTCAGCGATAAGGTGACCTTGCCGTCGTGCACGTCCACGTCCGAAGCGCCGCCGGACTGGCCTTGGAAGCCCGAGCCGTGTCGGTTGCGGTGGAAGCCCTGGGATTCCTGGCCGGAAGAGTCGCCGTTCTCGACCAGGTAGACGCCGTTTTTGAGGCGCACATCGTAGTCGTTGGCGGCCATCAGGGCTTTGAAGCCGTCGATCGGTTCCACATCCTTGAGATGGCCCGTGACCAGGCCCCGCAGATTCTGGCCGGGAACGATGTTGATCTTGGTCTTTTCCACGAACTCGCGGAGGAAATCCTTGACCGGACGGTTTTGTACGTCGAGATTCATCCGCTTGTTGCGTACCTCGAGGATGCTGAAGGCGTTCTCCTTGGTCTTGCGGATGTGGTAGACGTTGCCGTCCGCGCTCAGTTCCAGGCCGTGGGACTTGCACAATTTGTCCAGGCCTTCCAGCACGGGGATGTTCTCAAGGTGGATGGTCACCTTCACGTCGCCCAGATCCTTGTCAGGGATGATGCTCAGCTTGAAGGCCGTGGCGATGGCGCGGATCACGTCCAGGATGGGTTCATCCACATAGTCGACGTTCAACATGGCCGGATCGGTTTTGCCCGCGGAGGTCTTCGCCGTCCCTTTCGGATCCGCGGATTTCTTCACTCCCCGTCCGGCTTTGCCGCGGGCGGCATTCTCCTTGTGCTTTTCCAGCAGCTCCCGCTCCTGTTCGCCGAGCGTGGACGCATGGCCGATCATATTCCGGCGCGGAGCGTCCGTGGTCGGATAATTGTTGGGGATAGTGCTCCCGGCGGGGGGCGGCGGCTGCTCCGGGATGGGCTGCGGCTGTTGGTACTCGGGCTGGGGCGGCGGCTGCGGTTGGCCGGAGTCCTCCTGCGCGGGGATTGCGAAGGGAAGGCACAGGACAGCGAGAAGCAGGAATTTTTTCTTCATGTCTGGGCTTCCATTACCGCCACGCGGATCAACTCCCCGGCGCTGGTGATATTCTGCTTTAATTTATCCATTCCATCCAACACCAACGTCTTGTAATTGGAGGATTTTTTGACTTGGGATTCGCTTTTACCGCTGATGACGGCTTCGCGGATCTGCGCATCGAACTGGAGCAGTTCGAAAATCCCCGTGCGGCCGCGGTAGCCGGTGCCGTTGCAGGCGGGGCATCCCACCGCAGTAGGACACAAGTCCGGGAGCATGGGCAGGAACATCTTCTCTTCCGCCGTAGGCGGCTTCATGGCGTAACACGCGCGGCACAGCTTGCGCACCAGGCGCTGGGACATCACCCCCAGGACCGCGGAGCTGATCAGGAACGGCTTGACCTTGAGATCCAGCAGGCGCGTAACGGCCGAGGCGGCATCGTTGGTGTGCAAGGTCGAGAAGACCAGATGGCCGGTCTGGGCGGCCTGCACGGCGATGGCGGCGGTCTCCTCATCGCGGATTTCGCCCACCATGATCACGTCCGGATCCTGGCGCAGCAGGGATCGCAACGCGCTCGCGAAGGTGAGTCCCGCCTTATCGTTGATCTGCACCTGGTTCGCGCCTTCCAGGCGGTATTCGATGGGATCTTCGATGGTGGACACGTTGATGTCCTTCTCCAGGATTTCCCGTAGCGAGGCGTACAGGGTCGAGGATTTGCCGGAGCCGGTGGGACCGGTGACGAAGAGCATCCCCTGAGGCCGGTGGATCAGCTGCTTCAGGAGGGCGTTGACCTCTTCGGACATGCCCAGGGTTTCCATGTTCCCCACGGTTTCCATGTGCTTGAGGATGCGGATCACCACCTTCTCGCCCACGCGCGTGGGCAAAGTGCTGACGCGCATATCGATGGCTTCGCCTTCGTGCATCCATTTGATGCGGCCGTCCTGGGGGAGGCGCTTTTCGGCGATGTCCAGTTCCGCCAGGATCTTGATGCGCGAGGTGAGCGAGGCCTGCACCCACTTGGGCAGCTCCATACTGTCCTTGAGCATGCCGTCTTTGCGGTAGCGCACCTTCACCAGGTTTTCCCCCGGCTCGATATGGATGTCCGTGGCCACTTCCAGGATGGCCTGGTTGACAAGGTTGTTGACGAGTTTGATGACGGGTTCACTCTGGCTCTTTTTCTTGATCTCCTCCAGGGAGGACCCGTCCTGGATGGAAACTTCGGACTTGATGAGATCGGAGAGGATGCCGCCTTCTTCCAGGGCGCCGGCCTTGCCGCTGATGCGCTTGATCTGGTATTCCAGGGTGGGTCCGTCCGCCTTGCGGAATTCCACTTCCCTGCCGGACCGCAGTTGCAAGGCCTCGCGGAGCAGTTCGTCATTCACGTTCTGGGCGGCGAAGACCAGCACGTCCCCTTCCACGGCCACGGGGTAGGTGCGGCAGCGGATGCAGATGTCCCGGCCGACTTCATCAAGCAGGGCGGGGTTCAAATCCATTTCATCCAAGGCGGTCGGTCCTTCCCCTCAGGCGGCTCCTTGCTGGGAGATGAACCTGGGCCGGAATCGTGCTAGCCCCGGAAAATAGCAAAATTACGCGTTCTTAAGCTTGTGCATCTGGGCGATTGGCGGCGATCCTGAGGTTTAAGGCTCCGGGATGCCTCCGGATTCCAGCAGCTCCTCCGCGTTCTGTCCCGTGGAGGCCGGGATGCGGTTGCGGGGATGGATGATGCTGGTCTGGGTGCTGGGAAGATCGCGGTATATCGTCGTCATCGTCACGGTGATGCGGGCGACGAAGCGGCTTTCCTCCGCGTCCAATTGCCCGTCGCGGTCGCGATCCAGTTCCTCGAATCCGATGCGACCGTCCCGATCTTGGTCCAGGCTGTCCAGATCCCAGGGTAGGTCCACGGAGAATCCCTTGGGCTGCGGACGAGAGGGTCCTTGCGGGACAATCGTCAGGGAAGCCACGCGGAAATTGCAGGCTTTACCGTTCACGGTCAGAATCGAATCGTGCCATCCGTAACCCATGCGGTGGTTGGCGCGGTTCAGGATTTCCAGGGTGTCTTCGCCCAGCCTGAGGATGCCCCCTCCGGTCATCAGATTGTCGGCCAGGGAGGCGAAGGTGGCCTGGGCCTGGAAGGCGGCGTCACGGCGGCCGGCCCCGAGGCGCGCGGCGAATCCGGCGTCCTTGAAGAGCGCCAAGGCCATGCCCACCACCACCACCGAAAAGGCCAAGGCGATCAGGAGCTCGATCAAGGTAACTCCGGAGCTACTACTGGGACGCGGCAACCGACACGTAGCCGCGGCCGTTCCGACCGCACCCGGCGCGCGACCCGGCGATCCCCGTCTTGCGACCGGGACCCTCAGAATCGTCAGTACCATTTATACTCCGGGATTTTCAGGATCAGGGAGGTCAGCAGGCGGGGCCTGGAGTCCGGGGTTTCCCCATCGTCCGAGGATCCGGCTCCGTATTCTTCCCCGTCCTCTTTAGGGAGCGATGCGCCGTCCCGGAAGGCGCCTTCCTGCGCGGCGGGAAGCCTGAACACTTTGACGCGCACTTCCAGGGGCTTACGCAATTCCTTGGGCGAAAGCTTTTCGTCCAGAACCACTTCGTCCAGCGTGTTCATGATGCGGGCGCTGTCCATCACCCGGCGGACCACCAAGAGGGAATCCGCCCCGATTCCCGGGGTCAGATACGAGGTGTCGTGGATGTCCTCCTTGGGCCGTCCCCGCAGGTCTTCCAGATCCGAGCGGGCCGCCAGGACGGCGGCGTGGTGCAGGCGGTTGAGCTTGTCCATCTTTCCCGAGGACTTGAGGCCGTACCACAGCACGGCGGATCCCATGGCCAGGATGGTCAGGGCCACGGCGATTTCCACCACGGTAAAGCCGCGCTGGCGCCGGATCGATGGATCTGACCAACCGGGCCGGGTGACCCCGCCCTTGACGAACGCGGCGCTCACAAGCGCGGCGGACATTCGCTTACCGCTCCTGACCGCGCCGCTCAAGAACGCTTCCATTCCATGAGTTTGAAAACGTACAGGCGCCGATCCTGCGGGCCCAATTGCAACGGTTGCACGAACCCCGTGGGCAGACGGCTGCGATCAATGCGTCCAGGGCCCAGGCAGTTGCGGGTATTGGTGCCTTCGCACAGGAGCTTGCGAGTCAGCACCGGCCCGCGCACTTCCCCGGCCAACCATACGGCCGAAGCCATCACCACGCCTTCCACCGCGTTGGCCTGGGTGCCCAGTACCACCCGGCCGTTTGCTCCTCCCGCGATCAGGAAGCCACGGGCCACGGCCTCGTTGACCACGCGGATGGCATTCAAAGAATCCGCGCCATGGGTCGCGTTCTTATTGCCGACGGAGAGCAGCACCGATTCCAAGGTGGTCTGGGCCTTGTCGCGGAGTACGATGTCCTTGCCCGCCACCGCTTCAATGCCGAGCTTACAGCGGTTATGCACGAAGACGCTCCCACGCGCGAATGCGGAGATGCCCTCCCCGGTGATGCTGTCCTCGAAGGTGATGTCCTTGCCGGAAAGCAATTGGATGTTCTCCAGGCGGATCAGGCCCTTGACGCGGATTTCCCCGTCGCAGAGGATGCGGCCGGGTCCTTTGAGCACCCAGGGTTCCTCGTCGTTGTTGACCAATTCCACCCGGCCCAAGGGGAAGAACAGATCCCCATCCTTGGGGAAGACGGGCGGTTCCGTGCGGGTGAAATTGCCGTTGCCCCCTTCCCCGCCCTGATCGCCGAGTTTTTTCTGCAGGGCGGATTCCAGCGCGTAGTATTTCTTGTCCGTGAACTCTGCCGTATAGGCGCCCATGGAGAAGCCCGCCGGCCACGGGGCGCTTGGAATCCCGGGGCTTGGCGTGCGCATGCGCATGGCGCCGAAGATCTGGTTCTGGGGAAAGGATTCCAGGGGCTCATTGTTATCCAGGGTCAGGGCCGGGCCGAAAATGCTGTCGTCCAGGGCCTTGCCGAAGCGGGCGAAGACCGTAGCTTCCGCGTTACGGTATCTCCCCTTGGACGTGATGTCCAGGAAGGCCCGGGTGCGATCCACGCGGACGTCGGGCACTCCCTGGGAGGAATCCATGCGGTAGGCGAAGGTGTCCGTGGGAGCCTTGGGGCCCCCGAGGAAGGGATCCGCGTCCGGCGCGGGTTCGGCGGCCTTGCCGAAGGAGGGTTCGGCCGAATCGGAGAAGCGTTCCAGGTAGAGCTGGTAGGCGATTCCGGATTCCGCGGCGTAAAGGGCCTGGGTGGTTTCCGCTTCCCTGGCCCAAGGCTTGATGTCCGCGCGCGCGCGTTGGATCAGGATGGAAACGGCGATCCCAAGCACGGTCAGTACGGAAAGGACGGTGAGCAGGGCCGCGCCCGACTGCCGTTTGCCTTGCGTCATTTTTCGTTCAGGAGTTCGAATCTGCCGCCGCGATCCTTGAGGACCACCTTGTTCGCCTCGATGGACACCACCTCCGCGGAATCGATGGGATCCCCGACTTTGACGATTATCTTCTGGCCGGAATTATTGGTGATGGTGGCCACGTTGCTGCCGACCGTCCCCTTCAGCACGTAGCGCCGGGGAGGCGGATCGACCTTGGGCGCCGTGGGTGACGGCCCCGCAGGCCGGGGTTGACGAATGGCGCGGAATGGGTTGTCGGTAGGATCCACCGCGGTATCGGCGCCGGCCGACTTGGGACCGGACCGGATGAAAGCCAGCAGGGAATCCGGCGCGCCCGCCAGGGAGGCATGGTCCGCGCGGCGTTGGGAACCGCGGGGATACTTTTCCAGAAAGGACGATCCGCCGAGATAGAGGATCAACAAGGCGGGCAAAGCCGGCCACCACCGCAGCAGTTGCGCTTTCACTGCAGGGATCCTTTCCTACGATCATAGACGTGCAGCACCAGATGGCCTTCCAGCCGGCCCTCCGCATGTTCCCCGCCCTGGCGGATCAGCAATTCTTCCGGGAACAGATCGGGATGTTCCTTCTTGAGGCGCGTGAATAAATCCACCAGACCCGCATAATGGGCGAACCCTTCGATACGGACCTTGAGGAGGCGCAGGGAATCCGCCTTGGCCAATACCGGCGTGGTCTTGATTACTTCGAATCCCGATCTCTGGGCCAGCTTGCGGATGCGATCGATGGTCGCCTGCACATTGGCGTCCCGGTTGAGGTCGCCTTCGCGCGAGGCCTGGAACGCAGTGAGCGCCGCGACGTCCTGCTGCAGGGCGGCATGGGTGGAGTCGAGCCAGGCGGGTTCATAAGTGTTCTCGCGCAGCTGGGCCAATTGGCCGCGCGCGTCCCGGAGATGGATCGCGAGCGGCAAAAGGGCCTGGTGGGCGAACAGGACCAACAGGCAGGCCGGAACCACCCAGGCGGCGATGCGGAAACGATCCTCCCAAAGGCGGGCACCTAAACCGTTTTCCATCAGGGCCTCTCCAGCTTGCCGGTGACGTGGAAGATGACGACGCCGGTCGCCAGATCCTTGCGTTGTTCGGACAAGGCGATCCCGGTAAAGCGCTTTCCCGCCGTCAGGCTTTTCTGGATCGATTGCACCTGGTTCCAATCCCGCACCCAGGCGCGGAAGGACATTTCCAGGCTGCCGTCGATCTGACGGGTGATCGAGAGGCCGTCGATGCCGGCCTCCTTAGGCAGGGCCGCGGAGATGGCGCCCAGCACCGAGCTCCAGTCCATGGGTTCATGCCACAAGGGCTTCAAATCCGCGACGGCGTTTTCCAGCCGTATCTTTTCGATGCGCAGACCGCGGATGGAATCCACCTGGGCCTGATAGACCGAGGCCTGGGCCTTCAAAGCGCGGAGTTCAGATTGCGAGACGCGGATGGAAATCCAGAAAGCCGCCGCCACCAAGGCGCAGAAGAGGCCCGTGGCGGTCATGGCCAGGATGAAACGGAAACGGGTGCGGATGGTTTCATTGCCGCGGCGCTGATCGGCGGCGACGCGGTTGTGCGCGGCGAAATCCTTTTGCCGGGCGGCCTGGGCCAGGCCCAGATGCAACAACCAGGAGTTGGTTTCACCGACGGAGGGCGGCGAGGCGGTAGCTGAAGTAGAGACGGGAATAGCCGCGGCAGACTTGCCCATGGTCACGGAAAAATCCAACGGCTCCGCGTGCAGTTCCTTCACCGCCGCGCCGTCCCACAAGGGATCGCCTTTTGCCAGATAGGTCTTGAGGCCGCCGTTGCGTCCCATGCCCGCGGCGAACTCCCGATGGCGCCGCAAACGCGCGGCCGCGTTGGCGCCTGCGCCCTCCCCCACTCTGAGCACATGGAACGGCGACCCGTTCAAATACAGAAGCGAATAGCAGAAGTGGCCGCCGCCGTAAAGAAGTTGGAAGCTCTGTTCGCCTTTTTCAGTCGCCACCAGTTCGCCCAGGGCTTCGATGGCGACTTCCAGCGAAAGGCCCGCGTCCATTCCCTCTTGCCCGTTGACAGGCACAGTGAGATCGATCAGGTCGACGAAGACCCGGTGATTGGAACCGAGATTGGTGTCCTCGACGAACTGGATATGCCAGCCTCCGGCGCGGTACCGATCCCGGCGGGGGCCCAGGCTTTCCGCCAGCGCCTCTTCCACTTGGCCGTCGCCCACGGTTTCGCCGAAAGGCGTGCGGATGTCGAGATGGATATAGGGCTGGGAAGGCAGGCCTTCGGCCACCAGGCCGGTTCTGTTGATCCAGGAACCGTCCACGGTGATTTCCTCGTTGGACCGACGTCGCAACTCCAGCCTGTTCTCGCGGACATGGAACAGGGCGTGGCCGAGGCCGCGGATATGCGTGGAAACCAGGTGGGAGGCGGGAAGCAGATTCAGGGGATGGATCTCCCGGTTGCGGCCAGGGTCGAAAGGAGCGACTGGAGCTCCAGTTTGACCCGCCTGAGTTCTTCCCGCAGGCGCGCGGCGGCCTCACCGCCGTCATGGGCGTGGGAAGAATCGCTTTCGACGGGTTGTGCCCGGTTTCCTGGGAAAATAGTGTCGGGCGCCGATCCGTTCCCTGCTTGCGCGGTGATAACGTCCCCGGCGGATTCCTCCCCGCTTGCTCCGCGATCCGGGGAAACATGGCCGTTACCGGACGCGGCGGTAAGACCGGATTCGATCGTCCCCTTGGGCGATTCGAGGGCCGGCTGCGGCGTGGAAGCCGGAGTCGCGGGCACGCGCAACAGGGTGAGCTGGCCTTCCATGTCGGACATGTTGGCGTCCGCCATCTTCTTTTTGGCGCCCGGGATGGTGAACATCTCTTCGTAGAGCAGGTACTTGATGTACCGGATGATCTTGATTTCCTTGGAGCGGTAGGCGCGGTTGCCGGAACGGTTTTTCTTGGGTCGGAGCTGGGGGAATTCCGATTCCCAGTAGCGCAGCACATGCTGTTCCAGGCCGGTCATGGTGCAGACCTCGGAAATGGAGTAGTAGAGCTTGCCTTCTTCGAGCCTTTTCAAGTTCGCCTTGGTCATGCGGCTTTGCTCCCTATCTTGTTTTCGGTCCCTTGCGCCAGGCGCGCGATGTTGGCGCGATGGCGGTAAAGCACGAACAGGCACACCATGACGGCAACGGCCAGGACAAGGTACAAGTCCCCGTTGCCGCGGACCCTCGCTTCCATCAGGATGCCCAGGGGCATGACGACGGCGGCGGTGATGGATCCCAGGCTTACGTACCGGGTTTTGGCGACCACGGCGCTCCAAGCGATCAGTCCCGCAATGGCGCTCAGGGGGGTGAAGTAGAGAAAGACGCCGAAGCCGGTCAGCACGCCTTTGCCGCCCTTGAAAGCAGCGAAGACGGTGAAGGAGTGGCCGAGCACGGCCATCAGACCGGCGGCCAAAGCCCAATTCATGGAATGGGTCAGATACATGCCCACCCAGGCGGACAAGGTGCCTTTGCCCGCGTCCAGGAATACGACCGGCAAGGCGGGTTTCCAACCCAGGGTGCGCCAGACGTTGGTCATGCCCGGGTTGCCGCTTCCGACCTTAGTGATATCGACGCCATGCAGACGCGCCACCCAGGCGGCGAAGGGAAGCGAACCGAGGAAATAAGCGGCCACGAGGGCCGCCGCAACCCTGATGCCCGCCGATTCAATCATGACTTGGCGTCCCCATTGGTGGCGATTTCATCTTCCCAAAAATCGTCGTCGTCGTCATTGGATTCTTCCGCGGCGCTCGGGTTTACCGCGATGGGCTCCGGAGCGGGTTCCTTTTCGGGGAGCGGTTTGGCGACGGGCTTGGGCTTGGCGGGAGCGCGGGGTTTCACGCCCGGACCTTCGAATTCCTTTTCATACCCGACGAATTCGGATTCGGCCTCGGCCAGATTGGCTTCCTCCTCGGCCCATTCCTCTTTCAACTCGGCAGGCACGTCGCCCCAGTTGATCCAGGTCTGCAGATCCTCGTCCGTGCGCAGCTTGAAGCGGCTGCGGAACCAGATGCGCAATGGCGCGCCGTCCAGCTGGAAAATCTTGTAGGCCTGGCGGCGGAGATAGCGGGTATAGCTCACCATCACGCGTTCGGGGGCGCTCACCTCGAAGGCCAGGGCCGGAGGGTTGACCAGCACCTGGCAGCAACGCGTGAGGATGACGGGACCCAAAGAGGTGGCTGGATGGGGATGGTTTGCGATGGACTCTTCGAAATACTTGATGACGGCTTCGCGGCCCAGCACGCGGCCCAGGTTGGCCTTGACCTTGATGATCTCTTCCAGTACGCGCACAAGACGTTTGCCCGTCAGAGCCGAGGTGGAGAGGAAGGGATAGTCTTCGAGTTGCGGGATCTTGTCCCGGATGGCCTTCACCACCTTGTCGAAGGTCTTGCTGTCCGGTTCCATCACGTCCCATTTGTTGAGGGCGATGATGAGGCCTTTGCCGACTTCCTGGATCAGGGCGCAGATGCGGTAGTCCTGGATTTCCATGCCTCGCTTGGCGTCGACCAGCAGCACGCACACGTCGCTGCGGCGGATGGCTTCCAGGGCGCGCATGTTGGAGAAGTATTCCACTTCGTCCTTCACCCGGGCCTTGCGCCGCAGGCCGGCGGTATCGGTCAGGACGATCTTGTGGCCTTCGTATTCGAATTCCGTATCGATGGCGTCGCGAGTGGTTCCCGCGATCTCGGAGGTGATGACGCGGTTCTCGCCCACCAGGGAGTTGACCATGGTGCTCTTGCCCGCATTAGGGCGGCCGAGGATGGCGACGCGGATTTTGTTCTCGCGGGGGATGTTTCGGGGTTTGGTCGGGAGCTTTTCCAGCACCATGTCCAGCAAATCGGCCACGTTGTCGCCTTGCAGCGCGGAGATGGGAAAAGGTTCGCCCAGCCCTAAGGACCAGTATTGCGCGGCCTCAAGGGACACGGAGCGGGATTCCGCCTTGTTGACCACCAGAATGGTGGGTTGACCCGTCTTCTGCATCAAGCGCGCGAAGACCATGTCCATCTCCGTGATTCCCACCCGGCCGTCAACCAGAAACAGGACCAGATCGGCTTCTTCCACAGCGACCAGAATCTGATCCCGCACGGAGGAGTTCAAGGCGTCGAGATCCTTCGACAAAAATCCGCCGGTGTCGACCACCTGGAAGTGGACGCCGCTCCATTCCGCGATCTGGTAATGCCGATCCCGGGTGACGCCTTCCCGATTCGCGACTACGGCCGCCCTTCGGCCCAGGACGCGGTTGAAAAAGCTGGACTTACCCACGTTGGGGCGCCCTACGATCACGACGGTTGCGAGGTTCATGGCCGAAAATTTATACCTTGATTAAGTTATTGGCAATGCTCAGGTTATAAAATAGAGTTGAAAATGCATATGAGCCCGATACCCGATCCCGGAAAGCCCTCCACAAACGGATTTTCCGGACCCTCCCGCGTCAAATTCGACTTCCATATGCATACCTTGGACGATCCTTGCGACAAGCATGTGTACCACACCGTTTTCGAACTTTTGGATAAAGCGGCCCTGCTCAAGTACGATGCCCTGGCCATCACTTTGCATACCCGGCAATTCCAAAGCCGGGAGGCCGAGCAATATGCCCGGGATCGCGGCATTCTCCTTATTCCCGGGGTGGAGCAGGATGTGGACGGCTGCCATGTTCTGCTCATCAATTTCCCCAAGGAGGCCTCGGAGGGCATCCGTACCTTCGCGGACCTTGCGAGGGTGAAGGCGGAGCTGGCCCGGACCCAGGCGCCGGAATCGCTGATCATCGCCCCCCACCCCTTCTTCCCCAGCGGCGTTGCCCTGCAGGACAAATTCTGGGACCACAAAGAAATCTTCGATGCCATCGAAGTCTCCGGGTTCTACCACCGTCGCTGGAATCCCAATTTGAAGGCCATGGAAGCCTCACGCAAGCTCGGCATCCCTCTGGTCGGCAACTCGGACACCCATACCCTGGAACAGTTCGGCAAGACCTGGAGCGAGGTTGAATGCGAAAAGGATACGGAGAGCATTCTGCGCGCCATCAAGGCCGGCAAGACCCAGGTGAAAGGAGCTTCCCTGGGAGCGCTGGAGATGGGCATCATCACCTGGAAAGTCGTGGCCATGGGCTATATGAAGTGGATTGATTATAAGCGCACCCGCGGATGGCAACCGACGGCCTGAAGGGAATCAGCCGGAATCACCCAAGGCCCGGAAATCCCTTTCCGGCTCACGTTCCCAAAAGGTCCATTGTCCGTCCCGGGGTAGCTTCCTCTTCGGAGGACCCCTTGCAGAACCACCATCCCGAAGTTTCCCCACTCCCCTCACCGTATGAAAGCTTACGATTTCGCTCCCGTCCCAAACCTAAGGGTTTCGCATGGGCGCGGTTGCCTTTCGGACTGACCAGCTTTGCGGTCGGGGCCGTTTGGTTTTTCCCTTCCTCCGCATCCGCCGGAGCCATCTCCGGACGCATCGTCGATAACGCGGGAAAGCCTGTTGTCGGCGCGGCTGTTGCCCTGGAAAAGTCCAAAGCCTCCATGGTTACCGATGCCCAAGGGCGTTTCTCATTTACCACTGTAAGCCTCTTCCGCGAAAATCGCGGTAAATCCCATTCGGTTTCACAAGCGAAAGGCGATCCGTCCACTTTCCATCCCCGCTTCCAGGAAGGTCGCGAGGAAATAACCCTTGCAACCGGCTCCGCGGATATGGAAGGAAGACGTTTGCCTGGGACGGATTTGGGCATGGCTGAAGCGAACACCCGTTTCGCCTATGGCACGGCAATGTATTCGCGGAACGCGGACGCCCCTGTCGTCATTGGCCTGAAAAGGTCCGCGCGCGGCACAAGCGGAACCTCGAGCGATACCGCCCCAGGAGGTCCGGCACGTATCGCCGCATGGGACGACACCTTGGCCGTATCCAAAACGGGTTACCTGAGCAAGCGCCTTGTCCCGACAAGCGGAGAGGCGGATTTGGGCGACATCGCCCTGTATGGAACCTTTCCCGGCGCCTCCGTCAACTATCTCGGGTTCGCGCAGTACAACTTTACGGTCGCGGGCAAGTCCTGTCTCGTCGTTGTTCCCAAGCAGCCCGCCGTCGGCAATCCTTGGATCTGGCGGACGTATTTCTGGGATCACAAACACCATTTCGATTCCCTGATGTGCGCGCGGGGATACTATCTCGCCTTCATGGACGTGCCCAATCTCTACGGCGCCCCGCAGGCCGTGATGTCGATGGATTCCTTCTACCTGGACCTCACCGCCAAATACGGATTGAGCCGGAAGACCAACCTGGTGGGCATCAGCCGCGGCGCTTTCTACGCCTATAATTGGGGCCGCGACAACATCGCGAAAATCTCGACCTTGTACGGCGACGGCGCGGGAATGGATTATGTCAGTTGGCCCTGCGGCTGTTACGGCACCGGCGCGGGCAGTCCCGGGGACTGGACCGCCCTGAAAAACGTGTTCGGATTTCCGAGCGATGCGGTGGCCAAGGCCTATCAAGGCAATCCGTACCAGAACATGAAGCCTTTCGCCCTGGCCAAAATCCCTATCATCCATGTGTACGGGGAAGCGGACGATGTCGCGCCGCCCAAGGAGAACGTGCTCCGGGCCAACGACTCCCTCAAGGCCTATGGCTGGCAGATGAAACTGTTGCCAAAGCCGAACACCGGTCATGTGCACGGCCTGGACGCCTCGGACGGCGGCCTGCCGGGGCAGTTGGATACCTTGGTGAATTTCGTGGTGCGCAACACCAGTTTCTGAGGGCCTCAGTTGGGAGGGGCGGATCGCGGAGCGCGCGAAACTCCGGGGCTCAGAAGAAGCTGACGCCGATCCCGAACATGACGCACAGGCTGACGGCGATGTTGGCGAGGAAGAAATCCTGGTTCAGCGAATCCAGAGAGGCGCTGCGCCGGAACAGATGTAGATACAGGAGCAGGCCGGCCACCAGAGCCAGGCATACCGCATAGGTCCTCCCCAGTCCCCCATACCATCCCAGGCCGGCCAAGGCGATCCACATGGCGAGATGGGACAGCCTGGACACGAGCAGCGCGCCCGGAACTCCCAGTTTCACCACCATGGAATGCAGGCCGCGGCCGCGATCGAATTCGTGGTCCTGCGTAGCGTAGATAATGTCGAAGCCGGCGATCCACAACAAGAGTGTCAGGCACAGGACGATGGGTTCCCACGAGAACCCGCCCCGCACGGCGATCCAGGCGCCCACGGGCGAGATGCCGATGGCCAGGCCCAGGAAGAAATGCGAAAGCGAAGTGAACCGCTTGGTCAGGGAGTAGCCGCATACGGCGATCAAGGTGGGAAGCGACAACGCGAATGCCAAACGGTTGACGAACCAGGTGGCGCCGATGAACACCAGGGCGTTCACGATCAGGAAGCCCAGCACCTGCGACCGGCTGAGAATGCCCGCGGGGAGGTGTCTTCGCGCTGTGCGCGGATTGTCCTTGTCGATGGCGGCATCGACCACGCGGTTGAAGGCCATGGCGGCATTTCGGCAGGTGACCATGCAAAGAACGATGAGCAGAAAGGCGCGCAAAGTGGGAAGGCCCTGGGCGGCCCAGATCATGGAAGCCAGGGCGAAGGGCATGGCGAACAGGGTGTGTGAGAAGCGGACGAGCCCGAGGTAATGGCGGATGGTGATCATGGGGAGAAAATAAGAAGGTCGGGCTTCAGGCGTAGGGCGTCGGGCGTAAAAACCGGAATTTCGAAGCCGTTTTCTTTCCTGTTTTAACGCCCGACGACAAGGTGCGAAGCTGCAGACCTTGGTGGTAACCGGTACGCCCGACGATCGGAATAGCGATCCACCCGGGTCTTAAAGCTTGTCAAAACGCAGGAAGCGGCTGTCCGGACGCTCGTTCTCATAGCTCAGCAGCATCCATTCCTTGGAAAAGGGCTTCTTGGAAATTCTTACCTCGTCGATCGCGCCCTTGAAATAAAGCGCGGTGGGCGGGAAAGGCCAATCGTAGAACTTGAAGTCGAAACCCACCTTCCAATACCCCTTCAGATAGGCCTGGGCCGTGGTCACGGCGGGATCCTCGCCCGCCTTGCGTCCGTCCACGTAGAGCACCTGGCCGCCCGACCACAAGACACCGCCCACCAGATGCCATTGCCCGTCGTTCAGGGGCTGGGCGCTGCTGAGGATGTCCTGCGCGAGTTTCACGCCCGCCTTGGGATAGACGCCGAAATGCACGATGCCCACCGTATCGATCCAGATCTGCCGGTCGCGCGCGGCATCGGTGGTGTCGGGCTTCTGGCCGAAGCCGATCAGTTTGCCGCCGGAATCGGAGACGGTTTTGAACCACAGGGAAATGGTGAACACGCCGGGCGCGTCGAACTCTTTCGCGGTGGTCAAAGTGCGCGCATTGCCATCAAGGTTGAGCCCGAAGCCCAAGGGCGAAGGCACCAGATCCTTCGCGGCCAGCCCGCCGCCCGCGGCCAACGGATTGAAAGCGTTGGAACCGTCCTTAAGGATTGGCGGGTTTGTCGCGGACATGCCATTCATGTGCCAGATGCCCTGATAGCCTCCTCCGGTATCGAAGACGGGCCGTGCGGGAACGAAGGGCCCGGCGGAGGGATTCCCCCAATACATCCTGATGAACTGGTCGCTGTCGTTGGCCAGCACCGTATCCATCCTTACCCAGATGGCGGCCTGGGATCCGGCCTTGTCCCATTGCTCGATCTCGTAGGGCAGCGGATTGCCGTTCGCCTTCGCGAAGCGCAGATCGTGCCCGTCCGCGGCGGAGGAGGAGAATATGTTCGCGCCCGGCCCCAGACGGACAAGCACGGGAAACCCATACACGGGCAAGGTGGTCATATTGGCGCCGGAAGCCGTGGTATTCATGAAGACCCTCGCCGAGTGGGCCCATTCCTGGAAGGCCGAGGCCGGAATGGTATCGCCGGGCACGACGTTCACGCCGTCCGCGAGGCGGATGCTGTGGGTGGCGGAGGCGGTATCCTTGGCCGAGGAACGGTACACGATTTCCGGGCTGGCCCCCGCCGGCACCGAGTCCAGCAGCAGCAGGCGCGACTCGCCGACCAGTGAAGCCGTGGTGGCGTAGACGTTGGTTCCCGGCAGGTAGATGTAGCCGTTCTTGGTGGGCACGGAATCGGGAAGCAGGATGGAGACGGCGCCGGACGCCTGAAGATACGGGCGCGCGGAGGCCACCGTGGTGTCGGAACGGACCTCAACGCCCTGGATGAGCAGGCTGGTGCGCGCGGAAAGTTGCAAGGCCTGAATGTTATAGCTGCCGGAGTCGACGCTGTCGATGGCGAAGGCGCCTTTGGCATCGGTGGTGTCGAACCAGATTTTCACGGCGGTATCCCGGATGGGATCATAATGGGAAGGGAGCAGGCCAACGCGCGTTCCGGGCGCGGGTTTGCCGCCTTCGGAATAGATGACGCCCATGACGAATCCGCGTTTCGGTGGGTTCCCGATTTCCGAGGACGCAAGACGATCCCCGCAGGCCAGGACGGCCAGAACAGTAGCCGCGCATACCCAAAACAGACCACGCTTGCGGATTTCCCGCAGGACGGTTGCCTTATTCATGGGCGGCCGTCCCTGCCGGTGAGATCCCCGCTGGTGGGAAAGAATTGGAAGTTGATATGGTAGATCTTGTTTGGCGCGGTCATGGCATCGGCCATGCGTACCAGCTTCTTGCGGAATGCCTGTATCTCCGTTTTCAGGGTCTGGAATCCGGCCTCGGGAAGCGCCACGATGAGGCAGGAGAGATCCCGTTCCTCCGGCTCTGCCGTGTCCATGGCTATTTTGGCCAGGTCCATGTTCTGTTGATGGAAATCCCGCGTGGCCATTTCCTGGGCTTCATCACCCGTGGTGATCGCCTGGTGGGTGGGCTTATATCCGGTGCGCGTCTTTTCCACCAATCCCAACTGGAGCAAAAGCTGAACCGCCTTTTTGGCCTGGGCCGCGGAGATGGGAGGATTGAGAAGGCTTCCCAAAAGCGCGAAATCCTCTTTGAACCGTACCAAGGTAATCAATTCCCGAATGGTGTTGTAATACCAGTGGGAGTAGAATTCGTAAAACCCCTCCTGCAACAATTTCGCCGGGCTTTTAGGGCTGGTTTCCATCAATTTTTTGAAGAAGAAGGCCTTTTCCCCGGGCGACTTGGCCTGGTTGAAAGCGACCATGTTCTGGAAAAAGGAGAACGCTTTCTCGTCCAGCTGCATCGCCGTCGACATCGCGAACATGGCATTCTTGGACAGGTTGCGTTTGCCGGTCAGGATATGATGGAGGAAGCCTTTGGATTTGAAACCGGCCTTGCGGGCGAACACTTCATAGGAGAAGGTGGGATTCTGGTTCTTCTTGTCGTTGTAATAGTCGTGCAGGAACCGGCGATAATCCATGTACTCGTAGATATTCACCATCTCGCAAAGCGCTCCATCCCCAGATCGTTTACCGCTGCCGCGGTCCGCTCCAGACAATCTACCTCCTGGAAGCCGTTCTCAGCTTGGGACATTGATCGGGAATACTTGAGTTTATTTTGAGAACGGCCCAATTTCTGAAAACGCATAACTCAAGGGAATACGGGCATTTAAAAAAGAACTTCGTTGATATTTGTCTTTTCAGCGTTTTCATATTGGAAACCAATAGTGCCCGGAACGGGCCCGGAAGGGAAACGGCGCGAGGTAAGTTCCTGGCATGGAAACAGCATTCGGAAGCGGAACAGAAACTACTTCGGTCTAGTAATCGGCGTCCGTCGGAACAATCACCGGGGGGTGGTTGGGGAAGGATCCGGCAACGGACTTGGGGCTACCCGGCCTGAGGTTCCGTTGCCGAAGATCCCCGATGAGGCGGGATGGCTGACGCTCAAGCTGGAGCAAGCGAGCGGAAAGCATTGCTAAGGCTCGCGCCAGCGCTTTCCCACCTCATGATGTTCCAGTCCCAAATGATCCAACACCCGCGCCAGCACCGTATCCACCAGGTCTTCGATGGTCGCGGGCTTGTGGTAGAAGGAAGGATTGGCGGGAATGATCACGCTTCCGTAGTCAGCCAGGATCTTCTGGTTCTGCAAGTGCAGGGCGCTCATGGGCGTCTCCCGCGGTACGATGATAAGTTTGCGTTTCTCCTTGAGGCAAACGTCGGCGGCGCGCGTCAGCAAGGTGTCTCCGATGCCGTGGGCGATCTTTCCCAGCGTCCCCATGGAACAGGGAATCACCACCATGCCTTGATGCAGATAGGAGCCGCTGGATATGGGCGCAAAAAAATCCTTGTTCTCGTAGACGCGGTCGGCCTTGGCCGCGACGTCCGGAAACCCTTCGTAGGCGCATACCTTCTTGCCCATATCGGTCAGGACAAGATGGGTTTCCTGTCCCAAGGCCTTGAGGTGCGCCAACAGCCGATCCGCGTAGATGGCTCCTGACGCGCCGGTTACGCCGATGACGATGCGTCCCATGTTTCCCCTCTACCCTTTCAACTTTCGTCCCGGGTCATCCCTTGACCGCGGTGACGATATGCGAGATGCCGAAGTCGCAAGGGATCACTGTCACCTGCTTGAATCCCCGCCGCCGAGCGCAATCCCCGTATTCCGCCACGGATGTGAATCCGCGGATGGAGTCCACGAGATACGCGTAGGCCTGCCGCCGCGAAGAGAAAAACCATCCCAGGAAGGGAATGCACAAGGGCGCGATGCCGTTGTAGAAGAAACGCGTGAAGGCCGTGGTAGGGCGGAAGAATTCCAAGGTGATGAAAGTGCCGCCCGGCTTAAGCAGGCCGCCAATCTCGTCTATACCGGTGCCTAGGGAATCCAGATTGCGCATGCCGTACGCGCAGAGCACCGCGTCGAAGCTGCCGGGTTTGAAGCAAGGCTTGAGCGCATCCATGCGCACCAAAGGCGGAGCGGCGAATTTATGCCGCGCCTCCAACAGCATCGGCAACGAGAAATCCGCGATCACGCCGTAGGGTTTCGCGGAAGCCGAGGGCTGGAGTTCCGCATAGGTCTTCCAGAAATCTCCGGTGCCGCCGCAGAGATCCAGTACCTTCAAACGGCCGCCGGCGTTCAGGCAACGAGCGGCCTTTTTGCGCCAGGCCCGGTCGCGGCCCGCGCTCAGGAAATGGTTGAGGAAGTCGTAACGCCGGGCGATTCCGTCGAACATGTGTTGAATCGCGATGCCCATGGTTTCCATTCGCGGTCACACCGCGTTCGATGCGGCCGATCCGCGTTCACTGCGCTTTGGCCGTATCCGTTTGCCAGGCGGAATCCCCGCTAGGACGGGGCCTGCGGAGGCTTCCTAGCCTCCCCGCGGCTAAAAATGTATATAAACGGATTCCAACGGTATTTACGGACTGGATTGTTCTTCGCGGAGTTCGACGGCATGGCCCCTGCCCTAAAGCCCATCAGGCCCCTCGGGGCGATTTGGCTTTCCGCGCCGCCGGCCTTTTTATCGCCCGCTGCTCCGTCCCTGGTGGACCGCTCTCTCTCCGTCTCCTTACTGTTCGGCGTACTGATGTTCTGGTGCCCGGATCCCGGAAATGCCTCGGCCAAAGAGGGCAAAGCCGATTCCGCCCTCGCACCTGTCGCAACCGCCACTCCCCAACGCACCTTCCGGACCTTCCTGCCCAAAGCCGGCGAGACCATCGATGATCCGTCCACCCAGGTGGTCCAGGTCCTGCTCGACAGGCAGGACAAAGGCGAGTTCGACTCCTATATGGTCCAGGTGCTGTTTCGCGGCAAACCTTCCGAGCGCAGCATGCGCGTGCTGGCGGATCGCGTCGAGATCGATTTCTACGATACGGGCAAACCTTCCATGCGCCTGGCCAAGATCCGCGGCGGCGCCGTGGAGGCCAGTTCCCTGGACGAGCTCTATTACAAGGACAATGCGGGCAAACCCGGCGCTTCCGGAGTCCCTCGCATCAAGCGGATGGTCCGCCTCACTCTTTTCATGCATGAGAAGGCGGAACTCAAACTCAGGGACACCCTGGACCGCACCTTGATCCACTTTCGCATTACCAAGCCGGCCCCCCTTGGTAAATAAGCCGGTTCAAAGGCCTTGCCGGAGCCTTTCCTAAGCCATTCCCAACCCTTTACGAAACCATTGAACACCGATGAAGGCCCGGCTTTTTGGCCCAATCGGCGGGGAATCGTTGACATCGGGAACGCTTAGGCTTAAATTTCCCTCCGCTGATGGCCCTTTAGCTCAGTCGGTAGAGCAGAGGACTGAAAATCCTTGTGTCCGCAGTTCAATTCTGCGAGGGGCCACCAGCTAAAATTTCCCCCTCCCCGCCACCGATAAGCGGTCCCACCGCAACCACTTCCATA
>OBEQ011071412.1_pt1 | contig 27442 bp, 22 predicted proteins | sample 1670901 | NCBI WGS metagenome assembly OBEQ01 (sample SAMEA104232315, study PRJEB22302) | groundwater metagenome | biome: forest; feature: aquifer; material: groundwater | place: USA | collected 2011-08-07 | depth 5.4 m
GGTTTAATTTTTGCTACCATTGCAGAATACGATGTTCAACATGCTGTGCGAATGCTGAACAACAGACCGAGAAAACGGCTGGGCTTTCAAACACCACGAGAGGAATTTAACAAATGTTGCATTTCAGATTAGAACTTGAGCTTGAGTTCTGGCTTGTTTTCAGATTTTAAGCAACGGCAAGAATTGTTTGTCGTCTTTGAACGGCCCGATTAGAGCGAGGTTGAGGTTTTGAGGGATAAAAATCTGGCGCGCCAAAAACCTTTTCGGTGAATAGAGCAGAAAAAAGCCCCGTCCCGCATTGCGGGACGGGGCGAAGGACTAAATCCAAAGTGTCTAAGAGTTCTTAGTCTCCAAGACCCTAGGACTTGCGAGCACGGCCACCCGAAAGCGGCGGTTAAACCTGAGGCCAAGCCAGTGGCAGTCCCGGTACCACTTAGCCCCGTCGCAACAGAGGTACCTCACATAGCGGTCGCCGTCCGAGTCGCGAAATACCGTCTTTGGGAATACGATGACCTCAACATCTTTTGGAAGATACTTCCAATTCTCCGGTCTCGCATAGAAGTCAAACGCGCAGGCGTTCATGGAGTCTAACTTTTGCGCTCGGAGGATGTACTCCTCGCCATCAAGGTATTGTTCTTTTTCCTCAAAGACACTTGCGGTGGCGAATCGCGAGGGGTCAACCCTTCCGCACTGAAGGTGCTGAATGATTGGTTTTTCTTGGTCGGCCCAAGGGGGGATTTCGGGTTGGCCGTTGCAGTCAACCTCGCCCACCGTGATTTCGGCATGACCGAGGAGAATGCTACGGAATTTGGAAAGCTTGTCACCCGATGAGAGAGTTTTCACTTCCTCATTTGTCCAGCCATTTCGTCCAAAAGCCATCGCGAGCTCGTGGGCCTGCCCCGTCGTCATTTCAAACTTGTTGTTCATAACAACCCGTCCTTTTTTGTGCGCAACTTGTTCTTTACGAACCTGTTGCGATTTTGGTTTTTTGTTGGACTCTTCGCCACAACCCCGAGAGTGCTTTTCATCAAGCGATTTCGGGGTTGTGGCGAATCCGCGTCTAGTTTCAAGGGTCTTTTGACTGCTGGAAAAATAGCAGATTTTGGTTAGTTTGTCAAATTAGGTTGGCTACAAAAGTTTTTATATTCTAAATAGGACCTACGCAAAAGCTGCAACTATCCCCCAGTCGCACCCGTTGCGCTTTTTGTGCATACCAACTGATACCGATGCCATGATGTACCCATTAGCGGGCATCTCTAGTATCTCATGGTTTTCCGTGGTTTGGTGTGGATTGCGTAGGTCCTATCTAAGCAACGGCAAGAATTGTTTGTCGTCTTTGAACGGCCCGATGAGGGCGAGGTTGAGGTTTTGAGGTGTGAAAATTTGGCGCGCCAAGTTTTGGATTTCAAGCGCGGTTACCTTTTCAATTTCTTCGGCAATTTGCTCGGGAGTTTTTAGCGGTTTGCGCAAAACTTCTTGTAAGCCCACGAATTGCGCCAGCTCGTCGGAGGATTCAAGACTTAAGTAGAAGTTGCCGATGAGAAAGTCTTTGGCTTTGCGGAGTTCAGAAGCGGGCGGGGGCGAGTCCGCGAGCCCCCGCAACTCTTCCAGAATTGCCGTGATTGCGCTTGAAACTTTCTCCGTAGCCACACCCGCGGAAACAGTGAACACGCCGTGGTCGGTGTAAAGGTCGGAACTGGCGGAAACATAGTAACAAAGACCGAGCTCGTCGCGCAATTTCTGAAACAATCGCGAGCTCATGCCTCCGCCCAAAATCACGCCGAGTAGTTTCAAACAGGGAACTTGCGGACTGAAGGTGTCAAAAGCTCGCGCGCCAATAACCAAATGGGTTTGGTCAGTTTCTTTATGCTTGACCAAAATGGCGGGGGCTTTTTGCGCTTCCGTAACGGAAACTTTTCCGGGCTTTTTGGCTTCGGACATTTTTCCAAAAATTTTGCCAATGCTTTTTTCCATCTTCGTTTCGTCAAACGAGCCTGAAACCACGACCGTCGTCGCCTCCGCCACATAATGTTTCTTCCGGTAATCGGCCAAGTGTTCACGATTAAGCCCCGCCACGGACTTCTTCGTGCCGGCAATGTTCCAGCCCGCCGGCTGGTCGCCGTACAAAAGCTCCAAAAATAAATCCTGCGCATGACGCATCGGCTCGTCTTCATACATATTTATTTCCTGAATAATCACTCCGCGCTCTTTTGAAATTTCATCGGCGGGAAGTTTGGGGTTCAAGTACATGTCGGAAATAATCTCCACAATTTTATCGGCTTTGTCCTTGCGCGCCTTGGCGAAATAGGCGGTGCTCTCTTGGCCCGTGAAAGCGTTGTATTGCGCGCCGAGGCAGTCAAGCTCGCGCGAAATATCGGCCGGTTTCGGCCGTTTTGTCGTACCTTTGAACAAAAAATGTTCCAGAAAATGGGAAACGCCATTTATTTTTTTCGTCTCGTACTTTGAACCAGCCTCAACCAAAACCATAACAGTCGCGGTCGGGCTTTCGGACATTGGAACAGCGATATACCGAACACCGTTTGGAAAAATTTTTTTGTGGAACTTCATATGTGACAAATTATGGATGTCGCAGAATATCATGCGGACCTGCGCGCCGAATAAGATAGGTCATTTCTTTTTTCTGAAATGTAAAACGATGTCCTTTAGTAAAGCGCGCTTCATAAATTGACTCAAAACCATCCATCTTTTTTACCTGAAGGGAAGGATGTCGCGGGTTTTCCAAAAAGAGAGAGAGCTTTTTGTCCAAGACTTTCTGCAACCCACCCGACAAATTTCGGTAGTCTTTCTGGAACGAAACCGTAAAGCGCAACTCCATGTTACGAGCGTTTTAATCGGTTAAGCGCCTGCGCGAGTTCGCGTTTTGTTCGGTACCCCTTGCTCACGCGTCCGGCGCGAATATCTACATCGGCTTCAAACTCCATTCTGTGCCAGAGCAATTTCTGATAACCGCGTTCTATATCATCCAGCGTGTGCTTGTTTTTGAATGCTTCGGAGGCGTTATATTTCTCCACCGACATGACCACTGCCACCCTTCTGCCGTTTTTCTCAACCGCCACAGGAGAATGACGGGCCTCGTCCAAAAGCCGTCCAAAATTATTCTTTGCCTCTTTCGCGCTAAAAGTTGTGGTAATCATAATAGAACCCATTTCAAAATAAACCGCCATGAATAAAATACTATAAAAAATAAACTTGGCTACTGCTAGCGTTTTTTCTCGGCTACGACTTGTCGCTCGGACTCGCCATATCCAGATATGCCTCGTCCTCCGCGACTGCGTCTCGCTCGAGAAAAAACGCTCTCGTTACGCCATTTATTTTGAGATGGGTTCTAGCTATTGTAGCCAAAGTGGCTACTTTGTCAACTACACAAAACTTTCTTTGAAAAAACTCACAAGCTCCGCAATCTTCATTCGCTTCTGCTTCCCCGTATCGCGGTCGCGAATTGTAACCGTACTATCTTTTTCTATGGTGTCGAAATCTATAGTGATGCACCACATCGTACCAATTTCATCTTGTCTGCGGTAGCGTTTGCCGATGTTGCCGTTGTCGTCAAAAACCACCGCGCCAAATTCCTTTTTTAGCGTTGCGTAAACTTCCCTCGCCTTTTTCACAAGCTCCGGTTTATTTTTAAGCAAAGGAAACACGGCGACTTTCACTGGCGCGATTTTCGGCGACAATTTTAGATAAACGCGTTTTTCGCCACCGAGTTCGTCTTCGGTATAAGCGCTACAAAGAACAGCGAGAAAGGTTCTGTCTACTCCGAGGGACGGCTCTATGACATGTGGCGCAAATTTTTCTTTTGTTTCCTCATCAAGGAAAGACAAATCAACACCGCTAGCTGTTTGATGATTATTCAAATCATAGTCGGTACGATACGCCAAACCGTAAAGCTCTTTTTTGCCGAACGGAAATTCAAACTCAAAATCAATCGTGCGTTTGGAATAATGCGCGCGGTCGGCTTCCGCAACCTCAAGTTCAGAAACTTTTTTTGTATCAATGCCGACAGCTTTAATAAACTTGTGCATTTCTTTCTGCCACATTTCAAAAGCTTTCTTCCAATCCGTCGGCTTCACGAAATACTCCACTTCCATCTGCTCAATCTCGCGAAGACGGAAAAGAAAGTCGCGTGGCGCGATTTCGTTTCTAAACGCCTTACCAATCTGCGCGATGCCGAACGGCAAACTCGGGTGAAAAGAATCAACGATATTTTTGAAATTCGTAAAAATCCCTTGCGCGGTTTCAGGACGAAGGTAGGCAAGCGAGGCTTCGTCTTCTACCGCGCCGATATGCGTTTCAAGCATCATATAAAATTGTCGCGCTTCGCCGAGTTTTCCGACACACTCCGGACATTTTTTAGTATCTTCTAACTGGTCAACTCTAAACCGCCGTTTGCATTTATCGCATTCGGTCATCATATCGGCAAAACCTCGCGCGTGGCCACTCGCTCGCAAAACTTCTTTTTTTGTTACGATAACCGAGTCAATTCCGTAAACATCCTCGCGCTCTGTTACAAACTGTTTCCACCAGAGGTTCTTAATATTCTTTTTGAGCTCAAGTCCGTAATGCCCGTAGTCAAAAAAACCTGCGAGTCCGCCGTAAATATCAAAACTGGGGTAAACAAACCCCCGCCGTTTGCAGAGACTGATAATTTTCTCCATAAGATTGTTATCTTGCGTATTCATACAGGTAAACTCTAAAAGGTTACGCTAAAAATGTAAAGCTTTCCAAATTATCAATTTTCAATCAATGCCCGAAATTCTCTAATTCTGAAAATTTAAGAATTGAAAATTTATTGAAAATTGGTAATTGAAAATTGAAAATTATTTCGTAACAACCCCCTGCCCCGCCTTAAAATTAACATCCGTCCGAAGCTCGGTCGTCAAAGGCGCGCGACTGCCAGTCTGAATTGAAGCGCCCGCGAATGCATCGTCGCCTGTTGCCGAGGCTTCAGTCATAAGCGACGGCGTGCTGTTAATTTGACTGGTACTCGGCGTAAGCGAAACCTGAAAACTGACTTCTCTTGGACTGCCCGAAAAGCCCGTGCCAGCTTTGAGGTCGAGAGCATCCCAAACCACTTGCCCGCCGATTGGATTGTAAGAAATTTTCTCGCCTTGCGGAGCGAAAGCGTTAAGCCATTTCACATAGGAAGGCAAAGTTGCCGAGACTCTGGTGTTCGTCAAATCATTTGAACCGTTTGTGAGAGACCACACGACAGTGTAACTGGTTTCGGAATCAACTTTCGGTGGCAACGGCCCTACATTGACGAAAGCTCCGGAATAATAAACCGCTCGCGTGGAAAGCCCGAGCGTGGAAGCCAAGCGAATGGTTTTGGAAATTGTTGAGGAGACATCCGCCGACAGGCCGACTTCGTTTAATCGTTTTCCTTGAACGGTTACGCCAATAGTCATTTCGGGATTTTTGATGGCGCGGATCTGTTCTTCGGACATCATGCCCAAAGAAAAACTTAAAGTTTCGGTGTCGTCGGGATTGAAAACCGCCAAACTGTTTTTGAGAGTTTGATCCCAAGTTATGGTGCGGTCGGAAGATCGGTAAAAGCCGTTGCTGACCGTTACCAAATTGGGGTCAAAAATCGCGCCTGTCGGTTTGACGAAAATTTTGACATCGGTAATTTTAATCCCAAGATTGTTGCCGATAGTGAGGTCTGCCCGAACGGTTTTGCCAGCTTTAGCCAAGTAAACATCGGAAAGGTCGCCGTCAAGAGCGAGTGTCGTTCCGATAAAGGGTTTTTTAATTGTGATTTTTTGGGTGTTCGTTAAAAAATTCGTGCCGATAACATTTTCATTGTTTGGGTCTTCGGTGCCGACGGAGAAACGGAACGACCTGTCGTCGTTGTCCTGCCCGGCAATCGTTCCCTTGATTTTAATTGTTCGTTTTACGCCCGGTTTCAAATCGCCCAACTGCCAAAAACTGTTGCTCCACGAAGGCGAGGGTTCGGAACTTCCAAATGTAAACCCGAAAGGATACTCTACGGAGACAGAAAGTTTTTGGATAACCGAGCTGGCGTTGGAAACGACATCAACCGAAAGTTCAACGGCTTGATTGGCATTGATTTCCTTGACCGAACTGGCGGTCATGGTTACCGGAGCCGAGCTCAAAGAGACGCTGTATTTTTTTTCTTTGGAAAAAATAGCGTTTGAGCCCTTGACGCGATACTCAACGGAAATATCAATGTCTTTTATATCCCCTTCCTCTCCAAAAAGCACCGCTGTAACTTTTTTGACAGCCCGACCGCCTTTGGGAATTGCGCCAAGCGCTTCGCGATAGCGTTTGAGAGGAAGGGTGGTATTGTTAGCGTCTCGCGTACCATCTGGATAAACAATCACCAAATCGGAGTTTGCAAAATCAATGTTGTTTTGATTCGCAACGGTAACTTCAATCGGCAAAATTTCTCCGCCAGCCGAGGACACCGGGCCGTTCACCGAAATATCAACATTGTTGGAAGAAATAGTATTGCCACCGACGAAAAAAATGTAGACGGACACGCTAACAGACGCGAAAAAAAATATAATTGAAGCGATGAAAATTTTTTTTAGAAAAGACATTGATTTTTGAGCGTTTGAAAATGGCTGGCTTGTAACAGGCGCTTCTCCGCCAGTCCAATTTTTGGGAACAGAAACATCGTGGGGTTTGAAAGAGGTACGGCTCTTTTGTTGGGAAAAATAGTCATGCCGAGAATAAAGGCTTTCTTTCAGAGCCTCAATGCTATCTTCATCGTCTTCTTGACCTTTGAAATTATTGGGAGCCTTATCCATAATGGATACTGATTATAGCATATTCTGACATTCTCACAGTTGGCTTTCCTTAAGCGACCTGTTGATTTCACCTAAAATCCTCGGCATCAAAGAATTAACGCGGGCTAACAAATCATCGCTCCAAAAAGGCGACTTCACAAAAAATTCTGTGTCGGGCGAGACACCGAGATAACCGAGCGCGTGGAGCACGCGAAGCGCTAAAATATATTCAAAGTTTCGGGCCAAGTTTTCAGAATGTTTTTTAGCAGAAGCAAAAGCCACCGCCTCTTCAATGTAACACCACAACGATTCGTTTTTTTCCTCGCCCGAAAGCAGTCGTTCAAGCAGGGAAAAAATTCGCAGGAAAACGGCTCGGGTTTCTGGGTCTTCCCGAAAAATTTCATAAAGATTTCCGCGTTTTATAGCGCCGGTAACTCGCCAAAATTCTTTCCCCCGAACAAGAGAAAGGTCGCAATAGGAAAAATTGTGAAGGCTGTAGCGGAGTTTGGACTTTTCCAAACGCACGCCTTGCGCCGACGCTTTTATAAACCCGAGTTCCTTGGTGAAAATTTTGAAATAACAATTAGCTTCGCCGAAGGCGGAGCTTCCTAAAATAAATCCGGGGGTGTGGTAAAGGTGATGGGACATGATAAAAATTATCAATTTTCAATTACCAATTTTCAATCAATGCCCGAAATTCTCCAATTTTGAAAATTAAAACATTGAAATTTATGAAAATTGCAAAATTGATAATTGAAAATTTGGTCGTTACATCTTGACCGTTAATTACTACGAAACGCTAATCGCCATTAACGCCTTGAATACGCTTGGCAGAGCGACCACTCCTTCGCTTTTGGTAAAATGCCCTTTGCCTTTTTCTAAAATTCCCTTGGCGCCAAGAGCTTTCTGAAACTCAAGGCTTCGCTCCAAAGAAATATAATCGTCGTTGTCGGAAAAAATGGTAACGAATTTGTCGCAGCGTCGTTTGGCTTTTTCAATATCAAGCGGCAATTTGGTAAATTGCTCAATCTCGGAAATATTGAGATTGCCGGAAAAGCCGGCGACAAAAACCGCTCCGCCGATTTTCGCCTTTGGCGGAAGTTGTACGATATATCGTACAACTGCAATACAACCGAGACTGTGTCCAACAAAATATGTCTCGGCGTTCGGACGGGAAACGGCATCTTTAATGGCCTTAATCCATTCCGAAACTTTAGGCTTATCGGCGTGAGGCATTGTAAGGGCGTAAACGACAAACCCGCGCGCTTTGAGTTCCCATGAAAGCCATGGAAACCAATGGTTGTTGGGCTTGCCTTCCCAACCGTGAATTAAAAAAACTCTCCTCGCCCCGTTAGAATTTTTACTATTCGTTTTCATAAATCTTAAAAAGTTGTCGCCACGAGACTACTTGATAACACGAGAACACCCGCTCTTATAAATTCTAATGGGGTTAGACATCGGAAAATTGTAGCACAGATTAGGATTTCCGAAGTTGCTCTTTTTGCCTTCTTTCCTTTTTCATAAAGTAGCTTGTAATAGTCCATAACATCTAGCAAAACATGGACAAGTATACATAATTGATGTAGCATGTTTTAAGTTTTGAACATTAACAATTCAACCGCAGGAAAAGCTATGGACTCACCAGATTCAGTGTTTGCTGGCTTTGATGAGGCTGTACTTGAAAGATGGGGATTTAAACCCACAGCCAAGGACACCCTCACTCGAGCCAAAGAAAGAGGGTCTATAACCCCTCAAGAAATCAGTGAAATGGTTTCTACCGCCTTATCCGAAGACCGCCAAAAAATGCTGGAGGCATTGCAAGAACTTAAAAAGGTTTTGCAGAATCTTAACATTACTATTACATTCAATGTCGTCCACACTCATACTCACATCGTACAATCCCCCGCCGTCGCCCCTGCAATTCCGGTCGCAAAGCCAGAACCGCAACCGAAGGCCGAGGAACAGACTGTTCCTCCCGTAGCAGTAGCTACGGGACAGCAATACGCGGGACAGGGTCATGAATCACCTTTCTTGAACGCAAAAGTTTTACAGGAGCACGGGCTCAAACCCGAAGCTCTTGGCATCCTTTCAGTGGCACAAGCAAAAGGGTTCATCTCTCCTCAGCAAATCGGCACGCTCATTCCTGCGGAAATTTCGCAGGACAGTGAGAAACTGCGACCGACCATGCGATGGATCACTCAGCTTCTGGGAGCCATCAACATCAAGGTTGTAATCGGGGAAGTTCACTACAAGAAACCCGAGTCACACAGTCCAGTAACTTCGTATTCCCGCCGACCCGAAAAAGCGTCATTCAGAAGAAACAAAGTATCATATCTGTTTGACTCAACCGGAATCAGCGAAGAGCCTTCTAAAGAGGTTCTGCTCGAATTGGAAAAGGACGAAGAAGGCACGGCCGAAGGATCGGCAGATGGCGAAGAAAGTGAGAATGCTGACCCCAATGGAGAATTCGTCCCGAAGTTCATCTTCGATCGAGAATCCGGTGTCAGCAACCCTTACTATCGAGCCGTCAAAGACCACAAGTTCTTGAAGCATCAGGATCTTCTCGAATTGGCACGCCGGTGGCATATGCATGGCGATTACGAAGCCCGCAATACCATCGTGGTTCACAATCTGCGTTTGTCGATGAAAATCGCTTCGCATTACATGGGCCGAGGTTTGGATTACGACGACCTTGTCCAGGAAGGAAACATTGGGCTCATGGTTGCTGCGGAGAGATTTGATCCTGAACAAGGATTTTATTTCACTACATACGCGACATGGTGGGTCAGAAATAAAATCACATGCGCAATCAGGAATATAAAGGATTTGATCCGTTCACCAGCCCATGTACACGAGAGTTACAATAAGATCCTCAAGATTACATGTGAGCTGGGAATGGAACTGCAACGTGAGCCAACGCTTGAAGAAGTGGCGGCACGCGCTGAGGAAGACATCGGTAAGGTGAAGAAGATTCTTCACCAGCTCAAAGTCCCGGTAGTGTCATTGGAGGAGTTGGCTTACAGTGCTTCGTCGAAAGACAGCGATGTCACCATCGGCGATCACATTATGGATAACTGCTTCCCTTCTGCCGTTACAGCCCTCGAAGCGAAAGAGGATTTGGAGATAGCATCTCGAAATATCCTTACACTGCTTGCGGCGCTCAAAGCATTGCCTCTCAATGACAGATACAAGACTGTCTTCAGAATGTATTGGGGTCTTGAAGGTTACAGTGAAGGCGCTACTTTTGATTCTATCAAGGATAGCTTTGGGGTAACCCGAGGACGAATCCAGCAAATGGAAGAAAAAGTTTGGAATGAGTTGGCAAGATACGAGTTCCCAATAACCAGAGATAAGTTGGAGCAGGAACTCAAGCGTGTTCACGACCTTGAAAACATCGTGTGTGCTGAAGCTGACCTCTCCACTCCGACCGAAGCGTTGATCCTGGATGAAGTTTCAATAGTATTCCAGGACGAGGCCGAAAAAAACGGAGGGGAAATGGTTCCCGGGGTCATTATCACATCCCGTCGCCTGACAGCAAACCTAAAAGAGGTTGAACAGGTTGAGAACCAAAAAGCCAACCTTGAAGGAGAGCCTGAACAGGTTAGCAAGCTGGGAATAGTCACCCCTAACGATATCATCCGAGTAGTCGGGAATGTTTACGGTAAAACGCCTGAAATGATACTGGGTGAATCAAAACCGAACGAAGTTGTTTGGACAAGGTGGGTCTGCGCATACATCATGAGAGAGGAACTCAAATCCTCTTTTGTGGGAATTGGGCAAGCTCTCCATTACGCCGATCACACCACAGCCATGCATGGACATCGATCAATCGAAAAGGCGATTGAACGAGACTCTACCCTTGGCGAGGAAATCGAAAAAATCATCGCATTATGCGGTCTGCGACAACAAGCAGAACAAGAGTCGGAGCTGACTACAGAGTCTGCTCCCAAACCCTTGTCGCCGATGATGGAACAGGTGCTCGACCTAACAAGCCAAGCATTCGGAATCGAAAAATCGGCACTGTTCGCCAGGTCACACACGAGACCCGATGAAAAAGAAAAATATCGGATTCGTGCGAAATGTTTTGCGATGCATGTTCTGCGCTCGGACTTCAACGTCCAGTGTCAAGAAATCGCAACCATGTTTGGCTTCGGCGACTACAGTCGTGCTTCCGTCCTTTGTAACAGAATGGCGGAAGAAGTAAAAGCCGATGCAAGCCTTCAAGAAAAACTGGCACTCATAAGAGGTCAGTACAGTTTGGAAGTTTACGGAGGAAATCTGGAACAGGTTAGGCAATGCCAAAAAACCCTTTTCCCTAAACAGGTTGAGGAGATGAAAAGCATTGTGGAAAAAGTGGTAAAACCTTTCCAGGAAAAAGTCCGACAGCTCCATGCCAAGCTGGAGGCGCTCGATGTGCCAAACCGTCACAAGGAAATCTTGAAGTTTCGCTACGCTGGGGAGCCCACAAAGGAAACCCTCACTTACGAAGCTCTGGGGCAGACCTACGACATCACTCGGGAACGAGTACGCCAGATTCTCGTCACGACCATGGAACGATTGACCCCGACTTTAGAGCCATCGGACGTGGATCTGATGGAGGGTTACGCCCAGGAGTTTGAGAAAGTTCGCCTCGTGGTTGAATTGCAGAATCTTTGATGCAAAAGCATCGAACACACGGCCATCCGCAAAAAACGGGTGGCTTTTTTATTACCCCCCTTTACAAAATAATCAAAATGTGTAGTATTCGGGTTAGATCCCCAACACGCAGAAACCTGAACAAAAACGAAAAAAATGAAAAAGATCCAAGACCCTCGCATCGCGCAAAAAGTGATAGAGATGGTCGCAGCTCATTACAACACCACCCCAGACACCCTGAAAGACGGAGATGGGGACCGGACGGCTCGGCAAGCCATCATGTACATCCTCAAGGATGAACTCGGTGGAACCCTCCGGGTCGCCAGAGAAGCCATTAATGTCAAATCTGACATAACTGTCTATACGGCCTCCAAGTCGATTAAGGCCTTGCTGAAGACAGACACAACTCTGGCTGAAGCAATCGAAAAAATCAAGACCGAAGTCCTAATGATCGTAGCAATGCCGGGAAGTAAGTCGGCGGATGCTTCAGCTTTAAGGGTAAGCGGTTCGGAACGGCAAAGCATTTCGCCAAGAGCCAAATCAGGCGCAATTCCCGGACAAAGCGAACCAACATCGGTCGCGACACCGAGTAATGTGGCACAAGTCATCGGCAATGTTCAAAAAGCAGTGACTGGTGTTTTCTTGAGTTCGGACTTATTACAAAGCCCGGACCCTACAGCAGAAGTTCTCCTTGCAAAGGATGCGGTCGTGTTTCTTGTCTGGAATGATTTTCCGAAAATCAGCCAAGCTGAAATATTGAGTGCGTTTCGTCTCAATCAGGACGGCCTCTACCGAGCAATCGGAAAAATATCGGTCTGCCTGAAAGAAGACGGGAGTAAACTCAAGAAGAAGCTCAAAGTAGCCCGAAGCACCTACTCACCGGCTAAATAAGCCGAACAACAAATACAAGAAGGCCGGAGTGTTTCCACTCCGGCCTTTATTTTTTACTTCAAAAACTTTTCAGTCATCAAGACGACACTGCCAGGAAGAAGCCAAGTCATGCGCTAAATCCGCAGTCTCCTCTGAAACCTTAAGTTTTCGATTGACTTTACTTTTTGGTGAATCCGCAACAATGCGATGGGGGCCATTTACAACCTTTTCTCCAGGAACAATTTCCTTGGTAAGTTTTAGTGACAATTTTCCCCCGTCGGAAAAGACAGTACAGCTGTATAATTTACCGGGGATCGGTACAACTGAGCCTTTCTCCAGCCGTTTAAGGAGAGTCCCTTTGTATAGCGCCACCAATTCATTTCTCCGCTTCACAAAAATCAGTGTGACTTTTTCATCAATAATAGATTTTTGAGATGCTTCGACAACTTTCGTGATAACTTCAGGAATGGGCGGTTTCTCAACCACCTTTTCCTTAGGAACTTCCTGTGCAGATTTCGGTAGCAACTGAGGGAAAACTTTCGTCATTATTTCCCTGTTGACCGCCGTGCATTGAGTAGCATACGGATGCTGAATCTTCACGATACTCGTCGCAACGATTGTGTCCGGCGTCGTGCCCCACAATGCCGACTCGGGATGGATGCGTACCTTCCCGAAATCATGGAACACTCCCGCATAGTTGCCCTTCCCCTCGTGTTTCAAGAGGTAGGCATGTAATGAAGTGGCAACCGTCTGAATCAAAACTTCTTCAGACGAATTACTGCTCATCCCGATATTGCGATCAAGCAAGATTCGGGACAACTGCTCCCGCGCCATGCCGACTTCGGCAAGTGCGTGGCTACAGAGAAAGTGTTCTTCACACCATCCCTTCGATTGGCCAGAGTTGGCATACTCGTTCCATACTTTCAGAAGTGTGAGCACATCCGAATTCAGAACAAGAAACTGAGACTGAACCAAGCACGCCTTTTTCTCATTACCCCACGGGCGAAGAAAAACAGCAGGCGATGCAAGAAACGAAGCGTATGACAGAATTTCCCGCACGCAACCACGCTTGGTCGCCTCAACAACGAGGCGCCCAACTCGCGGAACAAGCGGTAAAGCTACCATAAGTTTCCCGGCATTAGTGAGATCACCATTGGTCGATGAAAACGCGCCCAATTTGACGAGCTCGTCTTTCGCCTGGGTGAATACTTTTTCATCAGGCTTATCAACAAACTCAAACATGGACGGACTCTCAAATCCTAATGCCCTTAGGTAAAGCAGTGTGGTATCCAGTTTTCGCCGGAGAATCTCGGGCTTGGTGTGAGGTGAGCGAAGTCCAAAGGAAGGTTCAGAATAAAGCCTGTAACATGTCCCTTCCGATACCCTCCCGACTCGGCCGCTTCGCTGAATGCACCCACTTTGCGAGTGAGGCACAATAGCAAGGCTTTCGATTCCCGTATCTCTACAGTAACCAACTTCCTTGATGAGTCCGCTATCCAAGACAAACTTCACGGAAGGCAATGTCAGAGATGTTTCAGCGATATTGGTGGCAATGATTACCTTTCGCATCCCGGGAAAATCCTCGAAGATGCGTCGGTACTCGGTGGCTTCCATGTCTTTGTGAAAAGGCAGGGTTACGATTCTCCCGCCTCCAAGGCTCCAGATTTCCGCGATGACCGCGTTAATGCTGTCCTTTCCCGGCATGAATGCCAGAATGTCACCCTCTTTTGTTTCGCTCACGATTGCCAATATTTTCTTGGCAACCGCGCGCACAACCCACTCTATACGAGGAAGGGTTCGACGATGATGTGAAATGGTCACGGGGAACTGTCTCCCTGGGACATCGATGACAGGCGCATCCTCGAAGTATTTTGAGAGTCCTTCGGCATCGAGTGTGGCCGAGGCGATGACGATACGAAGATCGTCCCGAATCCTCACTGCACGTTTCGCAAGCCCCAACAGAAGATCGATTTCCAAACTTCTCTCATGGGCTTCATCGATGATCACGGCGCTGTAACGCTCAAACAAGGAACCGGAGAACATCTCTCGAAGGAGAATGCCGTGGGTTACAAATTTGATTTCCGTTCCGGAAACACTGACGTTACCAAAACGGACGTGATATCCGACGCGGTCGCCAAGCTCTGAACCGATTTGCGAAGCGACGTACTCCGCGACAGCAACCGTTGCGGCGCGTCGTGGCTCAGCGACTACGATCGGCCCTTTCCCTTTTTGAGAAAGTCCCATCTCATGAAGAATTATTGGGAGTTGCGATGTTTTGCCGCACCCAGTTTCCCCTTTGACGATGACTACTTTGTTATCTTGAACCGCACTGACGATTTCCGCTTTTTTGGCGGTGATCGGTAATAAGTCCATATCAGCCCCCCTTCAGGTTTATTGGTCACCTTAGTTGTAAAGGTGCTCTATTCTGGGTGTTTTTTCAGAATAATGTCTGCGATATGAATATCAGAAATTAATGAGTATGTCAATGTTATGTTATTTTGATAAAAAGTTATCTACGCTTATTCTTGTTTATTCCCATCGACATACATTAACGCATTGCTCAATGCGTTAATGTATGTAAGGCGTAAATTAAAAAGTCTTTCTTTTATGGTTTAATTTTGAAAACAAAAGAAAATCCGCCGGCGGAAATTTCTTTGCCAGAAACATTGTCTTCAAAAACAAATGAAGCGACTGTGGTAGCGGTAGCGATTTCTTTCTCGTGTTTGCGAAGAAAATCTTTGCCGGAAGCGCCGGTCTTGACGACAAGATTGGCGCGCTCGTTCGGATTAAGTTTCTGCTCTTTGCGAAATTCCTGAATGGCGCGGATTAAATCCCGCGTATCGCCTTCTTCTTTGAGCTCGGGCGTTATGTTCGCATCAAGCAGTACCTCACCCTCAATCGCTCCATCAAATTCCACTTGCTTCACATTTACTTCATCGGCAATTAAAACGAGAAAATCAGATTTAAGATTTAAGATTTTAGATTTAAGTTTCAGAGAGGAAAGGGGTTGCCGAACTTTAATGTTGGCCTTCGCCCTCGCTTCCAATGCCAACGAGACTATTTTCCTGACTTCTTCCATCTCTTGTATTATGCTTGAATCTTGAATCTTTAATCTTGAATCTGCCTCCGGCCAACTTTCCAAATGAACACTCTCCTTTTCTCCATTAATCTCTTTATACAAAAATTCCGCAAAAAACGGCGTGAACGGAGCCATAATTTTAGACAATTCACAAAGCACAAATCCCAAAGTGGCCAAACTCTCTCTCCCGTCTTCCCCGCCATTCTTTATTCGCTCCCGCGATCGTCTCAAGTACCAAACCGAAAGGTCGTCTACAAAATCTCTAATAGCCCTCGTCGGCTCCAGTAGTTTATATTCATCTAAACCTTTTGTTACTTCCAGTATCAACTGATTCAATCTTGCAATAATCCAGAGGTCTAATACATTTAATTTTTTTGAAAATTGAAAATTGCCTGCCCGCCAGTGCCAGTCTTCGGCAGGCGGGAAAATTGAAAATTTTTGCGTTTTATCATTTGCATACAATTGGTAAAACGCAAGTACATTATCAAGCCGATTCAGCACCTTCTTAACTCCCTCCTCAACCGTCTTCTCGTCAAAATTTTTAGACTCGCCCGGCTGATTGACCGAGTACATGAAAAGTCGGAGCGCGTCCGCGCCGTATTTCTCAATCATCAAATTAGGGTCAACGACATTGCCGACGGACTTTGACATCTTTTTTCCCTCCGCGTCCAAAATATGCCCCAAACAAATGACATTTTTGTAAGCCAGTCCTTTGCCCAAAAGAACGCCGACCGCGTGAAGGGTGTAAAACCAACCCCGAGTCTGGTCAATAGCTTCAGAAATAAAATCGGCGGGATAAGAAATATTTTTCCAAAAATCATAAGCCGTGTCCTCCCCATCAGCGTTTATCCGCGTTTCTTTCCATCCGCGTTTATCCGCGTCCTGCGCAAAGGGCATAGCGCCCGAATCAAACCACACATCAACAACTTCTTTAACACGACGCATCTCACCGCCACAATCGCATGTAAGAACGCAATCATCAATTCTCGGCCGATGCGGATTAAATTCTTTTCCTGTAACACTGTCCACAAAAACTTGCCGAGGAAAAGCATAACCGCCGACCAAACCTTTTCTGAAAACATCATTTATCTCACTCATTGGAGAACTGCGCAGGTATCTTTGGAGCATTGCCAAAGGACCTTCGTGCGAAACAAGCATCACTGTTTCGCCTTTATGTTTTTGCAAAATATCTTTTAGAAATAAAACCATTCTGTCTTCCACATCTTTCCAGCTCTCGCCGTTTCCGCCTCTCAAGGTTACATAAAAACCTTCGGGCGTTTGTTTCTTGTAAACATCTTGCTCTTTCAGAACGGTCGGCTCATCAAAGCGTTTTTCTTCCCACGCGCCACTTTCTACTTCACGGAGTCTTTCATCAAAAATGACCTCTGTAGAACTTCCGTGGCCAGCAAAAATTTCGGCGGTTTGTTTAGCGCGAAGAATTGGCGACGAGTAAACAGCGTCAACTTTCTCGTGAGCAAAAAGTTTAGCCGAGGCAACTGTTTCCTTTCTGCCTTCTGCCGTCAAGGGATAGCCGTTGACGGAAGACGACAGAATATTTTTAACATTTTTTTCACTTTTGCCGTGGCGCACCAAAAAAAGCCTTGTCAAAATGCCCTTTGAGCGAAGCCTGATTTCGTCGTATGAGCCGACAACCTCGTATTTTTTGCAAACTTCGCACTGCCAAACTGGCAGTGGTGTCCCCCAATAGCGTTCGCGGGAAATCGCCCAGTCTTTGACATCCGCAAGCCATTCGCCAAATCGGCCATTTTTAATATGCGACGGCTCCCAATTTATTTTCTGATTTTCGGACACCAGTTCATCGCGGAGTTTGCTCATGGCGATGTACCACGAATCGCGAGCGTAATAAATTAAAGGCGTCTTGCATCTCCAACAATGGGGATATGAATGCTCATGTTTTTCTTTGGCAAAAAGAAGTCCGCGATGAGCGAGGTCTTTAATAATATCCACCGCCACCGATTCGTCCTTAACAAATTTGCCGGCAAGAAAATCGGTTTCTTTTTTGAATGTGCCATCCTCATTCACCAAGTGTTTTCTCGGCAAACCGACTTTGGTGCCGAGCTCAAAATCATCCGCACCGTACATCACGGCAGTATGAACAATGCCCGTGCCATCAGTAGTCGTTACAAAATCCGCCGGATAAACCTTGAAGGCTTTTTTTAATTTTTCTTTTTCCGCATCGGGCAGGCTGTCTTTTAGAAATGGATAGAGCGGTTCGTATTCAAGTCCGACCAACTTCTCACCCAGAAACTCCTCCAAAATTTCATACGACCTGTCTTTGAAAACCGCCGCCACCCTCTCCCTTCCTACGATATATCTTTCGTTGTCTGATAAAACCAGCGCGTACAGTATTTTCGGATTTATTGCCAGCGCCACATTGCCCGGCAATGTCCACGGCGTGGTAGTCCAAGCCAGCAGGTAAGTGTCTTCCTTGAATCTTGAATCTTGAATCTTGAATCTGACGGTCAAAGACAAGTCTTTGACCGTCTCATACCCCTGCGCCAACTCATGACTTGAAAGCCCCGTCCCGCACCTCGGACACCACGGCACCACTTTGTAATCTTTGTAAAGAAGTTTTCGCTCGTGAACTTTTTTCAAGATTGCCCACAGCGATTCAACATAACTGGCTTCGTATGTGATGTAAGGATTATCCAAGTTCAGCCAAAAGCCGATGCGATTGGTAAATCGTTTCCACTCATCAACATGTTTCCAAACGCTCTCGCGACATTTTTGATTGAACTTTGCAATACCGTACTCTTCAATTTCTTTTTTTGATTTCAGACCAAGCTCTTTTTCAACGGCCAATTCAACAGGCAGGCCGTGCGTGTCCCAACCGCCTTTGCGACGAACGAAAAAACCTTGCATCGTCTTGTATCGTGGAATGGCGTCTTTGAAGCCCCTGGCTTCCAGATGATGAATACCGGGAAGACCGTTGGCCGTTGGCGGGCCTTCGTAAAAAACAAATTCGCCTTTTGGCGACGGCTTTGAAAGCGTCTGCTCAAAAATCCTTTGCTCCTGCCAAAATTTCAGGATTTCCTCCTCCCGCTCGGCAAGTTTGCTTTTTGGTTTTAATTTTTGAATTTCTTCCATAAAAAAGAAAAGGTTCTGCTGGAAATTTCCTATACAGAACCTCATTGTAACATAAATCAAATGCTGCCTACCCAGAAAGGTTTCAACCTATCACAGCACGGCCTGTGCGAAAAGCCATTTCAATCGGAGATTCACAACGGCTGACTTTGCCCGGTGTGTCCCAAAAACCTGCCCGTAAACAGGCTGAATCAGCGCAATCCCACCTTAGACAACCGACGAGTTGGAGAGGTTCTTTACTGTGAACAACCGCATAACCCGGAATAACGAATTCTTCCGGTGAGCTTGGGGAAAGAAGTGTGATTTGGTCACCGACCATAATCGGTTGTCCGCACCATGCGCAAAGAATGGACATTTTCGCCATGCAATCAAGACAGTATTCAGGTTGTCCGTTAAAGGTGATGATTTTTCGGTCACCAAAAGCCTCAATTTGTCCCATTGTTTTTGTGTAGTGTCCGCACTCCTTCGCTTTCACTTTCCAAAACCAAAGTTTTGATAAGAACAATTTCCACCTGTACTGAACTGACATATAACCCCCTTTTTTTATGTTGAATTTCCTGCCGGGTAAACCTTATCATATTTCTTAAAAAGCGCAATCGCCAAGCCGCTACATCTGTTCCGGCGCTGAAATACCTAGGAGCCAGAGACCGTTTTTCATGACGGTGGCAAAAGCGGAAGTGAGCGCCACTTTGTAGGGCGAGGTTTTATCAGAAACATTTACAATTTGATTTTTAGCGTAGTAGCTGTTGAAAGCGCCGGCAAGTTCAATGAGGTAAGTTGCGACAAGGTGCGGGGCGTACTCGCGGCCGGCTCGCAAGACAACCTCGGGAAAACGGGGCAAGAGGCGTTCAAGCAGAGAAACTTCGGAAGGGGCCCCGATTTCGGCGGCCGAAATCGGGGCCATCTCAATGTTTTCCTTCTTCGCCTTCTGCAAAACCGACTTCGCCCGAACGAAGGAATACTGAAGGTACGGCCCAGAGTCGCCCTCAAAGGAAATTGATTTTTCAAAATCGTAAATAATATCGCCTCCGATCGCCTGACGGAGAATTGAATACTTGATCGCCCCAATGGCCACGACTTCGGCAATTTTATTTTTCTCAAAAGTTTCAAGCTCTCGTTCCTCCAGCTTTTTGTGAACCATGGCTTCCACGGACGAAATGAGCGACTCGCCCGTGATGATATTGCCTTTCCGCGACGCCATTTTACCTTCGGCAAAACGAAGCATGCCGTGAGAAATGTGCAAAGTCCGCGACGCCATTTTGGTATCAATATGTCGCATCGCTTCAAGCACGACCTTAAAATACTCGCTCTGTTCGTTCGCGGTAACAACGATTGAAAGGTCGGGATTAACTTCGGCAAATTTGCCTTTGGTCAAACCGAGCTCTTTCGTCTCGTAGGTCGGTAAGCCTTTTGAGGTGATGAACACACGGGTGTGCAAGCCGTGTTTATCGCCCCGAAAAACCACCGCACCCTCGCTTACCTCAAACACATTCTGCGTCAAAAATTCTTTCACAATCCGCAAACCTTCATCCGCCACCTCGCTTTCAAAATAATAACGGTCAAACTTCGTGCCAAGTTTTTTGTAAAGCTCTTCAAAATGTTTAAGACTGACTTTTCTGCCCAAATCGTATAATTTATTTATTTCATCATCAGATTTTTCATAAACTTTCTTGTTTATTTCATCAATTTCTTTTTTCGCTTCCAAATCAGACTCATACTTCTCTGCTCCTAAAACATACGCCTTTCCTAAATCCTGAATCGTGAATCGGAAATCTGCAATCTTTCCGTGCATCATTCCCCAAATCGCTCTGGCAATATGAAGTCCGACATCACCTGGATAGCAAACTCGCACGACACTGGCGCCTTGAAATTCAACGAGCCGACTTAATGACTCCCCAACTGCATTACTCATAAGATGGCCAATATGAAAAAGTTTGAACGGATTCGGGTCGGTGTACTCCACCATCACTTTTTTGCCAGCAAGCGAATCGTTCTTGCCGAAATTTTCTTTCGGCAGACTCAAGAAAATTTCGGACACGCTATCCGCAAAAAATTCCCGCGATAAATAAAAATTTATAAACCCCGGCGGAGCGATTTCCACTCGTTCCATTTCTTCCGGCTTCTTTAGTACGATATATCGTACTATTTCTTCCGCCAGCTCGCGTGGTTTCTGCTTCAAAACTTTAGCGTACACTAGAGCGACACTTGTGGAATAATCGCCGTTTGATATTTCGTCCGGGTGTTCCAAGGAAACCTCCGCGCTCTCAATGCCAAGTTTTTGTAAACTTTCCCCTACTAATTTTTTTATTTTTTCCTGAATCATTTTTTTCTTATTCTTGAATCTACTTTTTTCCTGTAGAACCAAACTGCCCCATCCCCCGACTCGTCTCCGAAAGCGTTTCGGTCAGAACCAGTTTCGCGTGAGCCACAGGCAAAATCAGCAGTTGAGCAACCTTGTCGCCTTTTTCCACAGTGTACGGCTTGTCGCTCAAATTGACCAAATGCACATTGTACTCGCCGCGAAAACCCGCGTCGTACACTCCGCCCATCGTATGCAGGCCCGCTTTGGAAATGCTCCCTTTGTCCTTCACAAGCGCCACGAACCCTGTCGGAAACTCCAAAGCAAAGCCGTTATAAAATCGGTGATGCCCGCCGGGCGGAATCGTGGTCTCTTCCATTGAATACAAATCAAGCCCCACATCACCAGGATGGGCGTAACTGGGCATTTTGGCCTCGGGATTAAGTCGTTTTATCTTAACCTTCAACATGAAGCTATTCTAACATATTGCCTTCCGAATCTCCTCGGCAAATTTCTCTCTAGCTTCCTCTACTGTGCCATTCGTGTCAATAATCACATGCGGCACTCGTTTCAAAAATTTCAAAAAACCTTCGCGAATGTGTTTGTGAAAAGAAAGTTTTTGCTGGTCAAAGTGGTCAAGCTCTTTGCGCCTCGCGGACACGCGACGCAAACCTTCCGACGGATTAACATCTAAAAAAATGTAGAGGTCTGGCTCGCGTTCGCGCAAATAAATTTTCCGAACATCCCAAAAAAGTTTTTCCAAATGCGGAGCCTCCTGGCCGAAAATTTGGTAAGCGTAAGTTGACGAATCAAAACGGTCGGACACAACATGAACCCCCTGCCGAAGCGCGGGAATAATCTTTTTTGTCAGGTGGTCGTGACGCGCGCCCCAAACAAGACCGAACTGGGTTTCGGGCGAGGCAAAACGGGACTCCGGATGGGTAAGCATAAGTTTCCTGATTTCCTCGGCGAAAACCGAACCGCCCGGCTCGCGGGTGGCCATAAATTTTTGGTCATTTTCGTTTTGAAAAATTTCTGGCAAAAAATTCATCAAGGTGCTTTTCCCCGACCCTTCCCCGCCGTCAACTACGATAAATTTACCACGCATAAAAATTACAAAAAACTATTAAAACACGACTGTTTGCGCTTTCGGGTTTTGTGAAGTTTGTTTGGTTTTTGTGCATTGTGATTTGTGTTTTTTATTCTCTTAATACCTTATCAATCTTTCTCGCAATCTTTATGAAATCTTTTTCTTTCTTGCCTCGCGTAGTTTCGGCCGCGCTACCCAAACGAATACCCGACGGGTCAAAGGGCTTCCGTGTGTCAAAAGGAATAGTGTTTTCGTTCACAATAATTCCCTCGGCTTCAAGTTTGTCCGCCACCTCGCGTCCGCTCAAACCTTTGCCGTCCCGCCAAACATCAACCCGAAGCAAATGAGTTTCCGTGCCACCTTCAACAATCCGCCAGCCGAGCTTCGCCAATTCATCCGACAGCGCCTTGGCATTTTTCACAACTTGGACAGCGTATTTTTTGAAAGCTGGCGTGTTGGCTTCTTTCAGAGCGACGGCAACGGCGGCAATTTGATTTAGGTGAGGCCCGCCTTGCATTCCGGGGAACAAAGCTTTGTTTATAAGTTTGGGAAGTTCGCGGGAATCTTTTTTCGTAAAAATCATGGCGCTTCGCGGGCCACGCAAAGTTTTGTGCGTTGTGGTGGTAACCACATCAGCGTAAGGAAATGGCGATGGGTAAACTTTTCCCGCAACCAGTCCCCCAAAATGCGACATGTCCACCATGAGTAACGCTCCGCAAGCGTCGGCAATTTCTCGGAACTTGCCAAAATCAATCTGATGAGCGTAAGCGGTAAAACCAGCCACGATAATTTTCGGCTTCTCCGCAAGGGCGATTCGTTTCACTTCTTCATAATCAATCCGTTCGGTTTGCTTATTCACTCCGAACGGCGCTTGCTTCCAAAATTTTCCCGTTACCGAAACCGCTTGCCCATGCGTGAGATGTCCGCCGTGACTTAACGCCATGCCCATAATCTTTTCGCCAAACGGAACCAGTCCGACGAAAACAGCCACATTGGCAGGCGAGCCGGAAAGCGGTTGAACATTGACACTCCAATTTGATGAAATCAAATTGCCCCGAACGCCAGTTGAGGGGCTTTTATCAGCCAAGCCAAATAATTTCAAGGCTCTTTCTTGCGCTAGTAGCTCAATCTGGTCAACAATTTTTGTGCCACGATAATATCGTTTCCCCGGATAGCCTTCGGCGTATTTGTTTGTCAGTTCCGAGCCGAGCGCGGTTAAAACATCTTTTGAAACATAATTTTCCGAAGCGATTAAGTTTATGACTTTTTTCTGCCGAGCCTTCTCGGCGTTTATAAGTTTTTCAATTTGTTTGTCTTTCATAGAAGTACGATACCAATATACGAATTGATGCGAATGATACGAATAAATACGAATCCCGTTAGAAGTCCTCAAATTTTATTTAGGTGGTAACAACATGATAAGCGCTCCAAACATTTATTTATTCTCTAACCATGTTTAGGTAGACTACTAACGGGACGAATCGGAAGTCTTACGCCATAATAATGGCATTGTAACACAACAATAAAACAAAAATAGGGAGCAGAGTAAGCTCTAAAATCAGCATACGCTAACAATAAGCTATAGCTTATTGTTAGCGTATAGGAAGAAAAAGAAAATCAAAGAAAATTGTTGCAAAAAAGGGTACAAAAAACCGCTCCGATGTACATCGGGGCGGTACTCAAAACTTCTGCAAACCCTACTGGGTTTGCTCGGGAATCTCTTTGGCCGACAGTATTACGGCCAAAAAAACAAATCCAAACGCGGAGACAACCGGCACCGCCACCAACCAAAAATAAAAAGGCATGTTTCCTTTCTGTGAACGCCACACTGCCTTCGTTTTGAAGGCTTCATGCTTTGTTCAACACTCTTGGTATTGTAAGCGAATACTCAAATAAAGTCAAATAATATATGCGACCTAAAGTTACTCGCCTGCATCAACAAACAATTTATAATCCGTAAGAACGACGGTGCTACTGACAAAAATCCAAAAGATGAATTCCTCAATGGGAAAGCGAAACGAGAAAAAATTTACATAGCCAATATAATTCCCAATGAAAAACCACTGATGAAGATATAGCGCTGTAATCTCAAAAGTGAAAAATAGAAAAATAAAATAAGGCGCGACTTTTACTATGCGCCATGCGAGTTTCGGTTTTTTGATGACACAATAAATGGCTGGTAAAAACGCAAGCAGTCCAAAGACAAGATAGGCGTAGTTGAATATAATAATATTCGGAGCAAAAAAGAACGCGACAACAACAAGCAAAAGTGAAATTGACGCAGGAATAATACCTGTAATCATGAAATGCCTGACATCAATTCGTTCAACTCGCTTTCTCTCAAAAAAATGTTCATAGACGAGAAGTATTAACAGCACCCACAAAACTAGACAGATTAATTCATCAACGGGGGCTATGCCTAAAATGCGGTATGGGATGAGGAGTTGCTCCTGCGGAATAAGCCACGCATCATTGAAAGTCTCAAGGAAATCAAAACAAAAACCAAGAATTATGCCTATCAAAAAAACACCCGAAAATATGACTCTCAAGTTTTGCGTCTTCCTAAACAAGAGATAGAGGCACGGAACACCTAGGAACAAAAAGGCCGAGGTAAGAAACCGAACATGAAAAAAGAGTACGGTAGGTACAGCAACTACGGTCAGTAGTATAAGCACTGAAAAATCTATTTTCTGAACTCTACTCATTAAAAAATTATATCATGAGTTGGAACTGAAGAAGCCGAAAAAATAAGAAGATTACTACACGATCCGAGACATTTTCTCGGATTTTTAATATTATAAGTTGGGTGCCCGGAGAGAATCGAACTCTCGAACTTGGCTCCACAAACCAAAGTTTTACCACTAAACTACGGGCACCATATACCTTGATGCAAACCTAATTTCTCATTGTCTCCTTGACATTCTTGTCGTGGTGTATCAAGTGGTGGCAATTATGACACACCCAAACCAAATTTTCCACTAAATTATTTTCTCTATTTTCATCTTTATGGTGTACGGCTAAAACCCTTTTGTCTTTTATTTTACACAACTCGCAAGATGGTATACTTTTGCTTCGAGAAAGAATATCCCTATAAGCGCTCATTCCATTTTTCCATCCAGAATGTTTTGCGCCAGTGTACTGAGAATTCCTCCATTTTGTCTGACAGGATTTGGAACAAAAATATTTTTTACTTTTTGAGTTTTTGAGAGAGGTCTGGCTTTTATAAGTCTCCTTCTTGCAAATAGCGCACTTCACATACTCCCCTGTTCGAAAACTTTTGTACTGACACTCGCGAGAACAATATTTCCCCCACCCCTGTTTTAAGAAAGCGGGCCTCGTTTCAAAAACAGCATGACATATTTTACATTTAACAATAGGCATGTTTTTTAAGCAATTTATTTTTTACATTTTCGTAATGGTGAACAAGGAAGTGGCAGTTGTAACAAAGCCATGTGAGATTGTGTATTTCATTATTTTTTCTGTTTTCATCTACATGATGAACCAAAAGAATGCGTTTGTCCTTTTTTCCGCAAAGACAACAGAAAGCTAAGATGCTACCCCTTATTAGAATAGTTTTATACGCAGTCTGACCATGCTTCCAATTTTTATGGTTTTTCCCAAATTGGTATGCATTAAGCCATTCCAAACTGCATTTTTTGCCACAGAAATATTTTTTACTCTTAGAAGACCGCAAGCTCTTTAAAGACTTGTATGTTTTTTTGTCACATTGGAAACAATTAACTGTCTTTCCTCTACGAGAAGCCGTTCTGGCACAGACGAGTGAACAATACTTTCCGTTCCCCATTTTTATCCAATTTGGTTTCGTATAAAATTTTTTCCTACACAACTTACATGCGACAATAGGCATATATAAAACGATATGCTTATTTATTAAATAAGTAAACAGGTAAAACTGTGGATAAATACCAACACCACCTGCCACCCTCTCCTGTAGCTATCGCAACACAAATTCAAGAGATTTTCAGAAACACAAAATCATGCGTCCGCTAGTTAAATTAAGGTTATTGGGGGGTGTTAATATTTAAAAATGTTACGCAATATACACCATAGCCACCATAATAATTCTACAACTCGCAAAAAATTTTTGCTTCTCCACCTTACCACACCAAAGGAAATTAGCGCAAATTATTTTCCGTACAAATTAGGGTGTGTATCAATATCAGTAAAAATTATCGCGCCGTTAGTTTCATATTTATACAATGCGCGGAGATTACCGCCAATATTTATGCTCCAATAGCCGACATACTTGCCGTGTAGAGAATGATTGTTAAGCGCTGGGTGGGTAGAATTTTCTAAAAAAAGATTTCGCCGTTCCTTAAAGCGTTGCTTCTCACCTTCACGCAACTTCGCGTACTTCTTATCAAAAATCTTATGCGTTCTGTACCTCATAGAGAGTCTAGATAATCGTCCATTGCCTTGGTGGAATCAAAAACCGGAGAGAGGTTGCGTCCAAGTTTGATATCCGAGTCAATTTTAGCAACGCGTTGTTCTAGATTCTTTGACATGCTTTCGGGAACAGTAAACACAATTTGTCGTTCATGGGCAAATCGCTTAAGATGCATATTCACCACGATTGATAGGGGCAAGCCAAGCTCGGCCGCCACCTTCTGGGCTTTTTGTTTTACATCTCTATCCACTTTTACATTTAACACAGTTTTCATAACCGTAGTATATACAACGGTTATATTGCCGTCAACCTTGAATTGGATTTAATTTTTTTATAAATTTTTAGAAATTAGGTATTCGGTATTATCGGTAACTTGGCGGTTGCTCCGCAATTCCCGCCTTGTGATTTGTCAGTCTGGTGAGCGCGTAAAGGAGAGATGACAGGCGGTTCAAATACGCCAGAGTATCGGCGCCAACTTTTGCCTTGCCTTCCTTGTCCTGAGTCTTATCGAAGGATTCATTGACTGCCACTACTCGTCGCTCTGCCCTGCGGGCGAGGGTACGCGCGACATCAAAAAGCGATGCCAGCTCCGTACCGCCGGAAATGAAAAAAGTTTTTATCGGGGGCAATTCTTTTTCAATGGCATCAACAAGTTTTTCAACTTCGGTTACTTTGTCTTTGGAAATGGTTTTTAGCGCGCTGGCCAACTCGGCTTGAACAATGAAGAGATTTTCTTGGATTCCATGCACAATGTCAGAAAAGTTTATAGTTTTTAGTTTATAGTTTTTAGTTTTTGAAAACACCTTGCAGAGTCCTAAAAAAGAATTCACTTCATCAAGCGAACCCAAGGCTTCCGCAATCGCCGAGCTTTTGCTGATTCTTTGGTCGCAACCAAATGTTTTCGTTGTGCCACGGTCTCCCGCGCGGGTGTAGAGCATGGGGTGGAATTGGGAATTAAGAATTATGAATTAGGAATAAAGATTAAAACAAGACCTAAAAAAGGTGCTGTAATTATACACTTTGCGCGAACTTTTTTCTAGCGGAAACTGAACGAATGAGGAAGCCCCGCCACCGTCTTACAGACGCTGTACATCTTCCGCGTTCCGAGGACGGTACGCTCAAGGTCTTGCGAAGCTCAATGTGCTCGCTTCGCACCTCGCGGACTCGGCGAACACCAAAAGAAGAC
>OBEQ011721824.1_pt1 | contig 27431 bp, 30 predicted proteins | sample 1670901 | NCBI WGS metagenome assembly OBEQ01 (sample SAMEA104232315, study PRJEB22302) | groundwater metagenome | biome: forest; feature: aquifer; material: groundwater | place: USA | collected 2011-08-07 | depth 5.4 m
AAGAGCGCCTCCCCTCCCGTCTCTGCATCGTAGAGTCGGAACGTGATGAAGAAGTTCCCCGCAAGAGGCTTCCCCGACGACTTGTCCACCACAAAACCTTGAATCGGTAACGAGGCCCGGTCGGCGTAGGCGGTAACCCCCCAGAAGGCCACGGCTGAGAATAAAACCAGTTTTAAAATCGAGTGTCTCATTTTGCCTTCCCCATCACCTGCTCCACGCCGGTTTCCAAAAAGGGATCCGACATCTCATAGCGATTGCCGGAGGAAAAACCACCGGCCCCGCTGCCACTGATGGGTGAGACCCCGATCCAAGCTCGATAGGTTCCGGAAGAGACTATTGAGGAAAAACTTCCCTGAGCAATACTGACCGTTGTCCGGGTCGGAGCACCGGGCACCCCACCGGTATTTCCATTATTATTTTCCCCCCCAGATTCAGCCGGGAAGTCGGGATTTCCCGAGAGACACCCGCGCGGAGTACATCCACCCAGAACGATGAATAAAACAGCCGCTATCATGGCTCGTGTTTTCATAGGAATTTAGGACACCAAGATGTCGTCGACTTAAGAGATAAGCAGTTTCAGTGCCAGGAGGGTCGAAGGAGAGATATGACTAAAAAACTAATAATATCAATTATCTATAAACAAGATTCCATTTCAATTTCATTGTTAGGGTTAAAAAACACCTGTCTGTGTCATTAATTTGTCCTCATATTGATATTTTAATGGTGCCAACTTGTTGATCCATCAGGGTTATCTTTCAATTCAATTCCTCGTGAGGAGAGTCCTTGGCGGATCGCATCGGCCCGCTGAAAATCATTCGCCTGACGCGCCTTTTTCCTTTCTTCAATGAGAGAAACGATCTCAGCCTCGGTGATCGTCGCCTCCTGGAGCCCTCTCTCTTCCTGCACTTTTAAAAATCTCTCGGGATCCGAGTGAAAGATTCCCAAAATATTTCCCATCCTCTTGATTCCTTCAAAAAGATCCTTCTTGGAGGCTTCACTGATCCATTGCCCCTGATCCATCTTCTTGTTGAGATCCCGGACAAGTTCAAAGAGACGCGCCGTGACAGCCGACGTGTTGAAGTCATCGTTCATCCCATTTTCCAACCATCCCTTGAAATCGGTCTTCGGAGTTCCCGAACCGATCGGCGACTTTTTGAGCCTCATCAGCGCCTGATAGAATCGTGAAAGCGATTCCTGGGTATCCTCCATCGCCTTATCGGTAAAATTGAGCGGCGACTCATAGCGGACCGACAGGAGAAAGGCGCGAACGACCTCCGGATCCCATTGATCGAGAATCGCGGGCATCGTCCTCGTATTTCCCAAGGACTTGCTCATCTTCTCGGCATGGATGTTGACAAATCCGTTGTGGATCCAAAAACGAGCGAAGGGGGAGAGCCCCGTCGCCCCTTCTGATTGTGCCACCTCATTTTCATGGTGAGGGAAGATCAGGTCTCGTCCACCCCCATGGATGTCAAAACGATCTCCCAGATATTTCATGCTCATGGCGCTACATTCGATATGCCAACCGGGTCGCCCTTCCCCCCATGGCGACGGCCACCTCGGCTCTCCCGGTTTCGCCCCTTTCCAGAGGGCAAAGTCGAGCGGATCTTTCTTCTTTTCATCGACCTCAATCCGTGCCCCCGACTCCAATTCGTTAATCTTTTTGTGCGAGAGCTTCCCGTAGCCGGAGGATTTTCTGACCTCGAAAAAGACGTCACTTCCTGAATGATAGGCGAGCCCCTTTTTCTCAAGCTGAGAGATCAAGGCAATCATCTGGGGGATGTGGCCGGTCGCACGGGGTTCCTGCGTCGGAGGAAGGACTCCGAGTCTCTTCATCTGTTCCGTATAGGAGAAAATATATTTTTGACTCACCTCTTCACAGGAGAGTCCCGTCGCGTTCGCTTTCTTGATGATCTTATCATCCACATCGGTAAAGTTCCGAATGTAGGTCACGTCATAGCCCAGATATTTGAGATACCGGTAGACGACATCAAAAACGACCGCCGCCCGGGCATGCCCCAAATGGCATTCGTCATAGGCGGTGATCCCGCAGACATACATCCGGACCTTTCCGGGGACGATCGGCGTGAAGGGTTCTTTTTTCCCCGTTAATGAATTTTGAATTTTGAGGGTCATTTTGATGAAAGAAGGACGATCACCTGGGCCGCAACCGCCTCACCCCGCCCAACCGCATCCAGTCCTTCTCCGCGTTTTGCTTTAAGGTTAATCCGGTCCGGCGCCACGTCCAAAAATTTTGAAATATTTTCAATCATCCGGCCCAGGTAAGGGGCGAGCTTCGGCTCCTCCAACTGGAGATTGGCGTCGATGTTTTCAACCTTCATCTTTTGCTTCTCAAGAAGGGCCGCGGTCTCCCGAAGAAAAAGGGAAGAGTCGGCCCCCTTCCACCGAGGATCGGTGTCCGGAAAGTGCTGACCGATGTCGCCCAGGCCGGCCGCACCCAACAAGGCATCCGCCACGGCATGAAAAAGACAATCCCCATCCGAGTGACCCAACGGCCCTTTTTCAAAGGGGATCTCCACCCCTCCAAGAACGAATTTTCTTCCCGGAATCAACCGATGAATGTCATATCCTAATCCGACTCGATTCATAGGATGCCCTCGGCATGGTGAGCCTGTCGAGCCATCAATCCTTCCGCAATCTTTAAATCTTCCGGTGTTGTAATTTTCATATTACCGATTCCCCCATCAATCACTTTGATCTTCACGCCTAATCTTTCCACCAACATCGCCTCGTCCGTTCCGACAAAATGATCTTGAACCGCCTTCTCAAAGGCTTTTTTGAGAAGATCGTATCGAAAGACCTGGGGTGTCTGGATATTCCAAAGAGCCGATCGATCGACGGTTTCCCGAACCATCCCTTCAGGATCAACCCTTTTTATCGTATCCCGCGCCGGAGTCCCCGCAAGACATCCCCCAAATTCCTTCGCCCCTTCAATCAACTTCAAAAGGAGATCCGGTGTCACAAAGGGGCGGGCCGCATCATGGACCACGATAAAATCGGACGGGGGGAGCGCCTTGAACCCAATCCTCACCGATTCCTGGCGCTCCGAGCCTCCCGGTAAAATGAGAGAGATCTTTTTGAGTTTGTTTTTTCGAACCAGATCCCTCGCCCGGTCCAGATCCCCCTCAGGGACCACGAGGCAAACCGTCTGAATCAAAGAACAGGATTCGAAGGCTTCCAAAGAATAGAGAAGAAGCGGCTTTCCCGCCAGGATTTGAAACTGCTTGGCACCGCCGAATCGGCGCCCTTGGCCTGCAGCCGGGATAATTGCGTGGATACTCAAGACTTCTTAAGCCTTAAAGATCACTTGAATCTCTTCCAAGACCTCATCTTCATCGATCCCCTGGGCAATCGCCAATTCTTTGATCAAAAGGGAGCGCGCCGTATCGAGCATCTTCCTCTCCCCGAAGGAAAGTTCCTTCTCAAACTTCAAAAGGGAGAGGTCCCGCATGACCTCGGCAATTTCGTAAACAGAGCCGCTCTTGATCTTGTCCATGTATTCCCGGTAGCGACGGTTCCAGGTCTGATTGTCGACGATGCACTCCCGCTCCTTGAGAATCTCATAAACCTCGTCGACCTGGTCCTCATCGATAATCTCTCTGAGGCCGACCGACTTGATATTCTGGGTCGGGACCATGATCGTCATCCCATTGTCGAGGATCTTGAGGATATAAAAGGTCTGCTTATTCCCCGAAATCTCGCGTGTCTCGATCGCCTTCACCTCACCGACACCATGAGCAGGATAGACCGCCTTATCACCCGGTTTGAATTGGACTGACATAACGTAGAACCTCCTGAAACTTGATGAATCGAGACAACCTTAAAAGTTGAGGGGTGCTTCTATCACGATTGACGCGTATCGTCAAAAACTTTCTCATAACTTTTCTCTCACTCACCTTCCCTGGCATTCCTTGACACCCCAGGTCCCCTGTACTACGAGCCGAAAATCGTTTTCTTTTCGGGCAGGTAGCTCAGTCGGTAGAGCGGCAGACTGAAAATCTGCGCGTCGGGGGTTCAATTCCCTCCCTGCCCATAAAAAAATAGGGGATCCTATCGGATCCCCCATCCAGTCTAAAAACCGACTGTTCCCTAGTTTAGTTCTCGTCCAAACGATCAATTTGTTGCGTCATTTCTTCAATTTCCTTCAAAAAAAGTAAGGCGAGGGGGCGTCCCCCCTCACCTTGCTTCCGGACTTTGCTTACTTCAAGACCGGCTTAGACCCGCTGGAGAGGGCGGTTGTCGCCCCGCCCACGGTGATGGAGGGTTGAAGCTTTTCCAAAAGCTTCGGACCGATCCCCTTCACCTCCAAGAGCTCTGAAACATCCTTGAAGGGATGGGCCTGTCGGTAGGCAACAATCGCCTCCGCCTTCTTTTGCCCGATCCCTGGGAGCTGTATCAGTTGTTCGACCGATGCGGTGTTGAGATTGACGGTCCCTTGAAGCCCCTCATTGGCCCAAAGGCCGCTGAGAGGGATGACGAGAGAGAGGACCGCGAGAAGATAGAGTGCTTTTTTCATACATTTCTCCTTTCACCCGCCGTAGCCTTGGCGAAGGCGGGTTGTGTGGTTTCGTGAGTGTTTGGCCTTCGGTCACGGATATAGAGACGACCGGTCAAAGGGAGGGCATCCAGGACCACGCTGATCGAATCGTCCCTATTGACAAATCCGATCCCGACCTTGGTCCACCATTTTTTGGCCCCTTCGGTCCCCGACTCACGCTCCGTGACGGCGAAGACATCCTTGAGAGTGATTGATTCCTTCATAATTAACTCCTTCATTCATTAACCAACCGCCGCGGCGCGGTCGAGGAGGAAGGATTGCAGATAGCGTGCCAATCAATGATGAAGGGAAACGAGCGACGCGAGCCCCTAAAACAGTCCAAAAATCGAACCGGTGGGTTCGAAAATGCTACCGTTCAGGCCCTATTGTCTTCTGTGGATCACGTAGTGAGCTAAGGATTGGAGGGTCTCTTTTTCTAGACTTGGCTTGAAAGGTTGGAGAGCGTCCCTGGCACGATCGACATAACTGCGGGCAAGCTTCAGCGTCTCCTCGATGCCTTGATAACGTGTAATGAGCGAGACGACTTCGCGGAGATGCCTTTCCTCCAGATTCTCCGCAATGAGACTATCCTTAATAAGACGCCTTTCGTCTTTGTGACAGCGCTTCAGGGCCACGATCAAGGGAAGGGTGAGTTTTCCCTCCTTGAGGTCGGTGCCACGCACTTTTCCGAATTCGACCTCATCGGAGATGTAGTCCAGGACATCATCGGCCAGTTGGAAGGCGATCCCGAGGTATTTTCCATATTCCGCGAGTGCGGCGATGAAATCCTCCGAAATATTGGCCAAGATCCCGCCGACGGCACAGGAAGAGGCCATCAGAACGGCGGTCTTGTTGATGATAACCTGGAGATAATCCTCCTCGGTAGTCTCCAGATCCTTCGACTTTGAAATTTCAAGGATCTCCCCTTCCGTCGTCGCCAGCATCGTCTGGGTGATCTGTTTGATGATCCTCAAGTTCCCGGTCCCGACCAGGAGCTTCGAGGCCTGACAGTAGAAAAAATCGCCGACGAGGACGGAGACATGATTTCCCCACCGGCTGTTTGCGGAAGATTTGCCGCGCCGAAGCTCGGCATTGTCGATCACATCGTCGTGCATGAGCGTCGCGGTATGAAAAAATTCCATCGCCGCCGCGCAATCGATCACCTGAGGGCCCGTGGCCCCCGCAAGACGCGAGGAAAAAAGACAGAGGGCCGGTCGAAGGCGCTTTCCGCCGTTCCGGATCACATACTCGGCGATATCGGTGACGAATGAGACCGACGAAGTGATATTTTGCTGAACAATCTGCTCGACTTGGGCCAGCTCTTTCTTAATCGGGAGACAGATCTCTTCGAGAGTCATACTGGGCCTCGTCGGTAGTCCAACTCGATAGTATTGTCAAAACGTATAACGCCATGCTATCAGCCGCCAACATGAAGGATTTAATTCTCTCCATCGATCAAGGAACGACCGGCACAACGGTCCTTCTCCTCGATCATGACCTCACGATTCTTTCGAAGGTCAATAACGAGTTCCCTCAACATTACCCCCAACCGGGCTGGGTTGAACATGATCCGGAGGAAATCTGGCAATGCACGGTCAAGACGATTGAAGAGGCGATACGGGCGGGTGATATCGATCCGGGTCGGATCGCCGGGATCGGTATCACCAATCAGCGGGAAACGACCGTTCTTTGGGATCGCGCCACAGGTACCCCGGTTCATAAGGCGATCGTCTGGCAGGACCGCCGGACCGCCGCTTTCTGCGAAAAATTAAAAAATAAAAAATTAGAACCTAAAATCAAAAAAAAGACGGGGCTCGTTCTCGATCCCTATTTTTCCGGCACAAAGATCGCTTGGCTTCTCGATCATATTCCAGGGCTTCGAACCAAGGCCGTCCAGGGACAGATTGCCTTCGGGACGATCGACACTTTTCTCACCTGGAGACTCACAGGAGGAAAGGCCCATGTGACCGATGTCTCCAACGCCTCCCGGACACTGCTCATGGATCTCAAAACGCTCAGTTGGGATCCGGAGTTATTGAAAATCTTTCGTGTCCCGGCATCTCTCCTTCCGAGTATCGAATCATCTTCGCAGATTTACGGATACACCTCGGGCATCGACGGTCTCCCCGACGGAATCCCGGTCGCCGGAATCGCCGGTGATCAACAAGCCGCCCTCTTCGGCCAGGCCTGTTTCAAAGAAGGGGAAGCGAAATGTACCTACGGGACCGGCTCGTTTCTTGTGATGAATACCGGGAAAAAGATCGTCCATTCGCGCTCCGGGATGTTGACGACCGTCGCCTGGAAGATCAACGGACAGATCACGTATGCCCTTGAAGGAAGCGCCTTTATCGCCGGTGCCGCGGTCCAGTGGCTTCGAGACGGATTGAAAATGATTCATCGGTCTTCGGAGATCGAAGGTCTTGCTGCAACCGTTCCCGATTCCGGCGGAGTCGTCTTCGCCCCCGCCTTCGTCGGCCTCGGCGCCCCGCATTGGAGGCCTGAGGCACGCGGAGCGATCACCGGAATGACACGCGGAACGACCGCCGCCCATATCGCCAGGGCCGTTCTTGAAGGGATCGCATTCCTGCAGCACGATATTTTGACCGCAATGCAGAAAGACTTGGGAAAGAAACTCAAAATTCTCAAGGTCGACGGTGGCGCGTCGGTCAACAAACTCCTGATGCAATTCCAATCCGACATTCTAGGCGTCACACTGGTCCGACCGAAGATGATCGAAACAACCGCCCTCGGGGCCGCCTTTCTCGCCGGCTTGGCTGTCGGCCTCTGGAAGAACCAGGATGAAATCGCACGTTCTTGGAAAAAGGATAAAAACTTCCGGCCCCAAATATCCAAGATGTCCAAACAGCAAGTGGCGAACCACCTCGCCCGCTGGCACAAAGCAGTCAAAACCGCTTAAAAAGTCGCAACCTTAGTATTTTAGTTAAATAGCAACTTTATAGGGCATCCAGCGACAATGACCGAGCCATTGAAAGGGATCTCATGTCCTGGATAAATCTTCTCAATAGAATGCCGGCAGGCGGTTTAGCCCTTCATGGAACCTCTCTGGAAGGTGCCCGCAATATAGCGCGAGACGGTCTAAATCGACTAGCGAATCCTAACGTCATAGGCGGCGTAAGCTCTCCTTATATTGTCGTACTTCCGTCCAGATCGTCATTTGATTATTCCGCCATTCGCCCGGAAATTCGAGAGAGAACTATTGGAACCGTCTTGTTCGCTGCGATCTATTCTATGAAAAGATTTCAAGTCCCCGACGATTTTTTCTCAAATTCCAAACCGGTAAAGACTGCTTCTCTGCCAAGTATCGTCTTATTTCAGGGAGACGTGAATGTGGATGGAGTTCTCTTTACCCCCGGCTATGATGAAGAGTGTCTATGGCCGAGATTCAAGGGTCACTGGAGGCCTGTCGAATACAGATCTTTTGGAAAAAGGCCGGAAGCAGTCCCCGCCCGGCAAGTAAAAACTATTGTCCATCTGACAAAAAAAGAGATCCGGGGACTACAAGAAGATTGCAGAAACAAGCCCGAACCGGAAATGCATTTTTGGAGATCCTCCAAAGCCAAATTAGTGGCGAAAACTCTGCGGGCGATCAGAGCCTTCATAGAATCAGACGCTGCATAAATTTCCCCAGGGGACAGTTGACAGGCCTTTCACCAAAAGATACTCTCAAAGGTACTTTTGGAGGTACCTTCAATGTCCAACCTATTAAGCCGTGCCATCACCCCTATTACTGACCTCAAAACCAGATCTCGTGAAATCGTCAAGCGGTTGCAGGAGACGGGAAAGCCTGTCGTTATTACCCAGAGGGGACGAGCGGCGGCCATTATGGAGAGTGTCGAAACTTACGAAAAAAGAGAAGACTACTATGAAGCTATTGAAGGTCTCTTGCAGGGCTTACGGCAGGCGGAAAAAGGGGACCTTCACGACCACAAGGAGGCCTTAAAAATCTTGGAGTCCTTTAAGTGAAGACGAAAATTCGATGGACCTCCTTGGCGTTGAAGGATCTTCTCGAGATGAAGTCGTATATTCAACAGGATAATCCCACCGCTGCCGCAAAAGAAGCGGCCAAAATCATAAAAAGCACGAGCCGACTTTCCCGGTTTCCGTTGAGCGGACGTCTTCTCCAAACAATCCCGACCCTTCGAGAAATAATTTCGGGAAATTATCGCATCTTCTATAGAGTCCATTCGAACCAGATCGAAATTCTTCGCGTCTATCATGGGAAAAGAAAGCCGATTGATATTGCCTGAAAAATGTTTCATCGTGTTCAGCCATGACTAAAAAAATTAACCCCTACAGCTCCCGGATCACCCAAGATCCGAATCAACCCGCTTCGCAGGCGATGCTTTATGCGTTGGGTCTGAAAGAAGAAGACCTCAAGAAGCCTTTTGTCGGCGTCGCTTCGACCGGGTACGAGGGAAATCCTTGCAATATGCATTTGAACGACCTCGCCCGGGTCGCGAAGGAAGGCCTTCAGGAGTCGGGGCTTATCGGGCTGATCTTTCATACGATCGGGGTTTCGGATGGGATTTCGATGGGGACCGACGGGATGAATTATTCTCTTCAGTCGCGCGAGATCATCGCCGATTCGATCGAGACCGTCATGCGCGCCCACTGGTACGACGCGAATGTCTCGGTGGTCGGTTGCGATAAAAATATGCCCGGTTCGGTGATCGCGATGGGACGGCTCAATCGTCCCAGTATCATGGTCTACGGGGGAACGATCCGGCCGGGACATTATCAAGGAAAGAAACTCGATATCGTCTCGGCGTTTGAAGGGCTGGGTGAATTTTGTACCGGAAAGATTTCGGAACAGGAGTTGAACGGAATCCTTCAACATGCCTGCCCGGGGGCCGGGGCCTGCGGCGGAATGTACACAGCCAATACGATGGCCTCGGCCATTGAGACCTTGGGGATGAGCCTTCCTTATAGTTCGTCTTATCCGGCCACGAGCCCGGAAAAACGGGAGGAATGCCGCAAGATCGGCCCGGCGATGCTCAATCTCCTCGAAAAGGACGTCAAGCCGCGCGACATCATGACGCGAAAGGCCTTCGAAAATGCGATGACGATCGTGATGGCGCTCGGCGGCTCGACCAATGCGGTCCTGCATCTGATCGCCATGGCGAAGGCGGTCGATGTCAAACTGACGATCGATGACTTTCAAAAGGTCAGTGACCGCGTTCCTTTCATCGCCGATCTCAAACCGTCCGGGAAATATGTGATGGAAGAGCTGTGTACGGTCGGCGGTGTCCCGGCTGTTTTGAAACTTCTTCTCAAAGAAGGGCTTCTGCACGGCAATGAGCTGACCGTCACCGGCAGGACGTTGGCGGAAAATTTGGAGCCGCTTCCGGGTCTCAAGGAAGGTCAAAAGATCATCTTTCCTCTCAACAACCCGATCAAAAAGACGGGGCACATCCAGATCCTTTATGGAAATCTCGCCAAGGAGGGGGCGGTCGCAAAGATCACCGGCAAAGAAGGCGAATTATTCACGGGACCGGCGAGGGTCTTCAATGCCGAAGAAGATGCGATCCTCGCGCTCGAAAAGAGAAAGGTCAAAAAGGGGGAAGTACTCGTGATCCGTTACGAAGGGCCGAAAGGAGGGCCCGGGATGAGCGAGATGCTGAAAGTGACCGGCGCCGTCATGGGGGCAGGATTGGGAAAAGAGGTGGCACTCATTACCGACGGACGCTTTTCCGGCGGAACGCACGGCTTTGTCGTCGGGCATATTACCCCGGAGGCACAGACGGGAGGAGTTCTCGCAATTGTCAAAAACGGCGACTCGATCACGATCGACGCCAAAAAGAAGCTGCTTCGACTCAACGTCTCCGAAAAGGAAATCCGCGCTCGTTTGAAGAAGTGGAAGGCCCCGCGTCTCAAGGCAAAACGGGGGACTCTTTACAAATTTATCAAAACGGTCTCGTCGGCCTCCGAAGGCTGTGTGACCGATGAGTGATGCTCGGTTCAAGACCCTTTTGTGAAAGAAGGTCGATTCTAAATTGCTATGTTTCTAAATTCATTTGCTTTTTTAATGAGTCGAGTATTGGGCCATTGGCGTGGGTCAGATGGAAGATGGATTTTCCCGAGGCTCGCTCGAAGATCTGGCAGGCCTCCATCAAGATTGTAGGAAATAAGTTCTTTCTCCTTTTCCGGATTTACTCTCATACAATAATCATCGTCTAAATATATCAAACCGTTGTCATAAGCTCGATGATAGGTGGGCGCTAACGACAAGCCGTTGCAAACATGGTCAACACTGCCTGGAGCACCAACTGGTAATATATGGGCCGCCTCAACGAGCCGAAGCTGCATCCGGGTAATGGCGCATCTCTTGCTGTAAGCATTTAATACCTGCTCCCGGAAATTCGCAGATCGATACATGCGATTTACTGTCGATACGATTCTTCTGCGTTCTAATGGGAGAGTTTCTAACTCAACCGGTGTAACCTCTACAGTCGAAGCAGCTTTCGTGAGAAGTTCATAAGTAGATTTTCGACCTCCCAATTTATGCAAATCCTCAGCATTGATCATATAGTTCAGGAATTGATCGGCACGCAGTCCTACAGCGATTTCATTATTATCTTTGCGATCAAAGGCTATTCCGTCCTGTAACGCCTGACGGAGGGTAGTTATATCAATCTGAACCGAAGGAGACCCGGCTGTGAACGTCCTGTGTCGCTTTAAGTCAAAACCCGCAAACATTTTTAGATTAGGTTCGTAACCAATCAAAACAGTTTGGCCCTGAGGGTTGAGTTCAAGCGGTGACGAGACGCTGGTCATCTGAATACGGTATTCATTTTTTAATTGTGGACGACCACCTGGGGTCAAAGTCCATCCGTAGACCCATAAACTAGTCTCAAGATTAGGGCCTGCGAGTGCGAACTTTCGTGGATGAGTACGCAGGTTTCCGGAAAAGACTGCTGATCCTCCAGATTCCTGAATGGCGGCTAAAATATTATTTACAAGTTGTATTGCGCTAATTGGTGGCATTTGAGTTAACCAAGGGCGACCTTCTTGCGGCTATGCACTTGTGTTTTTAATTTGTTTTCACCTTGAAAGGGGGATCTCAGCCTGCCTCCATCGGGCGAAAGGGGACGACCTGAATCATTTCTCCACAGGGCGGCTGGATGACAGAGCCTGTAATGGATATTTTTGGTCGCCCCTCCTGCAGAAAATAATTTCAATTGAGAACGCTCAAATCTTCCGAGAGCACCTTGCAGGTAACTCTCAACCAATTCCATACACACCCACTTTCTATTAAGTCGCTCGCAAACTTCGCCTGTCATACAACTTCCAGCAAATGGATCTACAACCAAGTCCCCAGAGTCTGTCAACATTCGTATGAAATATTCTGGAAGTTCGGCGGGAAATCTAGCCGGATGAGCGCTGAGCCCTTTATTTTTACAATGGCGAAGGTAATGACTGTTACTCTCGGTGTGAGCCAGTGCAATGAGGTTTGGTGGAATTGCAGCTCCATTATCACGTATAAACTTTTCACTAATATCATGCCCGGAAGGTCGTTTTTTGGCTTTATACCCATTCCTGAGCAGATCTTTCATGCTATCGCTATATGGCTGCAGAACCCGCCTGTTGTCTGCCTTAGGCCAGGGCGAAGGAGATAGCCACCAGACGCAATTGACAGCATCCTTCACTCTTATTCTACGAACAGTTACCCACTCAGCAGGGGTAGGCAGCTTGGAAGGATTCCACCAATAGAATTCTTGAGCCAAATGAAACCCAAATTCTTCGCAAAGCATTATAAGGAGCTTGAAGTGATAAAGACTTCTAGTCGCTTGACCAGGAATCCAGGCTCCTCCAATATCGATAACTAGACTGCCATTATCTTTTAGGACTCGTTTAAATTCTTCGGCGAAGGGGCGGAACCAATCAACATACTGTTCGGATCCCACATTCCCATAATCTTTTTTTCGAACCAATCCAAACGGAGGACTGGTCATAATCAAATCAACGGACTTATTTTTTAAATGGCTTTGAAAATTCAGCAGAGAATCGCCCAATAAAATTTTGCCGAATTGAGTGCTATGAAAAAGAGATGCCTTATTTTGGAGACGAGATAACATTGCTAGTCTTGCTTCCGATATTCTTCCGCCAATTCGAGGTAATGATCACAGCCGATCAAGATGCGGGTCGCCATATCCTTGGTGACGGTGCCTCGAGGTTTGGCGGGAACCCCGACCATAATGGTCCGCGGCGGGACGATTTCATGCTCTTTCACGAGCGCCCCGGCGGCGACCAGACTTCCCTTTCCGATCTTGGCGTAACTGAGAACAATCGCCCCCATCCCGATCAGTACTTCGTTTTCCACCGTACACCCATGGACAACCGCGCAGTGGCCGATCGTCACACGCGAACCGACGAGACACGGGCCTTTGATCGTTTCGGTATGAAGGACCACTCCGTCTTGGATATTCGTCTCGGCCCCGATCACGATCCGGTTGGTGTCCCCGCGCAGCACCGCGTTGTACCAGATATTGACCTTGGGCCCGATCGTCACGTCACCGATAATCACCGCAGTCTCGGCGATCCAGGCAGTCGGATCGATCTGAGGGGATTTTCCTTTAAACGGCCGTAAAATCATTCCAACCTTTCATAAGCCTGTAAAATCATCGTCTCGGTTGTTTCCCAATCGAGACACTTGTCGGTCACGGAGACACCATACTTCAATTCACTCAGATTTTTGGGGATTTTCTGATTTCCTCCGTGGAGATGACTCTCAATCATCAGGCCGCAAATCGCCTGGTTACCGGCGACCACCTGATCGATCACCGCTCGAAAAACGATCGGCTGTCTTTGATGGTCTTTGTTGGAGTTGCCATGGCTGCAATCGACCATGATTTTTCGGCGCAGACCCGCCTTGGCCAAGGTCTTTTCACATTCGACGATAAACTTCGACTCATAGTTCGGACCGCTCTCGGCCCCTCGAAGAACGATATGGCTGTACGGGTTTCCCCGGGTCATGAAGACGGAGACCTTTCCCTTGGCGTCAATTCCAAGAAAATGATGCGATGACAAGGCCGACTGCATCGCATTGATCGCGACTTGGATATTCCCATCGGTCCCGTTTTTAAAGCCGACCGGTGTTGAAAGTCCACTCGCGATCTCCCGATGGGTCTGGGATTCGGTCGTCCGCGCCCCGATCGCCGTCCAAGAGATCAGATCCCCCAAATATTGGGGGGTCATCGGGTCGAGCGCCTCCGTCGCCACGGGAAGCCCCATGCCGGTGATTTTTAAGAGAAGCTCCCGCGCCATCTTGAGACCGTCGGTCACCTTAAAGGAGTCGTCCATCGTCGGATCATTGATAAATCCCTTCCATCCGATCGTCGTCCGCGGTTTTTCAAAATAGACCCGCATCACCAGCACGAATCTCTCCTTGACCCGATCGGCCAGTTTTTTGAGCCTTTCCGCATACTCGATCGCCCCCTTCGGATCATGGATCGAGCAGGGTCCGACAACGACGAAGAGGCGCCGATCCTTGTCATCGAGAATATTTCGGATCGACTCCCGACCTTGAAAAACGGCCTCGACGTTTTTTCCCGTCAAGGGAAGTTCAGAACAGAGCTCCTCGGGGGTTGGGACCGGATAGTTCCCCTTGATATTGACGTTGACTAGCTGCTTTAATGTCGAGCCCATAGGCGTCCTTTAAAGAGCAAATGAGAAAAGCGCAAGAAGTCATCAAAGTCAGCAAGGCCGAGGTTGTTTCACTCCTCAACGAGATCGGCATTCTCCTCGAACTGATCGGAGAGAATCCTTTTAAGGTCCGAGCCTATGCGAACGGCGCCCGGGTCCTCGAAGGGCAAAGCGAAGAGATCGAAGAACTGGTTCGTTCAGGAAAATTAGGAGAACTGCCGGGATTCGGTCCTGCCTTGACGGAGAAGGTCACGACGCTCGTCACCACCGGCAGACTTCCTTATTATGAAGATCTCAAGAAAAAGGTCCCCGCCGGACTTTTAGAAATGATTCGTATCCCAGGCCTAGGCCCGAAAAAGGCGAAGGCCCTTTTCGACCATCTCAAGATCGATTCGATCGAGAAGCTGGAGAAGGCCTGCCGAAAACATGAGGTCTCGACCCTCGAAGGTTTCGGAGAAAAGAGCGAACAAAAGATCCTCGAAGGAATCCAACACCATCAAAAATATGCCGAACGCCATTTGTACCCTGAGGCGTTGGCGGCGGCCCAACTCCTCCGACGAAAAATCAAGATGCGTCCGGAGGTGATCGACTGCGAGATCGCGGGGAGTCTACGCCGCCACCGCGAGACGATCGGAGATGTTGATCTCCTGGCGAGTTCCAAAAAGCCCCAATCGGTGATGGAATTTTTCACCACCCTCCCGGAGGTGGCAACGATCATCGGACACGGAGAGACAAAAAGTTCGATCACCTTAAAAGAAAGCGGCATCCAGGTCGATCTTCGGGTCGTCTCCGAAGAAGAGTTTCCCAACGCCCTTCATCATTTCACCGGCAGCGCCGAGCACAACATCCAGATGCGTCACCGGGCGCAGACGATGGGGATGAAGCTCAACGAATACGGACTTTTTAAAACCAAAGGGAAAAAAGAGGTCGGTGTCCCTTGTCGGACGGAAGAAGAGATCTTCAAGGCGTTGAAACTGAGCTTCATCCCTCCGGAAATGCGAGAAGGATCGGGAGAGATCGCGGCGGCGGAGAAAAACAAAATCCCGAAACTGGTCGAAGAAAAAGACATCCGGGGGATCTTTCATGTCCACTCGACCTGGAGCGACGGAACCGCGCCGCTCGAGGCGATGATCGCCGAGGCGGAACGATTGGGCCTGGAATATGTCGGCATCTCCGATCACAGCCAATCGGCCTACTACGCGAAGGGTCTCAAGCCGGATCGACTGAAACAGCAGGAAAAAGAAATCGAAGGGTTACGCAAAAAATTTAAAATTCGGATCTTCTGGGGGATCGAATCGGACATCCTCCCCGATGGCTCGCTCGATTACCCCGCCCCAATCTTGGAACGGTTCGATTTCGTCATCGGCTCGGTCCATTCCTCGTTTACGATGCCCGAAAAAGAAATGACTGCGCGCGTCGCCAAGGCGGTCAAAAATAAATATTTCACGATCCTCGGCCACTCGACCGGCCGGCTCCTCTTGGGCCGCGAACCTTTTGCGATCGACATGAAGAAAATCATCGACGTTGCCGGTGATGAAGGAAAATGGATCGAACTCAACGCCCACCCGAGCCGATGCGACCTCGATTGGCGGCTCCTTTCGTATGCGAAGGAAAAAGGGGTCAAGATCCCGATCGACCCGGACGCCCACTCGATCGAAGACGTCGCCAACTACCAATACGGCGTCGGCCTCGCCCGCAAAGGCTGGCTTGCCAAAGACGACGTGATCACCACCCTGCCGGCGGTGAAGATGGAGAAGTTGCTGACCCGGACTAAGCCCGGAAGTTGATGAGGCGTTCGAAGAGGGCGTAAACATCCTTCCGTCGCCCCAAATAATGAAAGATGACAAGATTCTTATCCTCCAAATACTCATAAATAACACGGTAGTTCCCATAACGGGCCGATCGAAAGCCCCGGAGTTTTTCTTTTAATTCTTTTCCTAGGAGAGGATTTTCGGCGATTTCGTCTGTGAGGGCACGCAGGGGAGCTTTGACGCCGGGAGGAAATTTTTTGATCAGCCGCCTCGCTTCCGTCGTAAAGCGCTTTTGAACCGACTTCAATCCCAGACCTCGTCGTCCGAATAAAGTTCGGCCTTTTTAGATTGCCTCCGCGAACGACCCAGGGACTTCATGATCTGAGGATCACTCAAGATTTCAACGGTCTCCAAGAGAGATTGAAAATCATCAATGCCCATCATAACCCCCGCAGGGTGACCGTTACGGGTAATGGTCACCACCTCGTGGTAAAGCTCCACCTTTTTAAGGAGCTCCAAAAGCCGCTGCTTCACATCCGTAACCGGGAGGGTCGTAGAGAGACTTTCCATAGAGGACATTATTATGGATCTTATAATGGATTGTCAATGAATTGATTTTCGAATTGGAAACTTCGAAGCGCTTCATGGCAATTTTGATTGCGAAACCGATCGCTTAACGGTTAGGGTCCGGCCAAATGTCGGCGCTTCCTCTCGCAAAACTCTTCCCCTGGAAAAAATTGGCGGCCGTGATTTTGGGGCTGGCTGTGACGGTCACGCTGATCGTGATGATCGAGCCGGGTGTTGTTTGGGGCCAATTAAAATCGGCGTTGCCGACGATCGGTCTCATCCTCGGGCTTTTCTTCATCCGGATTCTCCTCGAAACCCAGGCCTGGCAATTCGCCGTCGTCGGTAAGACTTCCTATGGAAGTCTTTTAAAAATCTCTCTCGAGGGCCTGGGGGTCGACGCCTTTCATCCCTTTCTTTTGATTCGAGGCGACACGATCCGTCTGGCGCAACTGAATCGACGTTTTCAAATCCCGAGCGGCGCCGGGTCTCTGTTGACCGATCAGGCGATTCGAAGTTTGGCGACGCTGATCTTTCTGGGACTTGCCCTCATGGAGGGAGCGGGTGTCTGTCCGATGGGAGGGTGTCCTCTTCGTCAGGGTCTTTTCCCCTTTCTCATTTTGGTCGGCCTCGTCGCCGTGATGATTCGGATCTTTAAAAAGGGGATTTTCTACGGCGCCCTTTTGGGGGATCCGCAAAAAGGGGTCCTGAAATGGTTTTCACCGAGCGTGCGTGGGGCGTTGGAAGAAAGGGATCGGCATTTTCAGGCCTTTTGGAAAACAAAGCGCCCTCTCTTCCTCCAATCGCTCTTTATTCATCTTTTGTCGCTCGGACTTTTAGGGCTGGAAGTCTATTGGATCGGTCACGCGCTGGACCTTGCGTTCTCTTGGTCGTTCGCCCTTACCCTTGCCGGCCTTTCCATCATCATCCGAAAAATCTTTTACTTCCTTCCTGGCGCCCATGGGGTACTGGAACTTCTCTATGCGGGCATCGCCTCGCTTCTCCTGGGGCCTCAAGCCCTTCTGATCGGCCTTACCATTGTCATCGTCCAGAGAATTCGGGTCTTTGTCTGGGCGACGGTCGGCCTGGTCTTAGTGGGAAATCCGTTTAAAGTTTTGATGAAATAGAAAAGCCCCCTCATTCCAACGAGTTTCGCTGAAATGAAGGGGCTTTGAACTTCGGCGTGAACAAACTACGCGACGGCCTTTCGAAGCTCTTTTCCAGGCCGGAATCGGGGTACATTGCAAGCCCGGATCGTGATCTCGGCCCCGGTCTGGGGGTTCCTCCCTTTACGGGCACGACGCTTGGAGACGACAAAGGTGCCGAATCCGGTCAGCGTGATCTTGTCATTCTTTTTGAGCGCCTTGGTCACATTAGCGGTGACCGCGTTGAGCGCCTTCTCGGCAATCGACTTGGAAGTCTTACAGTCGCGCGCGACGAAAGCGATGAGTTCTGCTTTGGTCATTTGAATCACCCCCCTTCGCAAATCCACCCTTGTCAGCACTCTCCGGGCTGTGTCAATATAAAAAAATGAAAGTTCTCATCATTGAAGACGACTCGGATATCGCGGAATTGATCCAATACAATCTTCGCGAGGAAAAACTTTCCTCCGAGATCTGCGCCAATGGAGCAGACGGACTCGCCAAGGCGCGTCGATCTTCGCCCGATCTCATTATTCTCGACCTGATGCTTCCCGATCTGGGGGGTCTCGAGATCTGCCGGACCCTCAAGTCCGATCCGAAGACGAAATTGATCCCCGTCTTGATGCTCACCGCCAAAGGCGAAGAGATCGACCGGATCGTCGGATTTGAAGTCGGGGCGGACGATTATCTCACCAAACCGTTCAGCCCGCGGGAGCTCTTGCTTCGAATTAAGGCGATCCTCAGACGAATTCGGGACAAGGATGGGAGCGAAAAATCGCAGGCTCTTTCCTTCGGACTTCTCAAAATCGATCCGGTTAAATTTGAAGTCCTCGTGAAAGGAGAAGAGGTCCACCTCACCGCCCTCGAATTTAAACTCCTTCAATATCTGCTGACCAACAAAGGGCGCGTCGCGACGCGAGACATCCTCCTCGACCATGTCTGGGGATACGACGCCGCCCTGACGACGCGGACGGTCGACACCCATATCAAGCGGCTTCGGGAAAAGCTCAAGAAGGCCGGTGACTACGTCGAAACGATCCGCGGAATCGGCTATCGGTTCCGCGAGAAGGTTTAAATGCAGGAACAAGCCCATTTCGCCGCCATTCTGGAAGGGATGATCGAGGGGGTCCTCGTCACCAATGAGCGGGGAGAAATCCTGCTCGCCAACCCCGCCCTCAAATCGATCCTCCGCCTTGAAACCGATTGCGTCGGCAAAACCATCCTCGAATGTCTTCGAAACAAAACCATCCACGAAGCGATCCAAAAGACATTGAAGGAAAAGCAGACGGTCGAAGAAGAGGTCTCCCTACTCCGGGGAACGGAAGAAATTCATTTGATTCTTCACACCGCCCCGTGGGGACAACCCCCCCGAGGCAACGGCTCGGTGACGGTCTTCTATGACATCACCCGAATCCGAAAACTGGAGCAGACCCGGCGCGAATTCGTCGCCAACGTCTCCCACGAGATCAAAACCCCGCTCACCAACATCCTCGGATACGCCGAGACGCTGCGGCGCGGCGCCCTCGAGGATAAAGAGACCTCTCTCTCCTTTGTCCAAAAGATCGAGAACAACGCCGTTCAATTAAAAAATCTGGTCGAAGACATCCTCCGGTTGTCGGCGATCGAGTCGGGGCGGCTAGAGATGAACATCGTCCCCCTCAACCTGGAAGAAGAAATCACGGCGGTCCTGGACGATTTTGAAAACAAACTCCTCGCCAAGAAAATTGCCGTGGAAAAAGAGATCCCTCGCGATTTTCAGCTCCAGGGCGATCGTTCCGCCTTGAGACAGATCCTGAACAATCTGGTCGACAATGCGATCAAATATACGGGCGAAGCGGGAAAAATCACGATCCGTGCAACCACGGAAGACCGCTCTTATAAGGTAGCGATCTCCGACACGGGAATCGGCATCTCTGAAAAAGACCTGCCCCATGTTTTTGAAAGATTCTACCGCGTCGACAAGGCCCGCTCCCGACAGGTCGGAGGGACCGGCCTCGGCCTCGCCATCGTCAAACATCTCGTCCAGGCCCATGGAGGGGAGGTCGGGGTCGAAAGCGATCCGGGCAAGGGGTCGTGCTTCACGCTTGTTTTTCCGCTTCGTCACCAAGATGTCACTTGGCCCTCATGAAGGTGTCACGTCCCTCCCCCAGTTTGCACCGAAGTTTTTTCAAACTTAACTGAAGACAAGGAGAATCATCACTATGAAGATCCATAAAACAAAAATCGCGGCGATCTTGATGACCGCCGGCCTGATCCTCTCGGGCTTCAACCTCCTCGCGGAGGAAGAGGGACCTCGTCTCCAATACAAAGTGGGAGACGGGCTCTCCATCGGCGACGGCAACAACCTGGTCCACTTCCAGGGACGTGTGCAGGGTCGATTGACCTACTCGATCCTCGAGGGGACTGCGGATACCGCCACCTTCAGTGTCCCGCGTGCGGAATTCAGAATCGACGGATTTACCCTCGGGAAAAAATTAAAATACGGATTTGAAATGAACCTGGCGACCCGCGCCCGGGCCACCACCACATCGGTTTGCACGAACGCCGGTTGCACCACCACCGCCAACGCGGTGACCGCCGAGAGCACCTCCGGACTCGCCTCGCTGAACGACTATTACATCGATTGGGTCCCGACCTCTTATTTCGGCGTTCAGACGGGACAATTCAAGGTTCCGTACTTGATCCAGCAACTCACCTCCATCACGAAACAGCAATTTGTTGACCGGTCCCTGTCGACCGGATTCTTCGATCTTGGAAGGGACATCGGAGTGAATCTTCATGGAGCGGTCTTAGAAGACAAGTTAAAATATGCCCTCTTCGTCATGAACGGCGACGGCGCCAACAGTCTTAACCGGAACAGCCGCTCCATGCTGGTGGGAGGCCGCTTGGAAGTGCCGATCTTGGGCACCTACGAATATTCCGAGACCGACGTCGGCCAATCACCCGATCACAATCTGGGAGTCGGCATCGGCTATGCGTTCAATGAAAACGGCTCTGCCTCGCAAAGCGGCACGATCGCCGGATTCACCAAGACCCAAAACGGCACCCTCGATGTCGGTTACAAACACAACGGGATCTCCTTTCAAGGGGCCGGCATGATTACCCGGGCCTCTGAAGTGGCGAAGCTGACCAACTGGGGCTACAATACCCAACTCGGATACTTTTTGATTCCAAAGACGCTGGAGGTCGCAACCCGGGCCGGCGGGGCTGTCTTTTCAAACGCCACGGTCAATCAATACGAATATGCCGCCGTTCTCAATTATTTTCCGATGTCAAAGGGACACGGCGTCAAATTCCAGACCGACTACACCTTACTCATGAACAGCGGCGGGGTCCAGAATATCAACGACCACAGGATCCGCACCGCCATGAACCTCATTTTCTAAAGGAGACATTATGAAAAACAAAAAAATGGTTCTGACAGGAATGGCCGCTCTGATGACGATCCTCTTCGGATCGGGGATCGGTCATGCGCGAAGCATCATCAAGATCGACGGTTCCTCGACGGTCTATCCGATCACCGAGGCGGTCGCCGAGGAATTCCAAAAGGCTCAAAAAGGGGATGTGAAGGTCACCGTCGGCATCTCCGGAACCGGGGGCGGCTTTAAAAAGTTCTGCCGCGGAGAGACTGACATCTCGGATGCCTCGCGGCCGATCCTCAAGGCCGAGTTGGATACCTGTTATATTGAAGGCGGGGTTCGATTCATCGAGCTTCCGATCGCTTATGACGCCCTCACGATTGTGATCCATCCCGCCAATACCTGGGCCTCCACGATGACGGTGGCCGATCTTAAAAAAATCTGGGCACCCGAAGCCCAGGGAAAAATTACAAAATGGAATCAAGTCCGTCCCGAATGGCCCGATCAGCCGATCAAGCTCTACGGCCCGGGTGCCGACTCGGGGACCTTCGACTATTTCACGGAAGCGATTGTCGGAAAAGCGAAGGCGAGTCGCGGCGACTATACCGCAAGCGAAGACGACAATGTCTTGGTCCAAGGGGTTGCCAGCGATAAAAACGCCCTCGGCTATTTCGGGTTCGCTTATTATGTGGAAAATCAATCGAAGCTGAAGGCGGTGGCGGTCGACGGCGGAAAAGGCGCAATCCTTCCTTCGCCTCAGGCGGTCGAGAACGGAACTTATGCCCCGCTTTCCCGCCCGATCTTCATTTATGCAAATGCCAAATCGGTCGAGAAGCCGGAGGTCCGAGCCTTCGTCGAATTTTACCTGAAGAACGCCTCTGCTTTGGTGAAACAGGTCAAATATATCTCGCTGCCGGCCGACGCGTATGAAATGGCACTGGGAAATTTCCAAAAAAAGAAGCTCGGGACCGCCTTCGGCGGGAAGTCCGATGTCGGGTTGAAGATCCAGGAACTTCTCGCCCGGGAAACGAAATATTAAGTGGAAATCGAACAGCTTGAGGAGCTAAGGGGGGCTGTGGTCCCCCCTTTCTCCATTTCACGGCGCAGGATCCGACTTCGGCATGCTTGGGAGGGTTGCATCCGAATCCTTCTTTTTCTGGCCGCCTTTTCTTCGATTCTTGTGACCTTAGGCATCGTCGGCATCCTGGCCTACGAATCAATCGCCTTTTTTAGAGCCGTTCCCCTCATCGATTTTCTGACCGATACCCAATGGACCCCGCTCTTTTCCGACGCCCACTACGGAATCCTTCCGTTGATTTCGGGAACGCTGATCACGACACTCGTCGCCGTCTGTGTCGCGATCCCTCTCGGCACCGTGGTCGCCATTTATTTAAGCGAATATGCGCCGCATCGGCTGCGGGAGACGGTCAAGCCGGTCTTGGAACTCCTGAGCGCGATCCCGACGGTCGTCTACGGTTATTTTGCGCTCCTCTTTGTCACACCTCTTTTGCAAAAAATTTTACCGAACCTTCCCGGCTTTAACATGCTTTCGGCGGGACTCGTGATGGGGGTGATGATTATTCCTTACGTCAGCTCCCTCTCCGAAGACGCCATGCGGGCGGTCCCGATGCAGATCCGGGAAGGGTCTTATGCCATGGGGGCGACGCGATTTCAGACGGCACTCCGGGTCGTCACCCCCTCGGCCCTTTCCGGAATCAGCGCCGCCTATATTCTGGCCTTTTCACGGGCGATCGGAGAGACGATGGTCGTGGCGATCGCGGCCGGAATGCAACCGAATCTCACCTGGAATCCGATGGAGCCGGCGGCGACGATCACCGCTTATATTGTTCAGGTCAGTTTGGGCGATCTCCCCCACGGTAGCATCGGCTATCAGACGATCTTCGCCGCGGGACTCACGCTCATGCTGATCACGCTGGTCTTCAACATTTTAGGGCATTGGATGAAAAAGAAATTTCGCGAGGTCTATTGATGGAAGAACTCCGCACGGTCATCGCCCGACATAAACGCCGCGACGCCCTCTTTGCCGTCGTCGGTCTTCTCTCCCTTTTAGTCGGTCTGGTCACCTTGCTTGCCTTGATCTTGAATCTGGCAATCGATGGCACTTCCCGGCTCTCTTGGACTTTTTTAACCTCTTACCCTTCCCGCTTTCCGGAACAAGCGGGCATCCTCGCCGCCTGGGTCGGCACCGTCCTTGTCATGGCGGTGACCGCGATGGCCGCAATTCCGCTCGGGGTCGCCGCGGGGGTCTATCTGGAAGAGTTCGCTTCAAAAAATCGGCTCACTCAACTGATCGAGATCAACATCACCAACCTGGCCGGCGTCCCTTCGATCGTCTTCGGCCTGATGGCGTTGGGACTTTTTGTCTACAAACTCCACCTGGGACAAAGCATCTTAACGGCCGGCCTGACCCTCTCTCTTCTCGTGCTCCCGATCGTGATCACGGCGACGCGCGAATCGATCCGAGCGATCCCGCTCTCGATTCGCGAGGCGGCCTACGCCACCGGGGCGACAAAATGGCAGACGGTCTGCCACCATGTCCTCCCCTACTCGACCGGCGGAATCTTGACCGGCGTGATTATTTCCCTGTCACGCGCCATCGGAGAGACGGCTCCTTTGATCACCATCGGCGCCTTGACCTTCATCGCCTTTCTTCCCGATCCGCCGATTCAAGGCCATTTTCCGTTCCTCTCCTTTCAATGGCTCCAATCCCCTTTTACCGTCATGCCGATCCAGATGTTCAACTGGGTCTCGCGCCCGCAGGCGGAATTCCATCTCAACGCGGCGGCGGCCGGACTCGTTCTGTTGACGATGACCCTTGCCATGAATGCAATTGCGATTTACGTTCGTCACCGTTTTCGGAAAAAAATCCAATGGTAAAAGCGGAAGTCAAAAACTTAAGTTTTTATTACGGCGACATTCGGGCGCTCAAAGATGTTTCGCTCAAGATCCTGGAACACCAGGTCACGGCGCTCATCGGTCCGTCCGGCTGCGGCAAATCAACCTACCTGCGTTGTTTCAACCGGATGCACGACCTCTATCCTTATAAGCGTTACGAAGGAGAGATTCTGCTTCATCCGGACGGCGTCAACATTATCGGCCCCGAGGTCGACCCGATCGAGATCCGGATGCGGATCAGTATGGTCTTTCAAAAGGCCAATCCGTTTCCAAAATCGATTTTTGAAAATGTCGCCTACGGCCTGAGGGTCAGAGGGGTCACCCAGAGAAACTTTTTGGCGGAAAAGGTCGAAAAAGCGCTTCGGGATGCAGCCCTCTGGGAAGAAGTCAAAGACCGCCTCAAAGATTCCGCCTATCAACTCTCCGGCGGACAGCAGCAAAGGCTCTGCATCGCGCGCGCATTGGCGACCGATCCGGAGATCCTCCTCTTCGACGAACCGACCTCCGCGCTCGATCCGATCGCCACCGCCCGGATCGAGGAGCTGATCCATGAATTGAAAAAACAGGTCACGATCATCATCGTCACCCACAATATGCAGCAAGCCGGCCGCGTCTCCGACTCGACCGCTTTTCTTTATCTGGGAGAACTGATAGAGTTCGGCGAGACAAAGCAGCTTTTTACGAACCCCAGGGAAAAAAAGACGGAAGACTACATCACGGGAAGGTTTGGATAATTTTTTATGCCCTCACATACCGACAAACAATACGAAGAAGAACTCAAGGCGCTTAAGGAAGAAATCCTCAAGATGGGAGGGGTCGTCGAGGAGATGATCACCCAATCGATGAAGTCGTTGATCGACCGGGATACCAACCTGGCGCGCCAGGTCATCGGTCGAGATCCTGAAGTCAATCAGATGGAATTGACAATCGACGACCTTTGCCTCCGCCATCTCGCCTTGAGACAGCCGGCGGCGTCCGATCTGCGATTCATTACGATCGGTCTTCGCGCCTCGAAAGATCTGGAAAGAATGGGGGACCTGGCGGTCAACATCGCGGAGCAGGCGGTCGAGTTGAATAAAGAGCCTCAATTGAAGCCGTATATCGATCTCCCCAAAATGGCGCAAAAGACGCAAAACATGGTCAAGAGCGCACTGGACGCCTTCGTTCAAAAGAACGCACTCCTCGCCAAAAAGGTTTGCGAGACCGACGACGAAGTCGACGACCTCAACGATCGGGTCTTTGAAGATCTCGTCGTCCTGATGCAAAATGATTCGACCTCGGTCACCCGCGCCATCCGCTTGATCCTCGTCGCCCGGCACCTCGAGAGGATCGCCGACCATTCCACCAACATCGCCGAAGAGGTGATCTTCATGGTGCAGGGAAAAGACATCCGGCACGGGGGCCGGGCAACAAAGGCTTGATTTAGGGAAAAGAAACCGTTACCTCTCCTCACCATGCGAAAATCAATCGGTCTCTTGGTCTCTGTCTTCGCAATGGTGACGCTGTTCGCCTTGCCTCTCCACCATCATGCGGATGAGGCCAATGCAAAACCGGATTGTCAGCTCTGCCAGCACACCGGTTCTCTCAAATCAATCGAGCCCGCTTCGCCGGGAGTCGATCTCCCTTCGTTAAAAGATCTTTCGATTCCGATCAAGCCGGTCACACCGGTCTCTTTACCGCTTTTTTTCAGGGCTTCGTCTCCCCGCGCGCCGCCGTCCGCCTAGTCTTCTCCGTCGTTTTCTTCATTCCCTGACATAAGGAGATTTCTATGCGGAAGTTCGCTTTTATTTTTCTATTCTTTGGAATACTTTATGGTGTTCCGCTTCATGCCGAGGAGAAAACCTTCGGCTTTCAGACGATGCTGCCGAGTATCAGCCTGATCGGAAATTTCGCCGGGGCTTATTTTTCCAAGGAGCCGGTCGGCGCGACCGGCGTCGATCCGGCCAAGACCGGCTTCAACCTGCAGGAGATCGAGCTCGCCCTGCAGTCGGTGATCGATCCCTATTTCCGGGCCGACATGATGCTCGCGTTTTCGGAAAATGGCGTGGAACTCGAAGAGGGGTATTTCACGACGTTGTCCCTGCCGCGCGGTTTTCAATTAAGAGGGGGAAAATTCCGGCTCCCGTTCGGACGCCAGAATCAAAAACATACCGAGATGTGGGACTTCGCGGACAACAGTCTGGCGAATAAATACCTGCTCGGCCCCGACGGCCTGAAAGAGCTCGGCCTCGAGGCGTCCTATCTCATCCCGGTCCCCTTCTTTCTCCAATTTCAAGGAACCGTCAGCAACGGCGACGGGGACACGAGTTTTGGAGGAACGCGCAAGCAAGATTTGCTCTATCAAGGCCGGCTGTCGACGAGCTTCGACACCTCCGCCAACACCTCGATCCTCTTCGGAACCTCCGCCGGGTTCGGATTCAACAACACCGCCCTCGGAAATCAGACGCAAATCTTCGGCGGCGATTTCCTATTCAAATGGAAACCGGAGTCGTACCGAAGCCTCGTTTGGCAGAGCGAGATCCTCTTCCGCTCTTTTGAGGACGCCGCAGCGGTCCATCAAAAAGACGGCGGGTTTTACAGTTATCTCGATTATCAATTCGTCAAACGGTGGCACGCCGGAATCCGCTACGACCAGATGGGGCTTCCAAGCGACGCGATCGTCAAGGAATACCGAGTCACGCCGGCGATCACTTTTAATCCGACGGAATTTACGCGCATCCGCGCCCAGTACGAGGCGGACAAGGTCAGCGGTTTGCAATTGGCCCATGCCGGTTTTCTGCAAATCGAATTCAGCATGGGATCCCACGGAGCGCATGCATTTTAATGAACAAATTTAAGGAGACCCTTATGAAAAAATTACTTTTGGTACTCACATGTTTGACAATATCAACGACCGCCGAGGCCAAACTCAAGGTCGTCACGACGATTCCCGATCTCGCGGCCCTCGCGCAGGAAGTCGGACAAGACCTGGTCGAGGTGAAAAGTATCGCCCGGGGCGACCAAGACCCGCATTTTCTCGAACCGAAACCGAGCTACACCGTCCTCCTCAACCGGGCCGATCTGGTCGTCGAAGTCGGGCTTCAATTGGAAATCGGCTGGCTCCCGGTCCTTCTGACGCAGTCGAGAAATCCGAACATTCAGCGCGGACAGCCCGGGTTTTTGAGTGCCTCGGAGGGGGTAAAGATTTTAGAAATTCCCACCGGGCCGATCGACCGCTCCATGGGAGACGTCCATCCTGAGGGAAATCCCCACTATTGGCTGAATCCCCATAACGGCCTTGTCATCGCCGAAAAGATCGCCGGCCGATTGGCGACGCTCGATCCCACCCACGCATCGACTTACGCCGCTCAGTATGAAAATTTTCGAAAAAGGTTTTCGGTGAAAATAGCGGAATGGGAAAAAGAGACCGCCGGATTGAAAGGGGTCAAAATCATCACGCAGCACAAGAGCTTTTCCTATTTCACCGATTGGACCGGCC
>OBEQ011068409.1_pt1 | contig 27413 bp, 25 predicted proteins | sample 1670901 | NCBI WGS metagenome assembly OBEQ01 (sample SAMEA104232315, study PRJEB22302) | groundwater metagenome | biome: forest; feature: aquifer; material: groundwater | place: USA | collected 2011-08-07 | depth 5.4 m
GACGATGTGGGGGCACGCGGTTGTGTCCTCGAAGCCGATTCCGGATATCAAGCTGCATATTCAAAGCTGGCTGCAGCATTTTGGATCTATTTTTGGAAAAGAGGCGTTGTCGCGGGTGAAAGGATTCTCTGCGCCGGAGATGCATCTGCCGATCCATCCGGATGTGTGTTATGAATACGTGAAGGTTTTAAAAGAGTGCGGCTACGAATGGCTTTTGGTGCAGGAGCACACCATTCAAAATCTCGATGGATCAGGTATCCGCCGTCCGCATTTTCCTCATCGTTTGGTTGCCAAAAATTCTTTAGGGGAGGTTCAGGAGATTTCGATTCTCATTAAAACGCAAGGGTCAGATACAAAATTGGTCGCCCAGATGCAGCCTTTTTATGAAGCCAAGACGAGAAATCGGGAAGATTATCAAGGGAAAAATATTCCGCCTTACGTGGCGCAGATCGGCGACGGTGAAAACGGAGGGGTGATGATGAATGAATTTCCTCCGGCGTATCGCGTGGCCTTTGATCAAATTGGAACGGAAGGCACCGTGGCCATGAACGGATCGGAATATTTGGAATTTATCCGGATGAAGTCCGGGATTAAAGAAAATGATTTCCTTTCGGTTCAGCCCGTCATGCAGAATCGGGTCTGGGAATTTTTTAAAGAATCCGGGCCCGGTGCGGCGGATCGCGCGATTGAGGCCGCTCGTGGCAAGTATCCTGATTTCAATCTTGACCGGGCCTCATGGACGAGTAATATCAGCTGGGTGAAGGGGTATGAAAATGTTTTGGATCCCATGAATAAATTAAGCGCCGCATTTCACCGTCGATTTGACAATCATCCCGAAGAGAAAAAAACACCGCGTTATGCCCAAGCGCTTTTGTATCTTTTGTGTTCACAGACGAGTTGTTTTCGCTACTGGGGCCAGGGACTGTGGACGGATTACGCGAGAGAGTTGTGCCGACGAGGAATGGAGTTGGCGGGGTAAGTTTTCAAAAATTACAGAAAAAAGGAGAAAAGCCATGAAAGAAAAAATCATTGAAGCGGCGGGAAAAACTTGGAGGACTTTGGGAGAAAAAGGGGAGTTGAATATCACGCAGCTTCCGAAGGTGTTGAAGGAAGATGAGGCGGTCGTTTATCAGGCCTTGGGTTGGCTCGCCCGCGAAGATAAAATCAATTATACGGTGAAAAATAAACAGACCTCTGTGTCTTTGGTCGAAGCAGAAGCGCGTGCTTTTAAAAATATCTTGAAACCTTCTCAATCGAAAACCAGCGCCCTCCCCTCATTGGCCGGCTCCAACGGAACAGCACCTAAAAAGCGAATAGGGTTCTAAAAGCAAGCATGTCTCGCTACGTGTGCATCCACGGCCATTTTTACCAGCCTCCCCGCGAAAATCCTTGGCTGGAGGAAATCGAAGTCCAGGATTCTGCCACTCCCTATCATGACTGGAATGAACGAATCACCGTCGAATGCTACGCGCCCAATGCCGCCTCGCGCATTTTAGACAGTCAGCGGCGGATTGTGGATATCGTCAATAACTATTCCAGCATCAGTTTCAATTTCGGCCCAACCCTTTTATCCTGGATGGAAAAATACGATCCTGAAGTGTATGAGGCGATTCTCGAGGCGGATCGTAGCGCTCAGAAAAATTTTTCCGGCCACGGATCGGCGCTCGCGCAGACGTATAACCACATGATTATGCCGCTCGCCAATCGGCGCGATAAAGAAACTCAAATCCTCTGGGGAATCAAAGACTTCGAGCACCGTTTCAAACGTAAACCCGAGGGGATGTGGCTTCCCGAGACCGCGGTTGATCTGGAAACCCTGGACATCCTCACCGAGAACAATATCAAATTTACGATCCTTTCGCCTTTGCAGGCCCTTCGCGTAAAAAATTTCGACAAAGAAGACTGGCAGGATGTGAGAGGTGGAAAAATTGATCCGCAGATTCCGTATGTTTGCCATCTTCCTTCGGGAAAGACCATTACGTTATTTTTCTATAACGGCGCAATCGCCCAGGAGGTCGCCTTCGGCGGGCTTTTGCACAGTGGAGAAGTCTTTGCCAACCGTCTGATTGATTCGTTCCCTAAAACTGATCCACCGCAAGTAGAGACAATTCATGAATTGTCTCTACTCTCGCACATCGCCACCGACGGCGAGACTTACGGCCATCATCATCGTTTCGGCGATATGGCGCTGGCGTATTGTCTGCGGGATATTCAATCTAAAAATTTGGCGCAGATCACGATCTACGGAGAATTCCTGGAAAAATTTCCTCCTAAGCACGAGGTCGAAATTATTGAAAATACTTCCTGGAGCTGTCCGCATGGCATTGGACGCTGGCGGGCCAATTGCGGCTGTCGTCTGAAGGAACATGCCGGCTCGACCCAAGAATGGCGCAAACAACTCCGTCTGGCCATGGATTGGCTGAGGGACCAATTGATTATTTCTTATGAACGGGAAACGCCGCGTTATTTAAAAGATCCGTGGGATGCCCGTCAGCATTATATTGAAGTGATTTTAGACCGGTCCGAGGAAAGTTTGGAAAAATTCTTAAGCCGTTTTGCTCTAAAACATTTGGTTCCTTCCCAAAGAGTTCAGGCCTTAAAACTTTTGGAAATCCAGCGTCACGCCATGCTTATGTACACCAGCTGCGGCTGGTTCTTCGATGACATCTGTGGTATTGAAACCATTCAAATTCTCGAGTACGCGGCCCGGGCCATGCAGTTGACCAAAGAATTGACCGGCCTTGATCTGGAAAAAAATTTTATGGATTTCTTAAAGATAGCACCGAGTAACAACCCTGAATTCAAAGAGGGAAGAGAGGTTTATGAACGATTTGTGGTTCCCGCCCGGCTTGATCTTTTATCGGTCGCGGCGCATTACGCCTTAACTTCGTTATTCGAAAATTATCCAGCGCTTACAAAGATTTATTCTTATACGCTTGAGCGTGAATTTTATGAATGCAAGGAATCGGGTTGTCGAAAATTTGCTTTGGGACGCGTCAAGGTTCATTCTTCCGTGACCGATGAGAAAAATGTTTTCAGCTTCGCCGTTTTTCATCAAGGAGATTATGAATTGACCGGCGGGGTTATTCCTGCCATGAAAGAAGATCTGTTTAAAGAGATGGAGCAAAAGACAACATTAGCCTTTACTCAAGGGAACGTTCCTCTTGTCTTAAACCTGGTACACCAATATTTCGGGACGCGCGAGTATTCTTCATTGGATGTTTTTCGAGGGGAACAAGAAAATATCTTGAACCGCGTTTTGGACTCAACCCTTCAAGGGACCGAGCGGCTGTTTCGCCGGATGTATCCGCATCCTTATCGTTTGATTCATGTGAAAAAAGATAAAAGGATTTCTTTGCCGAAAACGTTAGCCGCCACCGTCGAGTTTATTTTAAACCGTGATCTGCAAAAGGCGCTGGCAAGCGAACCTGTGGATCTCGATCGTCTACAAAAACTCATTAAAGAACTTAAACACTGGTCTTTGGAAATAGATAAAGGGACTTTAAGTTACCTCGCCAGCCAGAAGTTAAATCGTTTAGCCCAGGATTTTTCCCGCCGGCCAGAGGATCTTGCGCAGTTAAAAACCATCAGTACGACCTTACGGATTTTCAAGAAACTGCCGGTGACTTTGGATGTGTGGAGGCCGATGAACTTGTGTTTTTTTATAGAGAAGAAAATCACTCCTTCGATGAAAAAGAAGGCCGATGCAGCAGATCCCGACGGCCGAGAGTGGATAAGATATTTTGACGATTTTAAAAGACGGCTGGAAAAGGAAATACATGCTTCATAGAATCCTTAACAAACGCGCCAGTGGAATACTTTTGCACGTCACGTCCTTGCCCTCGGCTTTTGGAATCGGGGATCTCGGCCCCGGGGCATATCGATTCGTTGATTTTTTAGCCGAGGCTCATCAACGCTACTGGCAAATTCTTCCTTTAACCCAGATTGATCCCGCATTTGGAAATTCTCCCTACTCCAGCGTCTCAGCCTTTGGGGCCAACACCCTCTTGATCAGTCCCGAGCTTTTGATCAAAGATGGTTGGCTGAAAGAAAGCGATTTGAAACCAGTCCCGAAATTCTCATCGGATAAAACCAATTACAACGCCGCAGGAATTTATAAATTTCATTTATTGGATCTCGCCTTTGAACATTTCAAAAAATTTAGAAGTCATCCCAGAACATCAGAAAGTCTGTCATTCCCGAATGCTTCTGTCGGGAATCCAGATGAGGATGTTGCTGGCCCCCCGACTAAAACATTCGGGGGTGATAGGAAAGGGAATTCCAATGCCATGGAAGAATTCGCGCGTTTTTGTTTGGAGAATCAACTTTGGCTTGAGGATTACACGCTCTTTGTTGTGTTAAAAGAACATTTTCAAGGAAAGGTGTGGTCGGCGTGGCCCAAGGAGTTCTGTCTCCGGAAACCTACGGCGCTTTCCAAGGCCAAAGAAAAATTTTCGGAAAAGGTCTCTCGAGTCAAATTTTTTCAATATGTTTTTTTCAAACAATGGTCGGCTTTAAAATCTTATGCCCAAAAAAAAGGAATCCACTTAATTGGAGATATTCCTATTTACGTGAATTATGACGGGGCTGATGTCTGGACGAATCCGCAGCTTTTTAAACTGGATAGTGATTTAAACCCGATTTGTGTGGCCGGGGTGCCGCCGGATTATTTCAGCAAGACCGGACAGCGCTGGGGCAATCCGGTGTATGATTGGCAGCGGCTCAAAGAAATCAATTACCGTTGGTGGGCCAACCGTATTCGACACAACCTTAATTTATTTGATTACGCCCGGATCGATCATTTCCGGGGATTGATTGCCTGCTGGGAAATTCCCCTCGAGGAGGAAACTGCGGTCCATGGGCGCTGGCAGGATGTTCCTTATGAAAATTTTTTCACGACCATGCTGGAAAAATTTCCTACGCTGCCTTTGATCGCTGAAGATTTAGGCATGATCACGCCTGATGTCACCGCGGCGATGAATCGTTTTGGTTTTCCGGGGATGAAGGTCTTGCTCTTTGCCTTTGGCGGTGATCCCTCCTCCAATCCCTACATGCCGCAGAACCATATTAAAAACTGTGTGGTTTATACCGGAACGCATGACAATAATACGGTGCGCGGTTGGTTCGAACACGATATGAGCGAGGAGGAAAAAAAGAATCTTTTAAATGCTTTTGAAAACTCCGATGCGGATAATATCTCGCAGTTGTTTGTTTCCATGGCGATGGAATCGAGGGCAAACACGGTCATTATTCCGATGCAGGACATTTTGGGATTAGGACAAGAAGCCCGCATGAACATCCCCGGCACTGCGCGGGGGAATTGGGAGTGGCGAGTAGCCTCTTCCTCTATAAATGACAAAGTCATTAAGCAACTTTCAAAATTGACGAAAGACTCCGGGCGAGATACCGATTCCGAAATGGCCGAGATTTATTCCGATGAGAGATTGTCAAAGAAACTTAAAAGGGGACATAGAGAAGCTGAGGATATTCGAGAAAGAAATGCTTATTAACATAAATCAAAAGGAGGCGATTCATGATCACATTTTTTATGTTCGGAAAATATTCAACCGAGGCTTTGAAAAAGATCAGTCCGGAGAGAACCCGCAAGGCGATCAATGCCATTCAGAAATTCGGAGGGCGGGTCAAGTCGGTATACGCGCTTTTGGGAAACAACGACTTGGTTTTTATCGTTAATCTCCCCGGGCCGGCGCAGGCGACGATGGTTTCAATCGCGCTGTCAAAATTGACGGGAATCGCCTTCACCACCGAAACCGCGATTCCGGTGGAGGAGTTTGATAAATTGGCGAAGGAACTGCATTAAAATATAAAAAATTGAAACGCCGGGGGCGGGTCTTGAATTCTGATCGTTTTACTGCGAAAATTCAAGACCCGCCCGCGTTTAAGGAATAAACATCATGGAAAATTTAGGTAGCTTACAAAGACCGTTACGCGTTGCGATCGTCGGCAGCGGGCCGGCCGGGTTTTACGGTGCCGAAGCTTTATTAACCGCTCAAATGAAGGTCAAGGTGGATGTCTTCGATCATCTGCCGGCACCCTTTGGTTTGGTTCGTTACGGCGTTGCGCCGGATCATTTGAAGATCAAAAATGTCATTAAGATTTATGAAAAGATCGCCTTGCATGAGGAGTTTTCTTTTTTTGGAAACGTGACCGTTGGAAAAGATATTTCGGTCGAAGAACTTCGACGGTTTTACGATGCGATCATCTTCGCGTGCGGGGCGCAGACGGATCGCCGGCTTGGAATTCCAGGCGAAGACCTTAAGGGAAGTTATACAGCAACGGAATTTGTGGCCTGGTACAGCGGTCATCCCGAATACCGCGATCATCAATTCGATCTTTCGCATGAGACGGCGGTTGTCGTGGGACAGGGGAACGTGGCCATGGACGTTGCACGGATTCTTTGTAAAACTCCCGATGAGTTGAAAATCACAGATATGACCGCTTACGCGCTGGAGGCGCTTGCCAAAAGTAAAATCAAAACAGTGCATTTGATCGGTCGGCGAGGTCCCCTGCAGGCGGCTTTTACCCCGGCGGAGATGAAAGAGATGGGAGAACTTCAAGACTGCGATCCGATCGTCGATCCCAAAGATTTAGAACTCAATCCTGAGAGTCAAAAAGAATTAGAGGATCAAAGCCTTCCCATCCGTAAAAAAAATTTGGAGATCCTCAAAGAATACGCGAAACGGTCAGCATCCAATAAAAATAAAAAGTTTATTGTTCATTTTTTCAAAGGGCCCAAAGAGTTGAAGGGAAGTGCTCGTCTGGAGAGAGTTGTTTTAGAAAAAAATAAATTAACCGGTCCCGCCGGCGCGCAGCAGGCGCTTGGGACAGGCGTCAGTGAAGAAATTCCGTGCGGAATATTTTTTCGAAGTGTCGGTTACCGAGGAGTGGCGATTCCGGGCGTTCCCTTTGATGAGAAGAAAGGAATTTTTCCCAATATTCAAGGAAGAATTACGGATCAGGGAAAAGTCGTCCCCGGACTTTATGCCGCTGGCTGGATCAAACGCGGGCCCTCGGGCGTCATCGGCACCAATAAAGCGGACAGTGAAGAAACGGTTAAAAATTTGTTCTCCGACACGCCAGTGTTGTCTGCCTGCCCTCAGCCCGACACGCAGGCGGTTTTGAATTTTTTAAAGAGTAAAAATATAAAAGTCGTCAGTTTTGCCGACTGGAAAAAAATCGACGCCGCCGAAATCGCTCGAGGAAAAGCTTTGGGAAAGCCGAGGGAGAAGTTTGTGAAGATTGAGGAGATGTTACAGATTTTGGGATAATTGGAAGATTTTTTCAAAATAGCGCGGGGCCGCCCGGAGATGATTCATCGATGCCGGGCGCCCTGTTTTTTAAGCCATCACATAATCCGTAGGCGCAGTGGTTTTCATTAACTCGCTGGTCGCGGGATTTTCTTTGAGGTACTGGATAATGGCATCCGCGCCGATCCGGCGGTGGTAGGTCCCTAAATCTTCATTCGTTTTCATATTGGTTTTATAAAATTTGAAAAGCGTATCAATCACCGTGGCCACTTTTTCACGAGGGATCGAGCGTAAATACATTTTCTCCCCATCGCCGGAGATCAAAGCTTTTCCTTGAAACCGCGCATCTTCGGACCCCATCAATTTCAACTGATAACGGTTCAAGCCTGAGCCGACCAACCCAATTGATTTCGTTGCGGGCCGAAAGCATTGACGCTCGCAGCCTGTAATTCCAATCGATTCAGCCAAATCACCCCAGCCCATTTTTTCAAGATCATCAATCAGAAACGGTTCAAATTTTTCCGAGTCGGTGTAAGTGAGCCGGCAGGTGTCGCGTCCCACACAGGCGCCGGAAAGCAGGCGCAGTTTCGAGTACGGTTTTCCGTTCCGCTCTCCGTAGCCAAAACTTTTTAAGAAACTTTCAAATTCATTTTTTACCGCAACCGGAATATTTGTGAAGAGAATGTCCTGGTTCGGCGTGATCATCAATTCGACCGGATATTTTTTGACCGTTTCCTTGACCATGGTTTTTAATTTTCCATTGGGACTGGAATCAATCAGCCGGCCGTTTTCAATGAAAGCCCCGTAAGTCAATAATCCATTCAAAGGCTGCGTGTACCATCCAAAGTGAAGATGCCGGGCGCCGACATCGAGGGTGGAATCTTGACGTTCGAGAGGAAATCCCAGAACCATGCTGACCTGTTCCCGGTACCAGTCAATGCCCATTTTCTTGACGACGTATTTCAAGCGCGCCCAGTGACGGTTTTGACGGTCGCCCCAATCCATGTGGACTTTCACAACCGCATCCAAAACCGGCATGAGTTGCTCTTCATTCACGCGGCACAAAGGCAGTCCGAGCGTTGCCAGCGTTGGTTTGCCGTTACGTTCTCCCTGTCCGCCGCCGATATAAATTTGAAATTTTGTGACTTTCCCGTTTTCAATAATGGGCATGACGCCCACATCGTTGGCTAAGGCCTCAACGCAATTGTCCGCAATGAATTTTTTTGTCACAGGGTCTTGGTGAACCGAGGTGAAGGCAATTTTAAATTTTCGATTCAATAGCTGCGGCCCGTAGGGGAACGATTCTTCCGGTCGTCGGAGGTAGTTCGGATCGATCGCGAAAATTTCTATGAAAGGATCTAGGGGAAGCTGAAAATATCGTCCGGCTTTTTGAGCCCATTGATTGGCATTGAAAATATTTGAGAAAGAAGAAAGCGGGCAGCCCATGACGTTGCGGGTGTTGTCGCCGCAACCGTTTAAACTGTTCAGCCCGGCTTCAGCCAGGGTTTTGACGATCTCAAGGACGCCGGGTTTTTTGACCCAGTGAAATTGGATGTTCTGACGGTTAGTGAGACGAATGGAAGGATGTCCATTTGGGTCTTGGGTGTGTTTGTCGGCAAGTTCATCTAAGATCAGCCATTGTTTGCGGTTGATGGGCCCGCCGCCGGGAACGCTGATACGGATCATGTAGATCCATTCCTTTTCTTCCCCGGTTTTGGCCCGGTTGAATTCCAAATAAATGCCGTAGCTTTTGGCGAACTGTTCGGATTCGTCAAGCAAAAAATCAGCGGTGTATTTACGGAAATCTTCGGCGAGATGCCCGCGCATGCCCTTGGATTGGAGTTTATTTAATTCTTCCCTGCAGAGTTGTTCCGGAGGTGTGCGCAGATTTGGTTCGAATGGTTTCTTCATGGAAATATCTTACTTGAGGTCGTTTTAAAGTCAACAGGAAAATCTTGCGAAAAGATTGTGAGCGTACTAAACTAACCCCATGACGCCCAAAAATCAGACGGATTATGTCGGCCGTTTTTGGAAAAAACAAGAGGGAAGTCGTATTTTGTGTGTTTTGTGTCCGCGCCACTGCTCGCTCGCCGAGGGACAGCGCGGATTTTGTTTTGTCCGTCAAAATATCGGCGGGCAAATGATTTTAACGACGTATGGCCGCAGCAGCGGCTTTTGCATTGACCCCGTCGAAAAAAAACCGCTCAATCATTTTCTTCCCGGAACAAGCATCCTTTCCTTTGGAACCGCCGGATGTAATCTCGGCTGCAAGTTTTGTCAGAATTGGGACATCAGTAAGTCCAGAGAATTTGATCGTCTGACGGATCAAGCAACACCCAAAGCCATTGCCCGTCGGGCAAAAGAACTGGGTTGTCCCAGCGTCGCCTTCACTTATAATGATCCGGTGATCTTTGCGGAATACGCGATGGATGTCGCCGATGCCTGCCGGGAACTGGGAATTCATCCGGTCGCCAAAACCGCCGGTTATATCACCGACGAAGCCCGTCCGGAATTTTACCAGCACATGGACGCCGCCAACGTGGATTTAGAAGCCTTTACGGAAGATTTTTATAAAAAAGTAACTCTCGGAGCGCTCCAGCCGGTTTTAGATACGTTAATTTATTTAAAAAAAGAAACCAAGGTCTGGTTTGAAATCACCAACTTACTTATTCCTGACGAGAATGACAGCGATCAGGAAATTCATGCCATGAGCGAATGGATCATGAAAAATTTAGGGCCGGATGTGCCGTTGCATTTCACCGCGTTTCACCCGGATTTTCGAATGATGGACAAGCCCCATACTCCTGCGCAAACATTAACCCGCGCCCGCGAGATCGCGCTTTCCAAAGGTCTGCATTATGTTTATACTGGAAACGTGCACGACCCGAAGGGTTCCAGTACCTATTGTCCCAATTGCAGAAAACTTTTGATTGAGCGCGACTGGTACGAACTTGGGCGATATCATTTGAAAAATAAGAATGAATGCGAATATTGCGGCACGGTCTGCCCTGGAGTTTTTGATAAAGCGCCCGGCCACTGGGGCGCGAAGCGGCAGGTTGTTCAAATGAATTAAACATGGAAAATATTCAAACCAATCACCAAGATTTCATTCCAAAAACCAAATTGATTGAAACACTCAAAGGTTTTTTAGAAAAACCCGAGGAAGAAATTTTGCTCTCGGAGATTGAGGCGGCACTGCAGCCGTTTTGGGAAAGTCATCCGGTTGAAAACCCGCGATCAGTCATTTCCAATCCCGAGGCCATGAATAAACTGGCGGAGCTGATCAAGCAGTATAAAGAAAAAGGCAAAGCGTGAATTTGTTTAAACAGGAGGAAAAATGTTTAACCGCGACCAAAGCGTGTTGCTCGTCATCGATGTCCAGGGAAAACTGGCTTCTCTCGTACACGAGAAAGAAAATCTTTTTAAAAATATCCAGGGCATGATCAAAGGCGCGCAGATTTTAGGAATTCCGATTTTATGGACCGAACAGGTTCCGGAGAAAATCGGCAACACAATCCCCGAAATCGCCCAACTCTTAAAAGACCAGCACCCCATCGAGAAGGTGAGTTTTAGCTGCGTTCCGAATAAACGTTTTATGGAGGCGCTTTCGGCCTTGGATCGTAAACAAATTGTTGTGACCGGCATCGAAACACACGTCTGCGTTTATCAGACGGCAGCGGATTTGATTTCTGAAGGTTACCAGCTGCAGATTGTGTGCGACGCGGTTTCTGCGCGCTCATCGGAAAATACACAGGTTGCGCTTGAACGCATGAAACAGCTCGGTGCTCAGATGACGTGTGTTGAGATGATTCTTTGTGAGCTTCTAAAAACTAGCGAAGATCGGCGGTTTAAAGAGATTTTGAAGTTGATGAAGTAAACGATACTGTCAAAAATTTTATGACTATTGATTCCCCTCCCCTTGTGGGAGGGGGAGGGAATCCCTAGTGCGCCAAACAAAAAGGAGAACTAATGCCCCAAGCCCAAGAAAAGAATGAAGAAGTTGAGGTTGATGCTTTATTAGAAGAACATCGCCTCTTTCATCCCTCGGATCAATTCAAACAAAAGGCACTGATCAATGATCCTTTGATTTATGAGAAAGCGAATAAAAACCGCGAGGCATTTTGGGCCGAGTGCGCCGAGAAACTCGATTGGTTTGTGAAATGGAATAAAGTCCTCGAGTGGAAACCGCCTTTCGCCAAATGGTTTCTCGGTGGGAAAATCAACGCCAGTTACAACTGTCTCGACCGGCACGTGAAAACCCGGCTCCGAAATAAGGCCGCGTTGATTTGGGAAGGCGAGAACAATGATCAGCGCACGCTCACTTATTGGGATCTTTATAGGGAAGTGAACAAATTGGCGAATGCCATAAAATTGTTGGGCGTGAAAAAAGGCGACCGCGTCGCCATTTACATGCCGATGATTCCCGAGGCGGTTGTGGCGATGTTGGCGTGCGCCCGGATCGGCGCTGTTCATACGGTTGTGTTCGGCGGTTTTAGTCCCGAAGCCTTGAAGGATCGCATCAACGATGCCGAGGCAAAACTTTTGATTACGGCTGATGGCGGATACCGTCGGGGAACAGTCATTCGTTTGAAAGAGGCCGCGGATACAGCGGTTTCAGAGTGCCCTTCGATCAAAAATGTGATTGTGGTTAAGCGCGTTGGCAGCGAGGTTAAAATGACCGAAGGCCGCGACCACTGGTATCACGATTGTGTGAAAGAGGCCAAAAGTTTTTGCGAGCCCGAGGCGATGGATTCTGAAGACATGCTTTACATTCTTTACACCTCCGGCACAACCGGTAAACCCAAAGGTATCATTCACACAACCGGCGGGTATCTCACGGGTGTCGCCATGACGACGCAGTGGGTTTTTGATTTGAAGCCCGAGGATGTTTTTTGGTGCACGGCGGATGTGGGTTGGGTAACAGGACACAGTTACATTGTGTACGGCCCGCTGGCGAACGCCGCGACGCAGGTGATGTATGAAGGTTCTCCCGACTGGCCGGCGCGGAATCGTTTCTGGAAGATCATTGAAAAATACGGCGTGACGATTTTTTATACAGCCCCGACGGCGATCCGGGCGTTTATGAAATGGGGAACCGAATGGCCGCAAGGTTGCGATCTATCTACTTTACGTCTTTTAGGAAGTGTGGGTGAACCCATCAATCCCGAAGCCTGGATTTGGTACCACAAATATATCGGGGGGAATCGCTGTCCCGTCGTTGATACCTGGTGGCAGACCGAAACCGGAAGCATTTTGATTTCGCCCTTAGCGGGATTAACCACTTTGAAACCCGGTTCAGCCACCAAACCTTTGCCAGGGATTGAAGCCGCGATTCTCAATGAAAAAGGCGAAGAGATCAAAGAAGGCGGCGGGTATCTTGCGTTGATGAGTCCGTGGCCGTCGATGGCGCGCGGGATTTACGGCGACCCCGAACGTTTTCAACAAACCTATTTTAGCAAATGGAAAAACGGGATTTATTTTACCGGCGACGGCGCCAAGCGCGACAAGGATGGTTATTTCTGGTTATTAGGACGGGTCGATGATGTGATGAACGTGGCAGGCCATCGCATTGGAACGATGGAAGTTGAAAGCGCTTTGGTCGATCATCCTTCGGTCGCCGAGGCTGCGGTCGTCGGGATTGCGGATGAAATCAAAGGTCAGGCGATTGCGGCCTTTGTAACATTAAAAGACGGAAAGCAGCCCGGACAAGAAATGGAAGGAATTTTAAAACAGCATGTTGTAACGAAGATCGGAGCCATCGCCCGTCCGCAGAAAATTATTTTCACTGGAGATTTGCCGAAGACCAGAAGCGGCAAGATCATGCGAAGGCTGCTGCGCGACGTAGCCGAAGGCCGCGCCCTGGGGGATATTACGACGCTGGCGGATTCCGGCGTTATCGAAACGCTTAAGAGGAAATATGATGAAGAAGGGTAGGAGTTTCAATAAAGTTGGTTTAACCGTTATAAAAAAGGAGGCTCAAGCGATGCTAAGTAAAAAAAGTTTAACCGTCGAGAAACATAACCAGTTTTTTAAAATCGCGGGGTTGATGATTTTTTTGATAGGAAGTATTGGCTGTGCTGCGTTAAATTCAAGAACCCCAAAAAATTTGGTGGATGCGGGACGTTTACAGGAGGCGAAAGCCTCAGGGATGAGTGTTGCTATGGAGGACAAGGGAGGAAGGCCGGCGCATTGGAAAGAACAGCTTGATGCCGGCGATGACCCGCTTAACCCGGGATGTGCCTGTCGATACGAACAACCGGGCTGCGGCGGAGCGATTGTGGGACGGGCTGTTGATGAATGCTGGCCACCGGATGGCGTCAGCTTGAATGAAAAAACCGTTCCGACGACGTGCTCAACATATTCAGATAAACAGTACGATTGCGAAAAACTTCTGGGGCCGGGAGCAAAATGTCAGTTGATTGAATTGACTTGTTGCGGCGTTAAAACCACCTCCGCTTTTTGCGTTAATAACGGCATCGAAGCCGTCAGCAAATCTCCTAAAGGAGTGGTCAACGATAAGAAGAGAAGTCAGTAGTCCTCCAGATAACGACGATATAAAAAGCCTGCACAATTGTCACCCCCGAATGTTTTTGTCGGGGGTCTAATTATATCCTCGTCTGGATTCCCGACTAAAGCATTCGGGAATGACAGATTTGTAGCAATTTTGGGATAACTTCTATAATATATCGGAGGTTTCGTATGAAATGGGTGTTTAATTTATTTCTAATTTTATGTTGTACTTTTTGGGCAAGTCAGAATGTTCAGGCACAAGTGCCTGTTCAAAATATTTATAATTTTACGATCAAGACAATTGACGGGAAGGATCAGAGTCTGGCTGATTTTAAAGGTAAGGCAGTTTTGCTCGTCAATACCGCGTCCCTTTGCGGGTACACCCCGCAGTACCGATCTCTCGAGGCGTTGTACAAAGAGTACAAAGACCAGGGGTTCGTGGTGCTGGCTTTTCCGGAAAATAATTTTAAAAATCAGGAGCCCGGGACTAATGAGGAGATCAAAAATTTTTGTGAGCTTAAATATCATGTGACGTTCCCGGTTTTTTCCAAGGTCAGTGTCAAAGGCGATGACATCGCGCCGTTGTATCAGTATCTGACAACCCAATCCGGCTTCAACGGCCCCATCACCTGGAACTTCAACAAATTCCTCGTTGATCCCGAAGGCCACGTGGTGGCCAGGTTCGATTCCAAAATTGATCCTTTGGATTCGCAGGTGGTCGAAAAGATCAAGAAGATTATTCCGGGGAAATTTTAACTAATAGCAGAAGATTACTTACAATGCATAAGTTTTCAGACTATTCTTCAAAGCTTTCCCCACATATCGAATTTGATCCCAAAGCTTTTATAGAGGGAGCCAATGCAAATTCAAATCTTTGTAATTTTATTCTAACGCTAGCATTGGCATTCAATGATTTTCGTTTTTACAATACAATTTTTCAGATGTTAGAGAAATCTAAACCCCAAGGTACTGTAAAGAGGAATGCTGAATGGGGAGAATATTCTGGTATTAAACTTTATATTATTCGTCTTCATATTGGTTTTGTTCATGAATTATTTAATTTAATTAAAGAAAATAAACTGATATTAGAAGATCCGTTTTTAAAAGAAATAATTAGATGCCTCAACTCTAAAGCACGTAAATCCTGGGCTGAGCTTATTGAGGCCGCTTTGACTAATGACGCATCTCCTAGGAGATCCAATCCGCTTTACATGATAAGAAATAAATTAGTTTTTCATTATGATCCAAAGGAATTATTTGAAGGTTATAAAAAAGGATTTTTCAAAGAGGGAACCAAAACGGAAAATGCTTGCATATCTCGTGGTGATAGTTTGTCAGAGGCAAGATTTTATTTTGCTGACAAAGCTGTTGAAGGGTATATTGCAAAAAAATTAGAAATTAATATTGAAAGTTTTTTCTCGTCATTCGGAAAAACAATGCAAGATATAAATATCGCTCTGTATAGTATATGTGAATTATTTATACAAAAACAAGGATGTGGGTGGAAAAGCCCTTCTAAGATTTAATAACTTAAGTGTCAATTCTCCAGAAGTGGAGGATAAAAGGAACAGGACATCTTCATCCGAATCCAAAGAACCCAAAATGCCACCCATCCCCGCCCTAAACCGATTCCATAAACTCATCGACGACATTTCCCGTCTTTATATCAGGGCCGGGAAGGGGAGGAAAATATTCTTGACAGCCAGGGGATAAGATGTACACTTTAAATGTACATATTTTGTGTACAGAATAAACATTTAGGAAACATCGGAGGAGGGATTATGGTGACCATTAATTTCACACAGTTCAGGCAAAATGCTAAAGAGTATTTAGATGCCGTAGAAAAAGGAGAGGTGGTGAGCATCAAAAGACATGGAAAGATCATCGCCCAGGTTATTTCTCCTGCCAAAAAACAACCGGCCTGGAAAAGAGCCGTCCAGCCCTTGATCATTCCCGGCGTATCTTTAAGCAAAACTATTCTGGAAGAAAGACGTAAAAATTGATGAGAATTTTTTTAGACTCTTCAGCTTTGGCTAAGAGATATATTCAAGAATCAGGCACGCAACAAGTTAATGAGTTATTCATACAGGCGGATGAAATTTTTGTCAGTTTGATCGCCTTACCTGAAGTTATCTCGGCTATGACAAGGAATAAGACCGAAAAAAAGATGACTTTAGAGCAATTTAACGAACGGAAAAATCAGTTGATTCTTGATTTTCAGGATTTTAACGTGTGTGATTTGACTCCGCAGGTCATCAAACGAACTCTTTCTTTCATTGAAAATTATTCTTTAAGGACTTTGGACGCTATTCATTTGGCCAGCGCTATGGAAACAAAGATTGAATTATTTGTTTCTGCGGACACCCGGCAGCTCAAAGCCGCACAAGCGGTTAAAATAAAAGTGTTGAGTGTTTAAATGCCCCCCACCCCCGCCATAAACCGCTTTCATAAACTTATCGATGACATTTCCCGTCTTTACATCAAGGCCCGGAATGCGCAGGTGCAATTTGGGTGGGAGACGGGGCGGCTTGTTGAGGAAGAACAGGATGGGGAGATGCAGGCTGAGTATGGATCAGGGCTCATGCTTAGGTTTAAGAACCTATGGGCCCACAGATTTGATTGGGGCAAATGATGAATCGGCATAATAAGTTTTACGTTTATATAATTGAAGACAAGAATGGAGACTACTATACCGGGTCGACCAAGGATGTCACAAAACGGTTTGAAGCTCATATGAATGGAGTGGGTGCAGGATACCTCAAAGGAAAGGATCCACTAAAATTGGTTTTCGTGAAAGAGTACCGCTATTATAAAAGCGCATTAATTGCTGAAAAGCGCATTAAAAAATATACTCGAGAACGAAAAGAAGAATTGATCAAGATTTATGAAAATAATCAAAGTCAGAAACTATAATACGGCTGCCCCCACAGATTTGTTTGATTCTGTTCGAATTAAAATACGCGGGAATCAAACAAATCTATGCGTTGAAGCCAAACAATGCGCTCAACTTATTAAGGAAGCGCGCTCAATCGCCGTCTTAACCGGCGCCGGAATTTCAACCGCCGCCGGAATCCCGGATTTTCGTGGGCCTCAGGGCTTGTACGTGACCCGTCGCTACGACCCCGAAAAAGTTTTCGACATTGATTATTTCTTACGCGACCCCAAACCGTTTTTTGATTTCGCCCGCGATTTTATTGGGCTTGAAGAAAAAATTAAACCCACCACGGCGCATCGATTTCTGGCGAATCTTGAAACCCAAGGAAAGATGAAAGGGGTGATCACTCAAAACATCGACGATCTTCACCAGAGCGCCGGTTCCAAAAATGTTTTGGAGCTGCACGGGAGTTTTTTGAAAAGTTTTTGTTGGGATTGCGGACAAGAATTTTCATTTGAACAGTTGCGTTCAAAAATTTTATCCGAGGATGTCCCGAAGTGTTCCTGCCAAGGCGTCATTAAGCCCGACATTGTTTTTTTCGGGGAAAATGTGAAGTGTCTGGATGAGGCGTATCAATTAGCCCAAGAGGTTGATCTTTTTTTGGTGATCGGAACCTCCTGTGTTGTTTATCCGGCAGCATCGATTCCGGACGCGGTTTCTGGAAAGATTGTGGTCGTGAATGGGAGTCCAGTCCATCTGAATTCATCCCGCGCCCGCCTGCCAAGTGGGGAAGAACGCGGCGGGCAGGTTATTTTGTCGGTGCAAGAGGATATTGATTCTTTTTTGGGTAAAGTTGAAAATTGTTTGAAATCCCCCCTCCCTTAACCCTACCTACCGGCAGGCAGGCCTCCCCACAGGCAGGGAACACTGTATTGAGAGGTTACGATGAGAAACAAGACTCGACTACTTATTTTTTTGTTATGTTTAACCATCGGCTTTTTTTATTCTGCAGACAGTTTTGGCCAAACGCCGCCGACGAAAGGAGCGAACATGAAAATTTCCAGTCCAGCTTTTAAACATAACCAAAGGATTCCTTCAAAATTCACCTGTGAAGGCGAGGATATCAGTCCGACGCTGATTATTTCTGATGTCCCTGTGGAGGCAAAAAGTCTCGCGCTGATTGTCGATGATCCCGACGCGCCGGGCAAGACGTGGGTGCACTGGGTGGTGTTCGATATTCCATCAACAACGGCCGAAATAAAGGAAGACAGCATCCCGGGAACTCAAGGGTATAATGATTTCGGCCGCAATGACTGGGGAGGGCCGTGTCCACCCAGCGGCACGCACCGTTACTTTTTTAAGATCTACGCCCTTGACGCAGCGCTTAATATTAAGGAAGGGAGTAGCAAGCAGGCCGTTGAAAAGTCCATGCAGGGACACATCCTGGAGAAGGCCGAGCTAATAGGGCTTTATAAGAAAAGTTAAGAAGAAAGTGACCTATAGACCCATTCACCCAAATTATCTCGATTCTTCATTCCCAAAGAAAATCATCTGTGTTATAATCACGACAATTTCACAAAAAAAGATATGCCACAAGTTATTAAACAACAAGGCGGACATTCCGTTTCATTCGTTTCGACCCGGCGCACCGATCGGTGGTGGCTGGAACCCCTGGCCAGCGGGTCAGGTTTTCTTTGTTTTGTTGTTTACACAACCTGGGCTATGTTTCAGGCTAAGCACTATTATCATGGTTCCTACCTGTCGCCGCTTTATTCACCGGTTTTATTTGTTAAGCCAGAGGTTCCCGGGGCAGCACCTGTTGCCCACGCCTGGTTCGGGCTCTGGCCCGATTGGTGGCCCGCCTTTTTGCCGGCCTCGCCGGCCATACTGGTTTTATTAGGCCCGTTATCTTTTCGTTTGACCTGTTACTATTACCGTAAATTTTATTATCGTGCGTATTTTGCCACGCCGCCCGCCTGCGCTGTGACGGCCTTGCCGCAGAAAAATTATAAAGGCGAAACGCGCCTCTTCTTATTTCAAAATCTGCACCGCTACACGTTATATATCGCCATCGGGTATATCCTTATTCTCTGGTATGACGCGTTTGTGTCGTTAAACAGGCATGGCGAGTGGGGGATAGGCACTGGTTCCATTGTGATGTTTATTAACGTGCTGTTATTGTCGTGTTACACGTTTGGTTGTCATGCGCTTCGGCATTTGGTGGGCGGCCGGTTGGATTGTTTTTCCTGCGGGCAGGCCGAAGGACATTTTGGCCACAGGGTTTGGAAAAAGGTGTCGCTTTTTAATGAGCATCATATGTTCTGGGCGTGGGTGAGCATGATCTGGGTCGGCTTCACGGACGTTTATATTCGTTTGGTCTCGATGGGGATTTGGAGGGATTTTAATACTTGGGGGCATTAAAAATGGACATCACCGAAATTCAAACAATCGAGCATGATGTTTTAGTCGTCGGCGCCGGAGGCGCGGGGATTCGCGCGGCCATTGAATGCGCGCGGCTCGGTTTAAATACGGGGATGATTTCAAAGTCTCTTTTAGGAAAAGCCCACACCGTTATGGCCGAAGGCGGGGTGGCGGCGGCGCTCGGCAATGTCGATAAACGTGATAATTGGAAAATCCATTTTCGCGACACGATGCGCGGCGGAAAATTTTTAAACCAATGGCGCATGGCCGAGCTTCATGCGAAGCAGGCGCCGGATCGGGTCAGGGAACTGGAAGAATGGGGCGCGGTGTTTGACCGCACGCCTGAGGGGCTCATCAGCCAGCGTAATTTCGGCGGCCACCGCTATCCGCGTTTAGCGCACGTCGGGGATCGCACGGGTCTGGAAATCATCCGTACCCTGCAGGATTTTTGCATTCATCAGGGGATCGCAACCCACATGGAATGCACTGGGCTGGATTTAGTGCTTGATCAAGGAAAAACGGCCGGGGTCGTCGCTTACTGGCGTGAAACCGGGCGGTTTGTTTTATTTAAAACCAAAGCGGTCATTTTGGCCACCGGAGGCGGAGGAAAGGCCTGGCAGGTCACCTCCAATTCATGGGAATACACCGGTGACGGGCTCGCCATGGCCTACCGCGCCGGGGCGGAATTAATCGATATGGAATTCACGCAGTTTCATCCGACCGGCATGGTCTGGCCGCCCTCGGTCAAAGGAACATTAGTCACCGAGGGTGTGCGTGGCGACGGCGGGATTCTCCTAAATAATAAAGGCGAACGGTTTATGTTTAAGTATATCCCTGAAAAATTTGTCGTCGAAACAGCCGACAGCGAAGAAGAAGCCATCCGCTGGCTGTCCGGGGACAAAAATGCGCGCCGCCCACCCGAACTTTTAACGCGTGATGTGGTGGCTCGATCGATAAAAAGGGAAGTGGAGGAAGGCCGCGGCTCGCCGCATGGCGGGGTGTTTTTGGATATTGCCTCAAGGCGCCCGGCTGATTTCATCAAAAAGAAACTGCCATCGATGTATCATCAGTTTAAAGAATTAGCCGAGCTTGATATCACCAAAGAACCCATGGAAGTGGGGCCTACGCTGCATTATTTTATGGGCGGGGTGCGCGTTGACAGTGATACGCAGGCCACCTGCGTGCCCGGGCTGTTTGCCTGCGGAGAATGTTCCGGCGGTATGCATGGAGCGAATCGTTTGGGGGGGAATTCGCTTTCCGATTTATTAGTTTTTGGAAAGCTTGCCGGTGAAGGGGCGGTTCATTACGCGCGGTCTTTTAAGACAAGTCTTCCCATTCATGCCGAGAATGTTACCGCCATTATCCGCCGGGCAACCGATATTCTTAATCGGGAGGACGGGTTAAATCCGTTTGTGGTGCACGAAGATTTACAAAAAACCATGCAACGTTATGTGGGGATTATGCGTTTAGGCAAAGAATTAGAGCTTGGATTAGTTGAGTTAGAGCGCATTAAAAAGGATGCGGCGCGCGTTAAAGCGCACGCCAGCCCGCAGTATAATCCGGGATGGAATGAAGCCATTGACCTGCCCAATTTAATGATCACGGCCGAAGCCGTGACACGCGCGGCGTTACTGCGCGAAGAATCCCGCGGCGGCCATAGCCGTATTGACTTTGAAAACGAAACAAGCGATGGACTAACCTATAACGTGGTGATTCACCGCGATCAAAACGGTCAGATGCAAATCCGACGGCAGAAGCGTCCCGCGCCGCCAGAGGAATTAGCCAGGATTGCGCACGCCAGCCTTGAAGAATTGGAGGGGATCCTTGGTTAAAGAACGCCTCTTTCGCGTCTGGCGCGGTAATAGAAATAGCGGAGAGTTTAAAGAATATAAAGTCGCGGTTGAGCCCGGGATGGTGGTGCTTGACTGCATTCACCGTATTCAGGCCCAGCAGTCTTCCGATTTAGCCTGCCGTTGGAATTGCAAGGCGGGCAAATGCGGTTCGTGCAGCATGGAGATTAACGGCAAACCCAGATTAAGCTGTATGACGCGCATGAATATCTTTAAAGAAGATGAAGTCATTACCCTCCAGCCAATGAAGACTTTTCCCATTATTAAAGATTTAGTGACGGACGTTTCTTGGAATTTTGCGCAGAATAAAAAAATCGCGCCGTTTACCCCTAAGGCCAAAGATAAGGACGGCCATTACCGCATGTACCAGCAGGACGTCGAGCGCGTGCAGGAATTTCGTAAATGCATCGAATGTTATTTGTGCCAGGACGTCTGCCATGTCCTGCGCGATCAAAACGCTAAGGAAAAATTTGTCGGCCCGCGTTTTCTTATCCGTTTAGCTTCGCTTGAAATGCATCCTTTGGACACGGCCGATCGCATCCCCCGGATTAAAGATGAATTTGGCGTCGGGTTTTGTAATATCACGAAATGCTGCACCCAGGTCTGCCCCGAACATATCCACTTGACCGACAACGGTATTATTCCGCTTAAAGAGCGGGTCGTCTCGCGCTATTACGATCCGATCCTCTGGCTCCTGCGTAAGCTGTTTTTGAAGTAATATGAAAAAAATTTTATTCAATTTGATTGCCGGCTGCATTCTTTCGCTTTCCCTCGCCACTCATCTTCCGGCCGCGGATTTCAAGAAAGCCGACGAGTTTTTGAAAAATGTACAGTACGATCGATAAGCAAACCATTTTAAAATACGACACGCCGGGTCCGCGTTATACCAGTTACCCGACGGCGCCGGAATGGTCGGGGGAGGTCACTCCACAAATTTATCATTTGAAGTTAAAAGAATTCGGACAAAGTCCCAAAACCCTTTCGTTGTACGTTCACATTCCTTTTTGCGAGAGTCTGTGCACCTTTTGCGGATGCACGGTGGCCATTCGAAAGCAGGACGAGAAATATGGGAATGAATATTTGGAATTTCTTTTCAGGGAAATGGAATTAGTTTGTGACTCTATCGGAACCAAAAAGCGTATCCGTCAGCTTCATTGGGGCGGAGGGACGCCTACTTTTTTAAGTGAAACTCAAATCGAAAGGCTTTTTAAGAAAATCGCAGAAAGTTTTGAGGTCGATTTTAATGGCGAGATTGCAATCGAAGTCGATCCGCGCACCATTGATAAAGTCAAGCTTCAAAAACTTCGCGCTTTAGGGTTCAATCGCGTTTCGATGGGCGTACAGGATTTTGATCCTGATGTGCAGCGGGCTGTTAATCGGATTCAACCATTTGAACTCGTTGAGGATTGCGCCCGTTGGTGCCGAGAGTTGGAATTTCATTCCATGAACTTTGATCTCATTTATGGACTTCCTCATCAAACCAAGACGAGTTTTCAGCAGACCGTCGAGAAAGTTATTGAACTGCGCCCGGATCGAATCGCACTCTACAGCTTTGCGTACGTGCCGTGGCTGAAGAAACATCAAAACAAATTGTCGGAAGAGAGCCTTCCGGGCAAAGACGAGAAATTAGAAATCTTTTTGCAATCCCGAGAACAACTTTTAAAAAACGGTTATCAGGCGATCGCCATGGATCATTTTGCTCTAACGACCGACGAGATGTCCAAGGCCTTTAACGCCGGAGTCCTTTATCGGAATTTTATGGGTTATACCGTCAAGCCTGCGGACGAATACATTGGGGTAGGTGTTTCAGCGATTGGATTTTTAGAAAACACGTACGTTCAAAATCACAAAACGCTTCCCGCATATTACGAAAATTTAAGACGAAACGAACTGCCCATCGAGCGTGGAAAAATTCTTGGCCATGATGATCAAATCCGTCAATGGGTGATTAATCATTTGATGTGTCAGTTTGAAATCGATAAACGGGAATTTCAAGAGCGCTTTCAATTGGAATTTGATCAATATTTTACTGATGAACAAGAACATCTTTTGCGCTGCGTGGAAGATGGTTTAATTTTTTTATCGTCGGAAAAAATAAAAGCGACCGATCTGGGCAAAATTTTTGTTCGGAATGTGTGTATGGGATTTGATTGGTATTTGCGCCAACCAAGCGCGCACCGACGCTTTTCGCGGACGGTATGATTTAAATTTGAAAAATGACAAAATCTATTCTCCTCCAAGCCTTCAAGGGCACCAACAAAACCATCCCCGTCTGGTTCATGCGCCAGGCAGGGCGGTCTCTGCCTGAATATCGAAAGCTCAAAGAACGATATTCCATGGAAGAGATGTTTCACCGGCCCGAAATTGCCGCCCGGGTGACGTGTTTCCCCATTGAAACGCTGGGCGTTGATGCCGCGATTCTGTTTGCCGATATCTTGACGCTGCCGGCGCAGATGGGATTTCAAATTCATTTCGATAAAAATAACGGCCCCGTCATCTTGAATCCTCTTCGACGTATAAGGGATGTCAGAAACGTCCGGGATTTTGCTGATTTGTCGTACGTGAGTGAAACCATCAAGGAGGTGAATCAAAAACTCCCCCTACACGTCCCGCTCATTGGCTTTGCCGTATCGCCTTTTACCGTGCTTTGTTATTTGCTTGAGGGTGGATCATCAACGAGTTTTACTACGACGCTGCGTTTTATGAATGAATACCCTTCGGCCTTTCAAAAATTGCTGACGATTTTAACAAAGAATACGATTGCCTACTTAAATCTGCAAAAAAACGCCGGGATCAAAGCCTTTCAGCTTTTTGATTCCTGGGGTGGGATTTTGCGGGAGACGGATTATGCCGATTGGGTGCTGCCCTATGTCCAGAAAATTTTTAAGAACGTGGATCTGCCGTCGATTTATTACCTGAAAAATTCAAATCACTTGCTGGCGTTGATGGAAAAATCCGGGGCGGATTTTTTGAGCGTTTGTCATACGGTTGTCTTAGGGGAGAATCCGATTCTTAAGAAGACCAAAAAAGGCATTCAGGGAAATTTATTCAACGGTCTTTTATACGCCGAACGTCGAGTGCTCGCTAAAGAGATCCAGAACCTTTTAAAGGGAGCGAGGCAATATAAGAAATATATTTTTAATTTGAGTCACGGTGTTTTTCCCGATACAGATGTTGAGACATTGAAATTTATCGTTGAGAGGGTGCATCAATGGGGAAAAATTTAAACGGCATTAACTATTATGTCCAGTAAATCAATTATCATTATCGGCGGCGGGGTAAGTGGTCTGAGTGTATTGCATTTTCTTAAAAAGAAATATGCCAACCAGACGGATATTTCTATTCAGCTGCTGGAAAAAAACAGCCAGCCCGGCGGGACGATTAAGACGGTCGTTCATTCGCAAGGACTTTTTGAATGCGGCCCCAACGGATTTCTGGACTCTAAAGAAACCACGCTGCAGTTGATTCGGGATATCGGTTTGGAATCGAGTTTGATCGCCGCCAATCCCCAGGCGAAAAAAAGATTTCTTTTTATCAAAAATCAACTGCATGAAATTCCAACCGGTTTGGTGAGTCTGTTAAAATTTAAGCCTCTGCCGTTTTTTGATAAGCTGCGTCTGCCGCTCGAAATTTTTGTCAGCCGCGGCGATAACCCCGAAGAAAGCGTTTATGATTTTGGGGCTCGTCGGTTCGGGGAGAATTTCGCGAACATTTTTTTAGATCCCCTGGTCAGCGGCATATACGCGGGCAATGTTAAAAAATTGCATTTCAAATCCGTTTTTCCAAAAATTTTTGAACTGGAACAAAAGTATGGATCTATTTTGAAAGGAATTCTTCGCTCTCGCCGAGCTACCGCGAATGGATCGTCCGCTGACTCCACGACTCCTTTGGGCACGGGACGTTTAGTTTCTTTTCCTCAAGGCATGGCGCAGTTAACCAACCGGTTATTTCAAGTTTATAAAGATTACATCCTTCTTAACCATGAGGTTCAGTTGATTGCACAGAGTCAAAATAGGTTTGTGATTCATACTAGTGAGCGGATCCATCATGCCGACGAAATTTTTCTTTGTATTCCGGCCACCAGCGCGGCCGCACTATTGAACGTTTCTCATCCAGCGTTGGCCGCGGAATTGAACAAAATTTCTTATGCCCCGGTGGCCGTTGTGGGACTCATTTATAGACGTGATGCCTTCGATCAACTGCCGCGAGGGTTTGGATATCTTACCCATCGATCGGAAAACCGGCCGGCCCTGGGAGTGGTTTTTGACAGCCAAATTTTTTCGGGCCGTGTTGATGAACATCATGAATTGTTTCGCGTCATGATAGGAGGAACCGGTTATCCCGAGGTGATCCGCAAGACCGAAGAGGAATTGGTTGCCTTAGGCATGGAGGAGATTTCTGCCGTCTTGTCTTTACGTAAAGAAGAGCCGCCCGTTGAGACTTTTGTTGTTGTATGGCCGCGGGCCATTCCGCAGTATAATATCGATGATATCAGTGCCAGAGTCACGATTGCCATGGAAGCCAACAAAATAAATAATTTTCATATCGTCTCAAATTTTTTGGGTGGGGTTTCATTGAATGACTGCATCGCGACCGCTGAGACGTTGGTCTCTTAAGTTATTCTAAAAAGGAGTCAATCACATGGATAAGAAAGAAATCGAACAACCCTGGCTCATTATTCACAAAGATATGACCAAGAAAGGCATTCAATTGTCCTTCCAGGTCAATCGTGAATATACACTGGCCAAAGATCAATATACAGCGACGGCGTATGATAATTATCTGGCGTTATCGATCGCCATCCGCGACCGGTTGGTGGAGCGCTGGATCATGACGCAGCAGGATTATCATAAAAAAAATAAAAAGCGGGTGTACTATCTTTCCATGGAATTTTTGATCGGCCGTCTTCTGGGGAATTATATTTTGAACCTTACCTTAGCCAAAGAGGTGAAAGAGGCCGTCGAGGAATTGGGTTTGGATCTGGAAGAATTACGCGATCAAGAAGTCGATGCCGGCCTGGGAAACGGCGGCTTAGGACGCCTCGCCGCCTGTTTTTTGGATTCGATGGCCACCCTCGGGATTCCGGCGCATGGTTACGGGATCCGTTATGATTATGGAATTTTTACGCAAAAGATCGAAAATGGCTGCCAGGTTGAAAGACCCGACGAATGGTTGAGACTTGGTAATCCCTGGGAGTTTGCTCGTCCCGAATATGCCGTGAAAGTTCATTTCTACGGACAGACCCGGAGCTATCATGACCGTGAAGGAAAACTCCTCGTTCAGTGGATTGATACCAACGATATCCTGGCGATGCCTTATGACATTCCGGTCCCAGGATATAAAAACGATGTGGTCAATACGCTGCGGCTGTGGTCGGCGCGAAGCAGCGAGGAATTTGATTTTGAATATTTTAACGACGGGGACTATGAAAAGGCCGTGTACCAAAAAATGTTTTCGGAAAATATTTCGAAAGTGCTTTATCCCAACGACGGGGTGAGCCAGGGAAGGGAGCTTCGGCTCAAACAGGAATATTTTTTTACCGCCGCCTCGATCTCGGACATCATCCGTCGGTTTAAAGTTGAGAATAAAGATTTAAGAACTCTTCCCGACAAGGCGGTGATCCAGCTCAACGACACGCACCCGGCGCTGGGGATCGTTGAGTTGATGCGGATCCTGATCGACCATGAACAGCTCAATTGGGATACCGCCTGGGATATCGTGAGTCGGACGTTTGCATATACGAACCATACCCTGATGCCGGAAGCGCTGGAGAACTGGCCGGTGAATTTGTTTGAAAAAATTTTGCCCCGGCATTTACAAATCATTTACGAAATGAATCTTCGGTTTCTAAAAGAAGTGGCGACGCATTTCCCCGGCGACAACGAGCGGCTGGCGCGCATGTCGATCATTGAAGAAAGCAATCCCAAACGCATCCGCATGGCGAATCTTTGCATCATCGCCAGTTTTTCCGTCAATGGAGTATCAGAACTTCATTCGGACCTCATCAAAACGCATTTGTTCAAAGATTTTTATGAGTTCACTCCACAGAAATTCAATAATAAAACGAATGGCATCACGCAGCGACGATGGCTTTTGAAAGCCAATACGCGTCTCGCGGATTTCATTACCGCGACGATCGGCGATGGCTGGGTGACGAGCTTAAATCAACTTGAAAAACTGTTACCGTTTGCGAACCAGAAAAATTTCCTTGAAACATGGCAGGACATCAAGGCCCAGAACAAAAAAAATCTGGCCAATTATGTTAAGAAATCCATGGGAATGACGATCAATCCCGATTCCCTTTACGACGTGCAGATCAAACGGATTCACGAATACAAACGACAACTCTTGTTTTGTTTTTATGCCATTTCGGAATATTTAAAAATCAAACATGAGCCGACGAAATTTATTCAGCCGCGCACCTTTATCTTCGCGGGTAAAGCCGCCCCGGGTTATTACATGGCGAAACAGATCATTAAATTATTAATA
>OBEQ012452379.1_pt1 | contig 27402 bp, 29 predicted proteins | sample 1670901 | NCBI WGS metagenome assembly OBEQ01 (sample SAMEA104232315, study PRJEB22302) | groundwater metagenome | biome: forest; feature: aquifer; material: groundwater | place: USA | collected 2011-08-07 | depth 5.4 m
AGCACGGAGCACTGTTGGCACAGGTCCCAGACTGGTCAGCAAGGATCCCGGCAGCGATCCGAAAAGCGATATCGCGGTGATCAAGGTCGACGGCAAGGATCTGCCGACGATCCCGTGGGGCGACTCCGACAAACTCGACGTCGGCGAATACGTGCTCGCCATCGGCAATCCGTTCGGGCTCAACCAGTCCGTCACCATGGGTATCGTGAGCCAGGTGGGGCGTTCGAACGTCGGTATTTCCGATTACGAAGACTTCATCCAGACCGATGCCGCCATTAATCCTGGCAACTCCGGCGGCGCGCTCGTGAACGCGCGCGGCGAACTGATCGGCATCAACACCGCCATTTTTTCGCGCTCCGGCGGTTACATGGGTATTGGCTTTGCGGTACCGGCGAACATGACCCGTTCGGTGATGCAGAGTCTGATCAAGAGCGGCAAGGTAGTGCGCGGCTGGCTCGGCGTATCTATTCAACCGGTGACACCGGAGATCGCCAAACAGTTCGGCCTCAAGGATACGCGCGGCGCCCTGGTCAGCGAGGCAATGCCGCAAAGTCCCGCGACCGCGGCCGGCATCCAAAGCGGTGACGTCATCACGGCGTTCGACGGCAAGCCGGTGGAAAGTCCATCCGTGTTGCGTAATATAGTGGCGGGAACTCCGGTTGGAAAGAATGTCCGCGTGGAGTTGCTGCGCGACAAAAAGCCGACGACGGTGGATCTGAAAATCACCGAACAGCCGAAGGACATGCAGCGCACCGAAAACGAACCGGCCACCGAGGACGCAAAGAGCACCGCACTTGCCGGCGTCGAGGTAAGGAACGTGACGCGCGAAATTTCCGATCAACTCGGGTTGCCGAAGGGTACCGCCGGCGTCGTGGTGACAGAGGTCTCCGAAGAAAGCCCCGCCGCGGCGGCGGGGGTCGAAGCGGGCGATGTCGTCGTCGAGATCAATCGTAAAGCCGTGCGTAACGTAAACGATTATCGAAACCTAGCGAACAAGCTCGGTAAGAGCGAGGATACCTTGTTGCTCATCATCCGCCGCGGCGGTCGCCTGTTTATTACCGTCAAGTTGTCTTGATATGCGTGATGTGTCGCCCTCGTCGGATGGCGAGGGTGACACATAACTAAAACAAGGAGGACTTATGCGCAAGTACCTAGTCGTTCTGTTTGCGTTGTCGGCACTCGCTGCCTGCAGCACCGTCAACATCGGTCGTGATTTCGATCTGCAGACGTTTGCGTCCAAGGTTGAACACGGCAAGACGACGCAGACGCAGGTGCGTGGATGGCTCGGTGCCCCGACCAGTTCCGGCATCGTCGTGGATTCAAGCGGCGACCGCATGGAGGAGTGGACGTATTATTATGGCGGCGGGCGCTTACCGAATATGCCGGATGCGCACCTCAAGCTGCTTCAGATCAAGTTCGATCGCCAGGGTGTGGTGCGTGGTTACAACTGGTCCGGCGACAACAAGTAGATGTAAATATTCTTTCAGGTGGTGTGCGCGAGCAGCTGCATGCACCACTGCTCGATTGCCTGCCTTACCTCCACCGGCTTTTCCGTCAGTGGCCAATGGTATGCGCCGAGCATCGCGATGCGGCAGTTGGGGTAGTGCGCCAGCGCCGCAAGCGTCGCCTCGGTGTCGGTGAAGGTGACCGCCCTGGAAATAAGCGCCAGCATCGGTACGGGTAGATTGTCCGCGGGCGGCACCGGGCGCGTGAGCTCAATAAATTCCTGCAAGTAGTTCGCCGTGGAGAAGAATTTCAAATCGGCGAGGGGTGAGGTATAGCGCTTGACGAAGTCCTTGGCGTTGCCCGTTTCCAGTAACCGTACCCGTACCTCTTCATCAAGTGCGCGCAGATCGCGGTTAGGGATGTGCCGGCGATGGAGCCCGAGCCAGTTGAAAAACCGGATGACGGCGATGAGCGCAAGCACAATGGCGCGCATCTGGTGAATGCGGAGCGGAGCGCCGCGCAGCGCGCGCGTGAACACCGGGTCGATGAGCGCGAGCCCCGCCGCCCGTGCCGGGCAGCGCGTCGCGAGATGGAGCGCCGCATTCGCCCCGAGGCTGTGGCCGACAAAGATCGCGCGCTCGTATCTCTCCGCATCAAGAATCGCCTCAAGGTCCTGACACCACTGCTCCATGCGGATGCCGCGGCGCGTGAACGATTCCCCATGGCCACGTAAATCCACGCGCAGGATGTCGAAGCGTTCCTTGAGGCTCGTATACTCTACGAATTCCGACCAGCGAGTCAGGTTGCTCGCCATGCCGTGCAGCAGCACCAACAGCGGACGCTGGCCGTTCTGGCGCCAGAGTCGATAGCTCAATGCGACGCCATCGGAGGTAGTGAGTCGGCGGGCGGTTTCCACGAAAGTTATCTTTCCACGTCGTCGGTGTTCAGTTCGGTGACTGCATGGGGGATAGTAATGTCTGCGAGACCGTGTCGCCAGTCGCAATAGGCTGAAAGGAACGCGCACCGACAATGCCGTGTCGTCGTTACACCGGCCACGGAAAATTGTGGGGCTCCCAAGCGTACATCCGCGGGCGGCGGCATTTCCACCGGCCCGCGTCGGCCGTGCGTCGTTGCGCGCAGCCGCGACCGGCTGCAAAGGCTGTGCACTTTACAGGCACGCGACGCCGGCGGCTCAACCTCGGCGTACATGGTAGACTCGCTGCGTCATCATGACGTCCTCGCCATTGTCCCATTCACTTGCCCCATGACCGCACTGCCTATCGAAGCGGTGTTGCCGGAGTTGCGCGCCAAGCTCGCCGCGCATGCATCGGTCGTGCTGCAGGCGCCGCCCGGCGCCGGCAAAACGACTTACGTGCCGCTCGCGCTGCTCGAGGAACCGTGGCTCGCCGGTCGTTCGATTCTGATTCTGGAACCGCGTCGACTGGCGGCGCGTGCCGCGGCCGCGCGCATGGCGTCGCTACGTGGCGAGCGTGTTGGTGAGACCGTCGGTTACCGGATTCGATTCGATTCCAAAGTCTCGGCGCGTACCCGCATCGAGGTGCTGACCGAAGGCATCCTTACGCGCCGGTTGCAGAGCGATTCGGCGCTCGAGGGCGTCGGCCTCGTTATCTTCGACGAATTTCACGAACGTCACCTGCATGCGGATTTGGCGCTGGCGCTCACGCTCGATAGCCGCCGGAATCTGCGCGAGGACTTAAAACTGCTGGTGATGTCGGCCACGCTCGACGGGCAGGCCGTGGCGCAACTGCTCGACGACGCGCCAATTGTCAGCAGCGAGGGCCGGAGTTTCCCGGTCGAGGTTCGCTACGCCGCGGTGAGCAACGATGCGCGCGTGCCGGAAGTCATGAGCGCCAGGATTTCAGAAGCGCTCACGCAACATCAAGGCGACGTGCTCGCGTTTCTGCCGGGCGCGTGGGAGATCCGCCGCACGCAGACGTTGTTACAGAACATGGTGGATCGCACGGTCGAGGTCCTGCCGCTGTACGGTGATCTGCCGTTCGAGGCGCAGGATCGCGCCATCCAGCCGGCACAGGCGGGGCGGCGCAAGGTCGTGCTGGCAACGCCGATCGCAGAAACCAGTCTCACCATCGACGGCGTCTGTATCGTCGTCGATTCCGGCTACGCACGCGTGCCGCAGTTCGATCCGGCAAGCGGACTGACCGGGTTGGTCACGCAACGCATCTCGCGTGCATCGGCCGAGCAACGTGCGGGTCGCGCCGGGCGCACGGCACCGGGCGTGTGTTACCGGCTGTGGGGCGAGTCAGTGCAGCGCGGGCTCATCGCGCACTCTATCCCGGAGATTCGCAGCGCCGACCTCGCGCCGCTGGCGCTCGACCTGGCGTCGTGGGGCGTGCGTGATGCGACCACGCTTGCCTGGCTCGATCCGCCACCTGCTGCCGCGTTCGCGCAGGCGCGCGAGCTGCTGGCCGGATTGGATGCGCTCGACGCGGCCGGCAATATCACCGCCGCCGGGCGCGCCATGGCGGCGCTGCCGCTGCACCCGCGTCTGGCGCACATGTTGTATGAGGCGCAGCGTCTCGGTTGCGCATCGCTCGCGTGCGATATCGCGGCGCTGCTGTCGGAGCGCGACGTGCTTACGGGCGACGCGCGTCGCAACGGTGATTTCGGTTTGCGGCTCGATGCATTGCGCGACTTTCGCCGCCGCGGGCGCGCCGGTGTGCAGGCGCACAGCGCCGACGCCAACGGCTGTCAGCGCGCCGAGCAGGCGGCGTCGCAATTCCGCCGGCTGCTGCGCATCGAACAGCAGGACGACGATGCGGCGATGGCGGGCGTGCTGCTTGCGTTTGCCTATCCGGATCGCGTCGCGATGGCGCGTTCGACGGGAAGCAACCGCTACCTGTTGTCGTCAGGACGCGGCGCCAAATTGCCGGACAAGGAAATGCGCCGGCCAGCGACGTTGGTCGCTGCCAGCCTCGATGCCGGGGATGTGGAAGGCTCTATTTATCTCGCCGCACCGGTCGATCTGCATGAGCTGCGTCGTTATCTGCCGACACATGTGCGGGCGCAAGACGTGGTGCGTTGGGACGAGGCCGAGCAGGCGGTGATCACCCGCCGCGAACAACGGTTCGGTGAGCTGGTGCTCGACAGCGCCGCGTTGACCAAAGCCGATCCGGAGGCGATGCGCACGGCAATGCTAGAGGGCATCCAGCGCATGGGTCTCGATGCTTTGCCGTGGATGCCGGCGATACGCGAATGGCAGGCGCGCGTCCTGGCGCTGCGGCATTGGTGTCCGGAAGAAGAGTGGCCCGACGTCTCCGATGCGGCACTCGCCGCAACGCTGGCCGATTGGCTCGGCCCTTATCTCGATGGCATCACGCGCCGCAGTCATCTGACGCGGCTGGATCTGGCTGAGATTCTCAAGGCGCGCCTGGATTGGAAACAACAGCAACGGCTTGATGAGGGTGCGCCGGCGCACGTCGAAGTGCCAAGCGGTTCGCACATTCGTCTCGCCTACACACCGGGCGAGGCGCCGGTGCTGGCAGTAAAGCTGCAAGAAATGTTCGGCCTGGCCGATACGCCACGCGTCGCCTGGGGCAGGGTGCCAGTCACATTGCACCTGCTGTCACCCGCGCGGCGTCCGATCCAGGTCACGCAGGACCTGCGCGGTTTCTGGGAGCGGACCTACGCCGAGGTGAAAAAAGAACTCAAGGGCCGATATCCCAAGCATCCGTGGCCCGACGACCCGTGGCAGGCGCGCCCGACGGCGCGCGCCAAGCGCCGATCGTAAAACGGCGTCGTTGTGGCGTCCACGCGGCCCGCCGGTTTATTGCACCACTTCCAGTTTCGGTGCCTGCTCGAGGCGCAACGCTACGTGATCCCAGTTCACCAGGTGCGTCAGGAATTTTTCGACGAAGTCTTTGCGCCGATCCTGGTAGTCCAGGTAGTACGCGTGCTCCCACAGGTCGCAAGCCAGCAGCGGGATCTTGCCGTTGGCGAGCGGGGTTTCCGCGTCGTGCGTGCTCACCACGGCGAGCCGTTCGTGATCCCACACCAGCCACGCCCAGCCGCTACCGAACTGATTGACGGACGATTGTACGAACGTGCGATTAAATTCGGCAAAACTGCCGAAGGCATCGCGTAGCTTGGCGGCGAGAGCACCGACCGGCTCGCCATTGGCGCGCTTGCTCATGCTGTGCCAGAAAAACGTGTGGTTCCAGGATTGGGCGGCGTTATTGAACACGGCCTGGTGCCCGTGCCGTCCGGCTGACTTGCGGATGATTTCCTCGAGCGTCAGCCTGGCATAGTCCGTGCCTTCGATAAGGTCGTTCAGTTTCGAAACGTATCCGGCATGATGCTTCTGGTGATGGAGCTCCATGGTTCGTCGTGAGAGGTGCGGTTCGAGCGCATCATAGGCGTACGGAAGCGGCGGAAGTGCAAAACGCATGATCTGCTCCTTGAAAAATATGGTCGCATGGCCGGGTGGAGGCGATGCGAATGAATTATCTAAATCGATCTGGCGCGCGCGGCGCCACGTCGACATAAGGCGTTAGACGGCGCGTGGTGCAGCCGGTTTCACCGGGCGCGGCTGCGAGAAAGCAGAAGATTTAATGTGCAGAGCCGCCGCCGCGGTGCGTGCTTCGGACGGCCGGTGCCTCGAGAGGAGATTGAAGCGCTCGCTCTCTTTCCCAACGGGAGAAGAGGGCGAGGCTGTGGGGTGTTTACGCGGTACGCTGTTTCGGAGTTCCGACGATGTGCTGCGCCGGCGCTTCGCGTCGCGGTAGAACATTCTTAAGCTTATCGCGCATCGAGCGCAGTAACTTCTCTGTCGCCGCCCAGTCGATGCAGGCATCGGTGACCGACACGCCGTACTTAAGCTGCTTCAGGTCAGCCGGGATTTTCTGATTACCCCAACCGAGGTTGCTTTCCAGCATTAGTCCGACAATGGAACGGTTGCCTTCCACGATCTGGTTGGCGCAGTTATCGGCGACCAGCGCCTGCAGCGCCGGGTCCTTGTTGGAATTGCCGTGCGAACAGTCGACGACGATGTTGAGCGGCAGCTTGGCCTTGGTCAGTTCTTGTTCGGCGAGCGCGATCGACACCGAGTCGTAGTTCGGCTTGCCGTTGCCGCCGCGCAGCACCACGTGACCGTAGCGGTTGCCGCGCGTACGGATGACGGCGCACTGGCCTTTCTGGTTGATGCCGAGGAAATGATGCGGTGCCGAGGCCGAGTGCAGCGCGTTGATGGCGATGTCGAGGTTACCGTCGGTGCCGTTCTTGAAGCCGAGCGGGGTGGACAGGCCGCTCGCGAGTTCGCGGTGCGTCTGCGATTCGGTCGTGCGTGCGCCGATAGCAGTCCAGGTAATGAGGTCGCCGAGATATTGCGGCGAAATCGGATCGAGCGCCTCGGTCGAGGTTGGCAGCCCGAGCTCGGACAGGTGCAGCAGCAGTTCGCGCGCGAGGTACAGGCCCTTCTCGATGTGGAACGAGTCGTCCATGAACGGATCGTTGATCAGACCCTTCCAGCCGACCGTGGTGCGCGGCTTTTCAAAGTAGACGCGCATGATGATCTGCAGCGTGTCGCCGACTTCATCGGCGAGGCCCTTGAGCTTCTCGGCGTATTCGTGCGCGGCCTTGATGTCGTGAATCGAGCACGGCCCGACCACGACAAACACCCGCGGGTCCTCCCGATCGAGAATGCGGCGAACCGCCTCACGGCCCTGGAGAACGGTCTTTTCGGCCTTGGCGCTGAGCGGCAGGGCGGAAATGACATCGTGCGGGGTCGGCAGTAGTTCCTGGGCGGCGACGTTGACGTTACTTAATGGATCGTGCGACATGGCTGGCTGGGTAGTTGGCGATCGCTTATTGTAACCCGACCCTCCGGTTCGTGCCTGCGCTCCGGTGGTCGGACCGGTTTTACCGTCGGTGGAGGCGCGCTGGGCCAGATACTGGTCCGGCAGGCGCGAGGTGGTTAAAGTGCCATCGACTTCGGGTAGGGGGAACCATGCAGAAGAATAAGAATCGATCGCGGCTGGCGGTGCTCGGGCTCAGCATGCTCGGATTTTTCCTGTTTGCCTGCGGTGGCAGCTCCGGTGGTGGGTCCGGCGGCGATTCGACCTCGCCCACGCGGTCCTTTTATATGGGCACGACGCCTTTCTTTGCCACGGCCACGGCGTTCCCCGACTGGCGCTTCGAGAACATGGACGACAAGGATCTGCTCTCGGTCCATATCGATGACTTCTGGGGCGTGCCGTGGACCGAGTTTGCAACCGGACCGAATCCTACGTTGCCGGCCGCTTGGGTGACCAAGTGGAACAGCTTCGCTGCCAACTCCCGCGCCACCGGCAAGACGCTCTATCTCGCGCTGTCGCCGCTGGGCGATCGCAAAACGCTCGCGCCGAGCGTGGCTGCAAATGGCGACCCGGTTGCGCACTGGGCTCCGACAGTCGGCAACGGTTGCTATTCATTCGCGACGGACCCCGACGCCGCCGCGCACAAGACGGCGTATATCCGCTATGCGACCTATGCCATTAACCTCGTGCAGCCAAAGTATATGAGTCCGGCGGCCGAGATAAACATCCAGTTCTCCAGTTGCTCGGCCGCGGACAAAGCGGCGTGGATTGCGTGGTACACCGATGTGCACAACGCCATCAAGGCCGCGTTCCCCAATCTGATCGTGTTTCCCACGTTCCAGCTCGGATACATGTACGGTATATCCGATCCCGCCGCCGCATGTTCCGGCGGCGTGAGTCTGACGAATTGTTTTTCGCAGCGGCTCACGGAAGCGCTTTCTATACCGGGCGACCGGATTGCCTTCTCGAGCTATCCGATCGAGTGGAAGTTTCATCCGGAGTTTTCATTTTCGTATCCGACCGATACGTTCTCAATCGTGAAGGGCGCGACACAGCGAAAGATATGGATCGCTGAGACCGGCTGGGCGGCAGTGCGAATGCGCCAAACCTATTCGCATGGTGGCAGCGGCGTGTGCGGTGCTGACATCTATACCACCGCGATGGCCAATGACACCGAACACGCCAACTACCTGAACTGGCTTCTCGGCGAAGCGCAGACCCACGGTTTCGAAGCGGTGATCTGGTGGCTGAATCGCGATTACCTCGACGGCGCCGTCGCTGATGGGTGCCCATGCAGCGGTAGTAGCGATACCTGCTCCCTGGCGAACACGTTCTATACCGCGGGCGGCGCATTCGGCGAGGCGGTCCTGCGCATGTTCGGCAACATGGCGCTGCGTCACTACGACGGCACGCCGCGGGTGGGGCAGAGCACGTGGCACGATTACGCCGCGCGCGCACATCAACCGTAATCAGTGGTGCGCTGTTGCGCATTCATTCCGGTGCACGGGCCCTTGTGCGTGCACCGAAGCGGTCAGTCTCGTTGAGGCCAGAACGATGGCACCCGCAGAATAAACCGGGAAACAGGGAATGTGCGACACGTTGTGATCGTGGCATGGTAAGTGCTGATGACTTCCGCAATTGCTGAACATTTAATTTGCAACGGAGAAAAAAATGAATCGCAATGATGTGACCGAGCAAATCATCGCCACCAAGATCAAGAAGGGCATCCAGTGGAGCGATGTGGCCAAGGCGGTCGGTAAGAGTAAGGAGTGGGTGACTGCGGGTTGTCTCGGGCAGATGACGTTCACCAAGGATCAAGCCGAAACGGTAGGGAAGTTTTTTGAACTCTCGACCGAAGCGGTGCAGTTGCTGCAAGTGGTGCCGTACAAGGGCTCGCTGCCGACTACTGTTCCCACCGACCCGCTCATTTATCGCTTCTATGAACTGGTCAACGTCTACGGCGCCACGATCAAGGAACTCATACACGAGGAGTTCGGCGACGGCATCATGAGCGCGATCGATTTCAGTATGGACATGACGCGCGAGCCCGACCCGAAAGGAGACCGCGTGAAGATCGTCATGTCCGGCAAGTTTCTCGCCTACAAGTCGTACTGAGCAGTAACCGGGCTGGATACGGCACGGGATTGTGCTGTTCGTTATGTACCCGCGCTCGGGTTGCCCGATGGCCGCATACCACGAGCCAATCCCGTTAACCCCCCTTGCCAAATATAGTAAACCGGTTTACGATAATCCCGTCAGTCACAACCGGGAGAAAATCATGTGGACCAAGACGTTCAGTAAGAAAGTGAAGGGACTCAAGGCCGATCAGGTATGGAAAGTCTGGGCGGATGTGAATCAGTGGCACACGTGGCAGACCGATATCGAGTACGCAAAACTGGAAGGCGAGTTCAAGGTTGGTAACCGCTTTCTGCTTAAGCCCAAGGGTGGTCCAAAGGTGAACATCGAGCTCATTCAGGTGGACCCCGGTAGGGTGTTTACCGATCTGACGCGGTTTCCGCTGGCAAAAATGTACGGATCGCATGAATTCATAAACCACGGCGACGAACTCGAGATAAAGACGTCGATGAGCATTGAGGGTCCATTGTCGTTTATCTGGCGCAAGCTCGTCGCAGAAGATGTGGCCAACGGACTGAAAGATCAAACAGAGAGCTTGATAGAGCGGGCCAGAAATGGCTAAGGCTTCTCCCTTTAAATATGAGAAAGCCGACGATAGCGCAGGCTTCCTGCTCTGGAAGATCACTGCGCTGTGGCAACAAAAGCTTTCCGCAACGTTAGGAGAATTTGGAATAACGCAAACACAGTACGCGATTCTGGCGTCATTGAAGTGGTTCGAGGAAAACGACGAGCCGATGACGCAGGCTCATTTAGTCGAACATTCGAAAATAGATAAAATGACGGTTTCGAAATCTGTTAGAAAGCTGGAGGAGGATGGGCTCGTCACAAGAAAACCATCCGATGCAGATAGCAGGGCTATAGACGTTGAGTTTACTGCGCGCGGGAAAAAGGTAACCGGAAAAGCGATTGTCGCTATCGAGAATGCCGATGACGAGTTCTTTTCGTGTTTCACGAAGAAAGAGCTCGGTTTGTATAAATCGCTGACGCTTTCGGTGATTGCGAACAATGGCTGAATAAAATGCGGGTGGCATGCAAGGCGAGAAGCAAACTCTCAAGCGATGACTTCGATGACGAGCAACAGTCAGAAAATCCAGTTCTTTCGGGAACGTACCCCGTCGTTCGAGTGTAGGCCTGGGTGTCATGACTGTTGTGGGCCAGTAACGACCTCCACCGAAGAGATGGCAAGGCTTCCAATCAAAAGTGATGCGGAGCATGAGGCGGCGCTTGCTAATCTGCGCTGCCCTCACCTTGGCGCTACGGCATGCCCCGCCTAAGGACCGCCCGCTGATCTACCGTCTGTTTGGCACGACCCCGCGACTTCGCTGTTCGGAAGGCAAGCGACCGGAAAAGATGATCGATTCACGAATAGAGAAACGAATCCACCGGTTTTTTTAAGGGGACACGCCGGATGCTGGTTTGATGTGCGTCCACGGCTGCGTAGTCCACGGTGGCGGGGACACGGGGCTTACTTCGGGAACGTCAATACCGCCTTCGTTCCTTTTCCAGACTTGCTCTGCAACGCAATCTCCCCGCCGTGGGCCTGCATGATCTCGCGACACAGGCTCAAACCCAGGCCGTAGCCACCGGTTTTTTTGGTGCGCGATTTGTCCACGCGGTAGAACGGCTCGAAGATCTTTTCCTGTTCGTCGTCAGGGATGCCGACGCCAAAATCCTGAATGGTCACCACGACGTGTGCCTTGTGTGCTTCGACGCTCATCTGCACCGGCCGTTTCTGTTGCGCAGAATACTTCAGCGCATTTTCCAAAACGTTCTGGAGTACCGTTTTGACGCGCGCTTCGTCGGCGTTGATCTGCAGGTTCTGTCGTGGCGCTAGCAACTTCACGCCCGGTTTACGCTCACGGTATTTTTTGACGAGGTCAGCCGCGACAGCGCCGATATCTAGCGGTTTATGCGCGAGCTTGCCGTGATCGCTGCGCAGCTGCTCGGTTTCCAGGATCTCCGCCAGCATGGTTTCCATTTCAACGATGTCCTGCAGCATGGCGTTCTTGAGCCGGTGTTTGGGCACCATTTCCAGCGCCACCTTGAGACGTGTCAGCGGACTGCGGAGTTCATGACTCACATCGAGCAGCAGCTGCGATTTGGATTGCACCATTTCGCGCACGCGTTCGACCATTACGTTGAATGTCTCGGCAAGGTACGTCACCTCGCCGCGCGATCCGGCCTCGAATTTGAAATTCAGATTGCCGTTGGAAATTTCCTGTACGCCGTGCATCAGCCGGCGCATCGGGCTGAACATCCAGCGCAGAACAAAAAAGCAGACGAACAGGATCAAAGCGGTGCAGAGCAGAAAATGAAAAAACCGATGGACTGAAATGCCATCGTCGGAAACTGCCAGCGTCACAATCAGTGCAAGGAAAACTGCGACGAACAGCAGCAGGAAAATACGGAAAAAGAACCAGTGTCGTGGAGGACGGCGTCCGCCATGCATTCCCCAGGGGCAGCGCGGCCCCCACGGATTGGGTGGCGCACAGGGGGCGCAAGTTTTTTCGTTACGACGCATGCGACATCACCTTTCCGATAAAGAGATAACCCTCGCCCCACACCGTCTTGAAAAATCTCGGCCGCTCGGCGGAGTCGCCCAGTTTCTTGCGTAACCGGCTCATGGCGATGTCGACGGAGCGGTTGAAGGCGTCGCACTCGATGCCACGCAGATGGTCCATGATCCGGTCGCGGCTCATGACCGTGCCGGCGTTCTCCATGAATAGCGCCAACACGGCGAACTCCGTGGTGGTGAGATTCAAGTCTCTGTCTTTGAGCGTTGCGGCACGTTGTTCAAGATTCACGACCAGGCCGTCGGATCGATAGATCGTGGCGGGAGTCGCTTGTGCGTTGGCGCGCCGCAGCACGCTTTGTATGCGTGCCACCAGTTCACGCGGTTCGAACGGCTTGCTCAAGTAGTCGTCGGCGCCGACTTCCAGGCCGACGACGCGGTCGGTAAGGTCTCCGCGCGCGGTCAGCATGATGATCGGCGTGTTCGACAGTCGGCGAATTTCTTTGCAGACCTCGAAGCCGTCTTTGCCCGGCAGCATCACGTCGAGAATCACCAGGTCCGGTTTGAGCCTGTGCAATGCACTCAGCCCCTCGTCGGAGTCAGCCGTTGCAGTCACCTGTATCTCGAACTGGGCGAGATAGCTCTTCAGCAGCTTGCCGAGCTTCTCGTCATCGTCGATGACCAGGATTATTTTCTTAGTTGCGAAGGTCATGGTTGTCGATCAGGAATATCCAGATAGTAGCGCAACCCGGGTCGCGCAGCGGCACTGTTACAACTTGTTACAGAATGAAACAACGCTGAAAAGCTTTCACCGCGGTCGCCACGTATAAAGCCCTCAGCGAGGGACGTCGTTCCTCGCGGCACTTAAACAACGGACGAAAACTATGGCACTCACTGAACAGGAAAAAGAACGCATTATCGAGGACGAAAAACTTCGGGCTGAAACCAGAAAGGAGCAGATGTTGGGACGCTGTGGAACGGGACGCATGGGGCGCTTCTGCTGTGGATGGGGCGGCTGCGTGGGTAAGGCGCTGCTGGTGATTCTGGTCCTGACTGTTGCCTTTTGCGGCCTATGGCGTCATCACGGTTGCTCCCCAGGGTATGGCTATGACAAACCGGCGGTTCAGGGTTCGATGCCAGCGCCCGATTCCGCAATGAATAAATAGACCCATAGTGGCTCAAAGAAAATGTGACGGGGTACCCGAGCCCCGTCACATCTTCCAGTGCCGTTCAGCCGTTAGGGAAAACAATGACGAACGAGATCGTCGTCACGGCGCAGCGTGAAATGCCGAGGCCCCATGTTGAGGCGCCAGTCGATGGCGCCTCGATTCCGCGGTGTCAGACGGCGCCGTGGATCGTGACGTGGTTAACGTGGCCGATACTCTTTGTGGCAGGAGTGGGCGGTGCGTTGTTATCGATCATGCTCGGGTGGAATTACTCGACCTTCTACCCGACGTTTCTCCTTCTGACGGTGGCGGTGCTCATGGCGCTCGAATTTGCATTTCCGCTTCGGGAGCAATGGCGCATGACGTGGCGATCGTTTCGGCGCGACCTGAAGTACTTCGCTGCCGGATCTATCACCATTGCCGCGGTCAACGCCGTGTTTGCGCTCGCGTCGATTCGGCTTACGAACAACAATCCCGGACCGCTCACCGAGTGGCCACTCTATGCCGGCGTTCCGGCGGCGTTGTTGGCGGTAGATTTTTTGCAATATTGGCAGCATCGATGGAGCCACGAACTCGGCGGCCGACTCGGCCGCTTTCTGTGGCGTATCCACGTTGCGCACCATCTTCCCGATCGTGTCTATGTGTTGATGCATCCGGCCGGACATCCCATTAACGGTTTGATCGTGCGTGGTGTCGCGACGCTTCTGCCGCTCTATTATCTGGGAGCGAGCGCCGAAACGGTGCTGCTTGTAAATGTCGTCATTACGCTTCAAGGGCTGGTGGCGCATTGCAACGTTGACCTGCGCGCGGGATGGTTCAACTATGTCTTCGTCGGCACCGAGCTGCATCGGTTTCATCACCGCGCCGATGTCGCCGAATCCAAGAACTACGCCGTGGCGCTGTCGTTACTCGATATCGCCTTTGGCACATTCCGGTATAACCCCGGCCGGCTGCCGGCCAGGCTCGGCGTGGTGGATCAGGCGGCCTATCCAGGCTCGAATGAGTTCTGGAAGGTCATGCGGCTTCCGTTTGGTTAGGATTGGCAGCCGCACAATTTGAGGTCTTCAGTAGTTCCCACGGGTACTGTTGGTCGTCACGTTGTCTGATTGGATTTGTAGGCCAGCTACCCGTAGAGAACACTGACACAGCAGTCGCTATCTGATTTCGCGTTACAGCGTGTCGCTCAGCTGGTTCCCGCCGAGCTTGATGGATTTCCGAATCAGTGCCTCGGCCTTGCTCACGAAGTCGGTTTCCTTCATTCCCTTCTCCAGCGCGGCGATGCCGACGGAGAGGGTGACCGCGATTGGTTGCGGCGCTTTCGGCGAGGCGAGTGAGATAGTCACGGCCTGGATGGCCGTCTTCAGTCTGTCGGCGAGCAGGTGTGCGGCGTCGAGATCGCAATCGGGAAGGAATGCGAACACATGACCGCTTTTGTTGATCGCCAGGATGTCGGTCGGGCGCGTTTGGTCGAGCATCCAAAGGCCGAGCACCTGCAACACATGCAGGCCCGAGGCGGTTCCGTGTTCCTTCGCTATCTGGTTGAGGCCATCGATGGCAAAGGCGACCACAGCGAGCGGTTTGTCGACCAGCCGAAACCGTGCCACCAGCCGCGGCAGCATCGTGGTGAGCCAGTGCTGGTTGTGCAGCAGCGTGAGTTCGTCGACATAACCTTGTCGCGTCTCGTTCCTGGGCGAGCGAGCGCCGACATACAGGCAGTTGTCGCCTCGCACATAGCTTGCTAGCAGCGCGGTGTAGTTGGACGCGAACGAATGGACACGCTTACTCAGTTCATCGAGCACCGCGACTTCGATCGCCAGGACATCGGAGATTTCCGTTGCGATCACGGCATGCTCCGAGGGCTGCAGGGTGAGCGCCGAGCGCAGGCCGGTAGAATGGCCGACATCGACGAGCGCCACCGGTCGTCTGTCGTTGGTCGGCGCATAGGCGCGCAGTTGCCCCTCGACGACGAAGAAGACTTTGGTGTTGATTCGTCCGGGCGTCACCAGCACGTAGCCGGGCACGGCCTGAATCGATTGGCAGCAGGTGGCGAGTTTGCCGAGCTCGTCCTTGCTGAGGCCGCGGAAGAGTTCGAGCGCGCGCACTTCCTCGACGTCCGCCAGTTCCGTGCTGGTCGTTTCTAGCGAGCGCACCGCACCCTGCCCAAACATCTCCTCGATAGCGAAATCGAGATCGACTTCCGACAGTTCCACGACTTCGATGCCGTCCAGCATGTTGCCGGGCGGAGGAGGGGAGTTCGTCACGAGTTTCCACGCATATTTTTTATCTATATATGAAGATAAGCCATGGGCCGGGTTTGGCCAGTGTTGATTTTGCGGCGGCAGCGGGAGATGCTCCGCAGGGGGCGGCACCGGGCACACGTATATCTGTGAAACACGCTCGAAAAATCTACGTCGGCATTGGTGGCTGGACCTACGCGCCGTGGCGCGGGGTCTTCTATCCCGATGGGCTTGCGCACAAGCGCGAGCTTGAGTTCGCCAGCGGTCAGCTCACCGCTATCGAAATTAATGCGACCTTTTACTCGACGTTCAAGCCGGCAAGTTGGGTCAAGTGGCGGGACGCCACCCCGGAGGGCTTCGTCTTCTCAGTGAAGGCGTGGCGCCTGTGCACTCACCGCAGGCAATTGGCCGGCGCCGGCGAATCGATTACGCGTTTCGTCGGTCAGGGCCTGAGCGAGCTACGCGAACGGCTGGGGCCGATCAATTGGCAATTCGCAGATGAAAAAGCGTTCGATGCCGGGGACATGGAAGCATTTCTCAAGCTGTTGCCACGCGAGATCGATGGCCTGCCGCTGCGCCATGCGCTCGAAGTGCGCAATGCCAGTTTCAGAGATTCAGAATTTTACGACTTGGCGCGCCGATACAAAGTCGCGATTGTTTTCCTCGACGATGACGAGTTTCCGACGATCGATGAGCCGACCGCCGACTTTACCTACGCGCGATTGATGCGCACCAGGGAAAACATCAAGACCGGCTACAAGTCCGCCGACCTCGACCGCTGGGCCGAACGCGCCAAAGGCTGGGCGGAGCGCGGCGACGCCTTCGTCTATTTCATCTCCGGCGCCAAGGTTCGCGCGCCAGCGGCGGCGCAGACGTTGATCGAGAGCGTGAAATGATTCATGTCTGAACGACACGCTTGCCCTTGCAGCGGTGAACGGCAATATGGCGAGTGTTGTCGTCCGTATCACGAAGGAACCGCGGCGCCGGATGCGCAGACTCTGATGCGCTCGCGGTATAGCGCTTATGTCCTTCAGTTGACCGATTATCTCTTGCGGACCTGGCATGTGTCGACGCGTCCGGCAGACCTCGCTCTTGGCGAGACGCCGCAACCCGAGTGGCTGGGGTTGAGTATCAAGCGCCATGTAGCGATCGATTCCGATCACGCGACCGTGGAATTTGTCGCACGTCATCGCATCGTGGGACGGCAACACCGGCTGCATGAAATAAGTCGCTTCGTTCGCGAGGACGGGGTGTGGTACTACGTCGACGGAACTTTCCCGGACCGAGGCAGGTGTTAGGGATCATTCCCCCAGTAATTCCGCCACCGGATGCAGCGGCTCCACTTGCTGCGACACCACCTTGATGATGACGATGATGGGAATGCTGAGCAGCATGCCCCACACGCCCCAGAGCCAGCCCCAGAACAGCAGCGAGATGAAAACCGCGGCTGTGTTCATCTTCGCGATGCGTCCGGTCATCCAGGTGGTGACGAAGGTGCCGACGAGGGTGGCGATCAGCAGCGAGGCGCCGGCGACCAGTAGCGCGGTGGAAAACGAATCGAACTGAATGAACGCCGCCATGAACGTCGCGCCAGCCGTGACTGCGGGACCGAAGTACGGAATAAGGTGAAAGACGCCGGCTGCCACGGCCCAGGCGCCAGCGTTGTCGAGACCGATCAGGCGAAACGCGATCCAGCTGACAAGGCCCACCATGATGTTCGTGGTCAGTAGCATGAACATGTAGCGCTGAATCGATTGGTTGATGTCGTCGAGAATCGTTATCGTGATTTTCTTTTTTGACATCGACGGCCCCGCGATACGCACGATCTTGCGTTTGAAGGTGTCGCCGTTAAGCAGCAGAAAGAAAATCAGAAAACTGACCATCACGAACTGACCGAAAAAACCAATAGCCCCCATCGAGCCCGCCCACAGAAAGCTGCCCAGCTTGGATGAGGACTGCTCGAGCACCACTTGCACCGGTTGTGCGGGAGACGGTGTCGTGGTGTGGGGTGTGGCATCGGCGCTGTTGGGGGCGTCCGCCTCCGCCTCCGGATTCGGTGTCCGGGGCGGCGGCGGCGTCGGCGGCGTTGCGGCCGCGGGTTTCGTGGCGTTCTCGAACGCGCGCGCGGCGTTCTGCACCTTTTGCATGGTGCGGCTCTGACTTTGGCGCAGGCTCGCGAGCCCGGCGGTGAGTTTGGCGCTCGCGCTCGGCAGTTGATTGAGGATGGTCTGAACCTGACCGCGCAGCGAATACACGCCGAACACCAGCGCACATAGGACGCTTATCATCACCACCGTGGTGGCAAGGACACGCGGGAGTTTTATCCGCTGCAGCGTATTGACGAGAGGATTGAGCGTGTAAGCGAACAGGATGCCAACCAGCAGGGGCACGAAAAAACTTTCTGCCCAGTCGAGCGCCCAGACCATGGCAACCGTCGCAAGAATGACCATCGCGATGCCGCGCGCCTCCACCGGCATACGCGACGACGCGTGCCCGTTCGGCGTTGCAGTGTTCTCTGCAGGAGTGACCGATTCGAATTGCGGCGTATTGCGAGGAGGGTGAGTCATGGACTGATTGGACCATTTCACCCGCAAAATTAACAGCGGTGGTCGAGGCAGCAGCGGCGCAAAATGGCGCGACAACCGGGCTTCGCTGCCTCGCCGTCGAAATTCCGGCATAATGACAGCCGGTTCGGTCCTTTCGGCTCTCGCGTATCGACTGAGGAGATTCCAATGAATACCACCACGCCGCCCAATGCGTCTTCCGATCAGACCGCCCCAGCCAACGCCGCCTTGAACAAGGCCGCTCAGGATGTGCGCGATATCGTCGATAAGGTCGCCGGCCTGGCAGACGACGCGGCACGTAAAGCCATTCCCGCCGCCGCGCAGTTCGCGCGCACTGCAGTTGATAACGTCGCGGCTGGCGCCGAATCGGCTGCCGCGCGACTGAACGAGCACGCGGGCGATCTGAACGCCACGCAAGAAAAGCTTCTCGAAGACGCACGCAACTACATCCGCGAGAATCCGCTCACGTCTGTGGGCATCGCGCTCGCGGCCGGATTCCTGATTAGTCGCGCGATCCGCTAAGCAACCACGCCGCACGTGGACACCTCACCGAAATCCACCGCAGAAGTTCCGCCGGCGGCGAAGGGGCTTCTCGGTGCGCTCACCGGGGCGTTTGCCTCCGCGCGGCAAGTGGTGGGAAATGTTTTCGAACTGATTACGCTCGAGGCGCGTCGTGCCGGATTGACGTTGATGTGGATGATAGTGCTGGGCGTGATCGCGGCATTGCTTCTTGTCAGCGCATGGCTTGGCTTCATGGCAGCGGTCGCACTGTGGCTGGTCGCGCTCGGCATGACGTGGGCCGGCGCAATCGCCCTGGTCGCCCTGGCGAATCTTCTGGCGGCGGGCGTTGTGGCATTTGCCTGCGTCAAACTAAGCCGCAATCTGCTCTTTCCGGCGACACGACGCCAGCTCAAGGCGCGCCCAGCGTCATCCAACGCCAAATGAAAATGTTTCACACGACGTCCGCTGTCCTCGGCGCCGAGTACCGGCTGGAGCAATCGAAGCGGCAGCTGGGCGAGCAGATGGATCAAGTGCGATCGACGTTGATGCAACCATCGAGCCTGCTTGTCGTTACCGCTCTTGGCGCGCTGCTGGGGTTCTGGTCGGCACGTCGAAAAACTGCGGCCGTTGCGTCTGGCAGCGCTGATAATGGTGCTGGCCCATGGCCTCTCGTTCGCAGCACAGTATTCGCGCTACTGATTCGCTTTGTCGCGCAGCGCCTGGCAAAGCTAAATGACGGGATCAACCGAACCTGACCTGGCCTGACCCCTTTGTCACGCTCCGCCACCCTGGCGGCACCGCGCGCTCCGGGTCGGCACCCGTCACCGACGGGATGCCCGTCTCGCTGATGCGGTGTTGCAGTGTCTGCACCCCCGCCAGTGTGCGCGACGGTGCGCCTGTCGCCGGGCAAGCCCAGTCATCCATCGTTGACGATAGAGGAAAGGTGGAGGATTTCAGTGGACCCTGTCAGCGCTTCGGACCGGATTTGAAATGGAGCTGACGTGCGTGTGAATCCGGTTGACGTACCGCGGGTTACTTTTGCTTACCAGCAATGAGCAGAAAAATTGATTAAATTGACGTCGCCGTTCGCTGTCTTTTAAATCTGCGCCGTTCGTCGGTACTGTGCCGCGTGGTGCCCCATTCGCGTCGGTTAGGGTATCCTACGCCCCCGATGGATCGAGCCTTAGGGAAACACCGTGCCTTTGCTGCAATTTTGGCTATACGTTTGAACGGATGCTTTGTTTCTTGTGACTCTCAATTCGTAAAACGTTAACGCGCAGCCGAGGTGTTGAATTCGTGTCGTTCATAGATCGCATCAAACAGCAGAAACGGATCATTATTAATGAGCATACCAAACCGGACAACGTCAAAGGGCTCACGCAAGTTCTGACGACGTTGGCGCCGCTAGCGGCGTTGTGGTGTGCCGCGGTGATGAGCGCTGGCTTGTCGTACTGGGTAACCGCCGGTGTGACATTGCTGATGAGTTTGTTCTTATTGCGCGTTTTTGTGCTCATGCATGAATGCGGTCATCGTAGTTTGTTTCGCGCCGCTCGGCTCAACCAGACATTCGGATTTATATTCGGCGTGGTCTCGGGCATGCCGCAATATGTCTGGTCGAAGCATCATCACTATCATCACGCGACAAACGGCGATTGGGAAAAATATCGCGGGCCGTTGAGTGTGCTGTCGGTCGGAGAATATGAAGCGTTAACGCCCAAACAGCAGCACCGGTACCAAGTTGCGCGCACTATGTGGGTAGCACCGTTCGCCGGATTTCTGTACCTCATTTTCAATCCCCGGTTTACCTGGTTGAAGGGCAGCCTCAGCCTGGTTGGCTTCCTCTTTAAGAGCAAGGTTGCTCGGCCCGGCACATCCTTCAAAGCGCTTGCCGCAGAATTCAAAACACCTTATTGGACTTCCGCGACAGAGTATTGGCATATGTTCTGGAACAATGTGGTGCTGCTGAGTGCATGGGCGGCGATGTCCTGGTACATGGGGCCGGCGCTGTTTTTCTCGGTGTATGTCATCAGCGTATCGTTAGCCGGCGCAGCGGGTATCGTGCTGTTTACGGTGCAGCACAATTTCGAGCATTCCTATGCGAGCGATACCAAGGGCTGGGACTACGATACCGCGGCGATACACGGCACCAGTTTTCTCATTTTGCCGCGCTGGTTAAACTGGTTTACGGCGAATATTGCCTATCACCACATTCATCATCTCTCGCCCCGAATTCCAAACTACTGCTTAGTGAAGTGCCACGAGCAGTATCAGGATCTGTTTCCCGACGTGACGCGCGTTAAGCTCACCCACATCCACAAGGCGTTAAAATTCGTCCTATGGGATACGCGCTCGCGCAGAATTATTTCGGTGGCAGAGTACCTGAACCGAAAAGACCAAAGGGAATTGATCGCGGCGTAATAGCCGCTAACGTTTGCGCGTTCAGACGACCTACGGAAAGGCTTCGATCCGAAATGGTATCGTGAGCGGGACTTGCTACGATAACGCACCGTCGAAGACGGCTTCGGGTCGATGTACCGGTGACCCTGCCACTGTCCACTGCAGACGAGGCGTATCGACTTCTCGAGTCCGGCAAAACGACGGGCGCGCTTGCACTCAACTGTCGGCCATCGCCCGGGCGTACGCCGGTCGCGCGGCGCAGCGCTGGCTCCAGGCACTGAGGTGGGCGTAGGCCGAGCCCATCTTCATGAAGCGCAACCCATGAGCAGTCATTGGGTGATTCAACCTGAGAAAATAATCCAGTCGCTTTTTCTGTTCTCAGTATCGGAAGATGGTTGAATTCCGGACGGTGGCGGGGGAGGATGGCGGGGAGACAGGGGAGTGTCGATAAAGAATCAACAAGCGGTTGAGCAGGGAGGCGGCGAAGGGCTCCAACCCAAACACGCCCTCGGCCGGCACGGCTTTCGCGCTCCCATCAGTAGTTATCCGAAACGTCTTATTTTTATATTCCTTGAAAATGTTGTGGGGAGAGAAATCCGATGACAATAAAACGCAACGATTTGGAAGCGGCCGTCGGCGCCGGAGTACTACTGCAAAATCAACTTGACCCCTTGCTCACCTTTTTGCGACAGCGCGAAATCAAAACAGGTAAAGCGAGATTCAGCGGAATCCATATCCTGTATTACCTCGGCGGTATGTTGGCCATCGGCGCCGCAACCTTGTTCGCCACGCTGGCGGTCGAATCGCTCGGAATGGCAGCTCTCTTTTTCCTGTCGGTGCTCTATGCGCTATTCGCTGTAGGAGTAGCGATATGGTTCGAAAAGCGCGATTTAGGAGTTCCCGCCGGAATCTTCGCTACGCTGGCAATCGCACTCGTACCGCTGGCAGTCTTTGCGCTGCAGCACGTGTTGGGCTTCTGGAGCGATGGCTCGAATGCGCAACACTATCGCGACTACCACATGTGGATTGATTGGCGTTGGTTGCTGATGGAGCTGGCAACGTTGGCAGTGGGGGCGGTAATGTTGTGGCGCTTTCGCTATCCCTTCCTGGTCATGCCGATGGCGGTGACGCTCTGGTATTCGGGCATGGATGTGGTGCCGGCGCTGATCCTGCAGGCCGATACTGATACCGGTGGAACGTTTAGCGGCTCGACGTGGGAACTGCGCAAGCAGATCACGCTTGTGTTCGGGTTGGTCATGACGTTGTTTGCATTTTTTGTCGATCTGCGCTCGCGTCATAGCAAGGACTACGCATTTTGGTTGTATATGTTTGGCGTGATGACATTTTGGGGCGCGTTATCGTCGATGGGGGCGGGCGCACTGTCTGGCAAGCTGATCTATCTGGCGCTCAATTTTGGAATGGTGTTCGTCGCGGCATTTTTGGGTCGCAAAGTGTTTGCTGTCTTCGGCGGCATCGGAATTGCGCTGGTCCTGGGCGACTTGTCGTGGCACACGTTCAAGGACAGTTTTGCATTTGTTGCGGTGCTGACGTTGCTGGGTTTTGCGCTGATCGGTACCGGTATTTGGTGGAACAAGAACGAAGCGGAGATCGCAAGGAAGTTGCGGGCGCTGTTGCCGCAGGACCTGCGAGAGCTGCTGGAAGCGCGGACCGGTTAAGAGGTTGAACGACGAGTTTGCGGGAAAGGCAGGGGTGTCGATGAAGAATACACACGTGGTCGCGAGAGAACGTATGGATCGTGGCAGATTTCCCACTGCAGTGTCGGCGCTCGATCGGGTGCTTCCAACCAAACCGACGACTTATCCCGAACCCTTCGCCTCACGGGTCGCGGGACGTGAGAAGCGGCCGCTCGGCGATTTGTTCGGTCTTGCCAATTTCGGCGTCAATATTACGCGTCTTCCACTTACCAATTGCGATTGGGCCGTAGCGTTCTCCGTCGGCCCGACTTCTCCATGCCGTCTATTGTTAAATAATTCCGAGCGACCCCTTTAGTTCTTCGCAGTAAGCGCGGCGTATTAAACCAGCACCTGGCGCGTCGCCGCAAAAAACTGGTGGATCTGCTGCTCTGTGCGTGGATCGATCATCACCTCGGGCCGTTTGCCCACGGGGCACGGGAGTCGCGGCGTGGTTCCAAACAGGCGGCAGATCAGCGGCCGTTCCGCGTAAACGGTGCATCCATTCTTGCCAAGGTGCGGGCAACTCAGCTTGGCAAGCGCCGCGTCGTGTTCCGCCTTACTTTTTCGGGGCAGCCTGGCCATCTCTTCGGTCGAGGTCGTCACCGGCCCACAGCAGTCGTGGCATCCAGGCTGGCACTCGAACGACGGAATACGTTTTCGAAAAAACTCGATTTTCTGACTGTTACTGGTCACGCGAATGCCCCTTGAACGTTTGCATTGTCATTGGCACGGCAGCGCAGATATTAACGACCGCGATGGTGCGACTGTCGATGGTGGCTGCGCCGTAACTTGTGGGCGAAGGCGGGGAAGTCGAGGCCGTAATGCTGCGCGAGCCGTTTTGCGTCACGCTTGAGGCGGTCCCAGTCGGGCACAAACTCGGGATCGTTAAAGGCAAAGACCACGCGATTGCCATCGGTGCCGACCTCCTGCACGATCAGGTTGTCCATAAACGTGTCGGCAATCAGGCCCAGGTGCGCCCGCCGCATGTCCTCCGCGCCGGCCACGTTCATCACCAGCATGCCGCCCGGACGCAGGCGCGCGCGCAGGTTCTGATAGAACCCGGCGTCGCAGAATGACGGTACGATGCCGATCTTGTCGAACCCATCGAGCAGGATTACATCCGCACGGTCGGCGTTGGTGGCCAGGTAGTCGGTCGCGTCGGCATGAATGATGGACATGCGCTCATCAGGTGCGGGGACGCCGAACAATTCACCGAACGCAATCACGTCCGCGTCGATTTCAACCGTGGTGATGCGCGCACGCGGCAGTTGCCGATAACAAAATTTAGTCAGCGAGCCGCCGCCCAGGCCGACAATGAGCACATGTTTGGGGCGGGGCAGAAACAGTAGAAAGGCCATCATCTTGCGCGTGTAGGCGATATTCAGCGCGTACGGATTATTGATATCCATCACGCTTTGCACATACGCAAGGTTAAAGTGCAGCTTGCGAACGACACCATCGTCGACCACGAACGGTTTCTGATAATCCCCCGCACACAAGCGCAGCGTTAGCTCGTCCGCATTAGCATCCGGCGGCTCGCGCAGCAGGATAACCCCGTCCTCGCTGAGCACGGCCGCTGGCATATTGAACCAGCCGCTGTGGACGGGTTGCGCGCCGTTTTGCGGTCGACGGGCGCTGCGCGGCGTCGAACTGGATGGTGCGGACAAAAATCGGGTGAGGTCGAAAGTCGTCAAAGAATTTTTTAGTAATCAGAGTTGGTAAAAGCGTGTGCCCGGAGCGGTTGCCGCAATGTTGCTCAGGTTCGAGCAGCTTCGTCCGGTTTACATATTGTACGCACTCTTGCGCCGTTACGCGCAGCCGGAAGCGGCAGGGTGCAAAAATCCCGACCAACCCCAGACCGATAGTATTCCGGTTGGAGCAACTGCTCGGGACTGGGGTGCGTGCACGCAGACCTGCATAACTGGCCGCGTAGGCTCAGCAAAATCGGTAAAATCAGAATTCAGGTAACACTCCATCTTTCGACCCAAACAGTCAGGTTGAATCGAGCGGGTGGAGTGATGCGTTAAGCTGCTCTCCGGTAGATGAGAGGTGATGTAACCCACCAAGCACCTGCTCGGCGACGACGATCTCAGTAGGTGGTCGGGTGTAAGCGCGGTGCTTCTTTGGGAGTTGGCGCACCAGCCTCACGTGGCAGCGCTTGGTACCTTACGAGAAATTCGCCAAGATGATTGATCGTCATTGGGATGGCGTCGCCCGATGAGCCATGGAAAGCGAAGTGCTGGCAAACAGCCCGCGATAGCCGGGCCTCGTTCGGCGTAAGCGCGAGTACGCTCACGCTGAAGACAATGTGAGCGCCCGTCAACACCTCAGTGCCACACTTCGGTGTCGCGATTTAATCCTCTCGCTAGTGCGGGTCGGCGGCCTTCGTGTTGGTCGGAATTCCGTGCCGCTTGATCGTCTCGGTCAGGATGCGCCGAAAGTGCTCGATGCCGGCTAGGTCAAGCGGTGTTTGGCCCGCCTTGCGGCGCTCGACGTTGTATCGGGCGATAGCCCGGACGGCGATCGCATCCGGCTGAAAATCATGTTTCGGCTCAGGTGTCGCGCCGTCGCGGTCGGCCGAAACGGGTTGTTTTTTAATATTTTCAGTTCCAAATCGATGTGGAATGGCCATGGCGCTAGTCTCCATTGAGTTGCGAGCACGAATATAAATAAGCAAAAAGCGCGCCACTATCCCCGGATATTCGCGCCAGTCTGCATAGGGCGATCCGATGGCCTCCGCCTTAAACTTCCGGTTGCTGGGTGCTATCACTTCCATCGTGGCGCATTTGACACCGTATGAGGAAGGGGAGGAGACCCTCGCATTGCTCTACGCGGGCTCGATTGGGCCATCGCGTTCTCCATCGGCCCGACTTTCTATTCGCGCAGCGTAGTCCGGAATTATCCTGGCCCCGTTAACCGTGGTCTGTCAGTGATTTTTTGCGCCTAGTCCGCGGAGGAGGTATGGCAGTAGACTTTGGGATTCGCTTCAACTATCTCACGGGTATCTTCGTGGCGAGCGCGGTTTCAGCGGGGGATGAGAAATCAAAGACTCCTGAACCCAATGGCACTTTGGGTTACCGTTGCTTGGCGTGTTACTTTATCTTGGCCAGGCTCGAGGTTTTCTGACACAGTTCAGTTGAGGCATACAGTGGCTGAGGTATTCGCATTACACAGAGGCGAATTCGGTCGGGCGGCGCTGCTGAAGCTGCGCTCCGGTTTGTTGCCACATGCGCACTCGGACGCGCACATAGTATGGTGGCTGGGCGGGGCGCCGGTTGAGGCACACGTGGGCTCCTATCGGTGGCGCAGTACGGAACACGCGCTGATCGGCATCAATCCGTACGAGTCGCACGATCTGCGGATTCTCCATGGCGATCAACCGGCAATTTGTCTTGCGCTCTATATCTCCCAAGCTTGGTTGATGCGCCGCCGCCAAGTCGCTGCACGCCCATTCCAGTTCCGCACCCCGTTTATTCAGATCGGCCCCGCGCTGCACAGCGCCTCATCCATCGTGATGGACCTGATGCTTAACAAGCGCGGTGCGATCGATCAGCGCGAGCGGCAGCTTGAGCGTCTGATCGACGCCGCGCTCGTCGACGCTGAGCCGGAAACTTACAGAGCGAAGCGCGTTGATTTCCGCATCCGCCGCGCGCTCGCCTTTATGCACGAGAACATTAGCGCCCGTGTGCGCGTCGATGAGGTCGCGCGCCAGGTGGGTTTGTCGCGTCCACACTTCTTTGCCATGTTTCGCAGTCAACTTAGTACGCCGCCGCAGATCTATTGGAACGCCTTGCGTCTGGAGGCGGCGATAAACCGCCTCACCCGTTGTGAGGAATCGCTCACGTCGATCGCATTGAATCTCGGCTTCTCGGCCGCGAGCAATTTCTCGCGCTTCTTTCGCGATCACACTGGCGTGACGCCACGCGAATATCGGCGTGCGGCGCATGACGGCTATCCGAATTCCATCATCACTGATCTGCATCACAAGTCTTTTGCGTGAATTGTGCTCACCCTGTCGTACGCGACGTCCGATAGGCGTTTACGATCTGATTACTAAAAAGTTCAGACGCTCCGATAAGTAGCGGCATTTCCTGCTCGATAGAATGTGTTTCCAGGGTCAGCGCACGGCGTTCGCCTGCGCGACGAGCACTGCCGTGATCGCTGCCAGCGACGCGGGTTCGCTAGTTAAATGGAGTAATTCATGCAATCGACGCCAGATTTAGCACCGATCACTCGCCACATGCGCGCGATGTATTCCTCGCGGTTACTCATCGCGGCGGTCCACCACCTGAATGCGTTCGAGCAGTTCGCCGACGGTCCAAAGACGATTGCCGAGTTACAACGTCGTCTCGGCTTGAAGGATCGGCCGGCGATGGTGATATTCCCGGCGCTCTGCGCCATGGGCATGCTCAAACGCGACGCCGCCGGAAAGTTTTCGCTGACCCCGATCGGTCTGGCGCTCACGACCGACGCCACACCGAATTTGAAGGGTTACCTGGGGCTGGAGAAGGACGACCCGGGCGTGGTGGAGATGGCGCAGCGCCTGCGTAATGACGGACCGCTCAGCGCCCCGGCAGGAGTCGCGTACACCAAGGAGCGCGACGAGCCGTCGCCGATGGACGATCCGGAGACCGCACGCATGCTGACGCTCGCACTCGCCGGGCGCGCGCAGTACCTGGCGCCGCTGGTGGCCAGCGCGCTGCCGCAGCGCAAAGGGCATCTGCTCGACGTTGCCGGTGGCTCGGGTGTGTTTGCCTACGAATGGCTGTTACGCAATCCGGAATCGACCGCGACGATCGTGGACGGCGCGCGAGTGTTGGCCGCCGCCGCCGAGTTCCGCGATACCTGCGCCAAAAGCGGCCGACCCGGTGCCGACACGTTGCGCGAGCGCGCGCGGCTCGTGCCCGGCAATATGCTC
>OBEQ010422439.1_pt1 | contig 27397 bp, 22 predicted proteins | sample 1670901 | NCBI WGS metagenome assembly OBEQ01 (sample SAMEA104232315, study PRJEB22302) | groundwater metagenome | biome: forest; feature: aquifer; material: groundwater | place: USA | collected 2011-08-07 | depth 5.4 m
AATTTAGAAACTAAACCGACTTTTTCAACACCCTGCTAAGCGATCTGTTCCGGTGGGCGCGCGCGTTGGCGCCTCGTTTACTGGACCGGAAAAATCAGCATCGGTTCCCGGGTCGGCATCTCCTTATGGGAGCCGCCCCAATGGATTGGGCGCCCCAGGATATCATAGCCGAGAAATGTTTTTGGAAGCCCCTGGGAAGCGGCCTTGCGCTTGACCTCAGGGTCCTTGTTCCCATTCCGGATTCCGGTCGACAAATCCGTTTCCGAATAGTTCCAAACACTCATCGCTTCCGGTTGGAAAACGTAGGCCAGGTGCTTCGGCTTGTCCAGCAGGATGGTCACCGGCACCGTGCCCTTGGAAGGATTGATGGGTACTCCGACGGAAGGATCAATGAGGTAGTCCGGTTCCGAGGCCACGGGAATGGGCCATTTAAGGCCCGATGCGAAATACCCGTCGATGGCCAAGGTGAACCGGCGCGGGCCTTGGAACCGGTAATCATCGATGGTCAACAAACCTCCTGAGAGCGACAAATCGTAAGGCTGGAGCATGATTCTGCCGGAGTTATTGATCGTCCCCCGGATGCCGAGCGGCCAGAGATTCCGGTACGCCAATTTCATGGAGGTATCCGTTACGGAATAAAAGGATTGGCACGGCGATCCAGCCGGCTTGAACAGCGTCGTATCCACCCGGCAATCCGATTCCATGATCAGTACGCTGTCTTTGGAAAAGGAGAAGGAGTACACGTTCGTCATCACGAGGGTATCCTCCTGGACCAGCTGGAAATCCCCGTTCACGAATTTCAGGTATTCCAAAGCGCCTACCCAAGGTCGGATCCATTTGATGCCGAAGAACTTGTTCCCATGGGAAATCCCGTTCGCTGGCAAGGGGATTTTGGAATGGTGATAGCCTTTGAAGAGAGGAACCTTGGGATCGGAAACATCCAACAGGGAGTAGCTGGAGTCCGGCGCGCCGGTTTCCCGGATCAGGATGGAGTCCCCGGATTTGAGAGCCCAACTTTCCCGGATCATGGGATTCGCCACCCAGTATTTGACGGGGATGCCGCCCAATTCGGTACCGAACTTGATGATATGGGGCCAGCTTTTCACCAGGGCCGGCAAGTTGAATGTAAATGCCCTGGAAACGGAAGACTTTTGGCTTTGGCTGTCGTTGTGGATTTCGACCCGATAGGAATAATATTCGTACTCGCGCAGGTTTTCCCGGTCGGTATAAGTGAGGGGGCCGGTAATCAGGGAATCTCCTGTGCGCAATTCGCCGATGAGGGAAAGGGAGTCACCGGTCTTCCCGCGGTAAATCCGATAGCCCTTTTCGGTATTGGAAAGATCCTGGAAATGCAGGATGGTGGCGTGGGAGGCGGCGTCATAGCCAAGGTCGTCGATTTTCACGGGCAGAAAGATTTTTTTGGAGTCGGCGCACAGCGAGTCGGAGGCGGCCGGATTTCCGGCCAAATCCAGTACGGAAACTTTATAGCAGACCCGCGGCCCTCCTTTGACCCCTTTGTCCTTGAAGGTATCGATTGCCTTTCCCACGGTGGCGACCGGGACCCAGGCGTTCTCACCGGCCATTGCGCCTACCGTAAGGCGGGAGATGACGTTGCCGTCCGATTGCAAAACATTGTTCCGCCATTTGAGGGTGGCGATGTTCCCGTCATCCACGCTGACTTCGTTCAAAGTGGGCGCCTGCAAAGCGAAGGCGGAGCCGATGGCGAGCTGCAGGAAAACAATCAACGTCTTCAGGGTATTTCCTGGGCCGGGATGTTGAAACGCTTAACGCCGCTGCGACCCGCGTCCGTCCGATGCCGGCCTATCGCATCCACCTTCGGGGATGGGTTTGGCTTAACCGTATGGTCTTTGCGGCGTGACGTCTGGGCGGAAAGCGGACGGGGATCCCATTCGACGATTTTGACCATTCCCAGGTCGGTGATCAATGCCACCCGGTTCCGCCCGAGCTTGGCCGTGAATAACTGCGAGCCCTTCAGATCGACGGCGTATTGGGACGCCTTTCTGATGGTGGTCGGCTGCAACGGATCGAACCAGACTTCGGCCAAGGCCATTGTCGTCCTGCCGTTTTGCAGCGGCATGAAAAGGAGGTAATAATCGCCCTTCACGTAAAGGCTGGTCGAGAAATCGAAGGGGTCGAAGCTGGTGCGGCCGGAAAAGGAGTATCCATTATCGTTGGAGAGGGTGAATGCTTGCGAGCCCATCTGAAGGAAGATGACATCCTTGGACATCCGCCGGATGTCGAAGTACTGGTTGAAGCCCCTATCGTCCAGCTGGCTCAAAACCGTCCAGGTTCCGATTGTATTCTCGGTCAGATAGACTGTGGAAAAGCGGTGGGTGGTGGGTAGGGAACCGATCGTTAAGGTGTGAACGGAATCGAGATATTCGATATTCCTGGCGCTTACTCCGTAGTCCATCGGCGCCATTTTGGTAAATGCGGTTTTTCCCAGCCCGGGTTTGATAGTGCTTATCCCGAATCCCGTGCCCGCCGCATCGATGCAGATGAACTTGGAAGTGGAACCGACCTGATGCCAGTGGCCGTTGATTTCGTCGTTGGTGTAGCAACTGCCGCCCGTTTCAATCTTCGCCGGTCCGCCTTTAGGGAGGACCAACATTTTCGCACCTCTCTGGTACGTGAAAAGCGCTTCGCCGTCCGCAAGGATGAAGGCTTGGAAGAAGGGAGGCTCGGGAGCCGCTACCGAATCGAAGGTGGCCCCGTAGTCATAGGAGACATAGCCGACGTTGCCGTTCATGGCTATGAGGATGGAATCCTTGGCCGCCACCGCCGTAATGCCTCCGCCCAGAGAAAAGCATTGGCCGGTGAGCAGGAAAAACAGCATGAGAGGGATCTTGACAGCATCAGGCATGGAAATCCCACCTTCTCATTATGACATCATTCAACCAGAAATAGAAGCGCGCTGTCTGAAAACTAGCTTTATAAGAAGGAAAAGGAAAACGGGATTTGTCTTCAGATACCTTTTCCACAGCCGCTTGGGATCCTGGAGCAGGCGCCACAGCCATTCCAGCGCCATTTTCTGCGCCCAAACCGGTGCGCGCCGCAACTCGCCCGCATGATAGGCGAACCCCGCGCCGATCCCGATGAGCAGGCTTTTCGGGAACAGGGTATGGTTTTCCGCCATCCAGTATTCCTGCTTGGGGGCGCCGAAGCAAATCCAGAGATAATCCGGAGCCGCGTCCAGGATGGTTTTGTTCTGGGCCGCTTTTTCCTCCGGGCTCATGGCGCGAAAGGGCGGGGATAGGGACCCCACGGCGTTCAGCCCGGGAAAGCGCGCCTTCAGGTTCGCCATCATGGCGTCGAGGGTAGGCTGGGTCCCGCCCAGGAAAAAATGCCGGCGGGCGCGGGCTTGCGGGGAGGTGAACACTTCCGTCATCAGATCCGGCCCCATGATGCGCTCGATGTCCCGGACTCCGGAGAGCCTTCCATACATCACGATAGGCTGGCCGTCCGCGACGGTCAGGAAAGAGTTGTTCTGGATGTCCCGGAGGCGCAAGTCGCTGCGGCACTCCACGGTAACATGCACGTTCGAGACGCAAACATAGTTGCGATCGGAGGAGAAGGAGAAGAAGGACTCCAGAGCTGGAACGACGTTCTTGTAATTGGTGCGGGAAAAAAAAAGGGTGTCGACCTGGTAGCGCTTCGGGAAATCGGTTGTCATGGCCTGAGGCCTCATACTGCATATCCTGACGCGCTGATGAAGCGGGGTTCCCGGGATGATTCGCCCTTCGCAGCCAATGCGGATAGCGTGGGAGGGAGGACGGTTCAAAGCCTAAATTTCTTTGGGCCCGGGTGTCAACCTCTCGGGGCGTATGGCGATTTTTCTATTTTTCGACGCTGGGGCCAAAGCTGGGGTATTGAGATGGTGAAACCAGGCGGGATAGCTTTGCTGAACCTGGGGTTCGCGATCGCGCTTTCCACGATTCAGGTCGGGGCCGCGGAACCGAAACCCTACCTGGACATTCCGGCCCAAAATCCCGCGGTGGAATACCTGCGCCGCATCGAAACCCAATCCGCCCTGTTGATGCCGGCGCGGTCCTTTCCCCAGGGCGAGCCGGAAGCGAACCGGTTTCTGGGCGCTTCGTCGGCCACCTCATCCGATTCGGCCTTCCTGGCCGCCGCGTTCCCGGGATTCCGGAAAAACCTGATCGAGTGGAGCGACACCGCTCGCGGCCACTCCCTGTTCATTTCCCCGGCGGTGGAACTGTCGGGCTATGGGGGAAGCCGCGGGGATTCGTCCCGCTCCGGAAGCCTGTTCGGGTTGGGCGGAACCCTTTACGGGGCCCTGAGCCCGCGCTTGTCCTTTTACAGCCATGCCACCATCTATACCGAGTTCACGGATCGGGCGCAATTTTCCCATCAGTTCAATCCGGAATTCGGGGAAACCTATTCGGTCGAGAAAGGCGCGGGGGATTCGCTTCTCAAGGATCGCACCTATAACCGTTTCGAAAGCTATGTCATCGCCGATCTGCCTTGGATCACATTGAAAGCCGGCCGCGATCATGTCCATACGGGCCCGGGCTATTTTTCCTCCCTGATGATGACCCGCGACGCCCCTCCCTATTACCTGGCCGAGGCACGGGTCGATTTCGCATCCTGGTTGAGCCTGGACAACTACCTGCTCCGGATGACGGATACCCGCCATGACATCCAAAAATTCGCGAACCTGCACCGGTTTGAATTCAAGCCGACGCGAACCCTGTCCGTGGCCTTCCAGGACATCGTCATTTATCAAGACCGCGATCCCGATGTGCGCTATCTCCTGCCCCTGGTTCCGCTCATGTTTACGGAGGCGGACATGGGCGGCCCGGACAATTCCGCCATGGGGTTCGACTTCCATTGCGCCGCGGTCAGGAATTTCGCCTTCTGGGGGGAGCTCTTCATTGACGATCTGCTGGGGCCCGCATCCTTCTTCGATGATTTCTGGGAGAACCGATGGGCCGCCCTGACCGGCTTCCAGGTAACCTCCCCGTTTCCCAACGTGGATATGGATCTGGTCGTCGAATACAGCCAGGTGGAACCCTGGACCTACAATGGCCGCCGGCCCCAGACCAGTTTCAAGCATTTCAACGTCCCGAGCGCCAGCAAGCTGGGACCGGACTCGCGCTCCCTGGATATCCAACTGACCTACCTCGCCTCGGGTTGGATCGAGATCCGTCAGAAGGTCGAGCTGAACGGGAAAGGCCTGGGACGCCCGGGAACCCTCGGGATAATCCACGATGATTCGGTGGATGGGCTGACCAAACGATTGCTCGCGGGGCCGGTGCATTCGGAATGCGTTGCCGCGACCTCATTCAATTTGATCTTGAAGCGGAATAGCCGGATCGGAATCGCATACACCAAAAAATTTGGTGACTCCAAAGGCGACGATTTCGAAGGCTCCTTCCAATACGCGTATTGACGGAATCGGGACGACGCCCATCCACCGGAACATTCCCTCCCGATTCGGAACGCGCGCCGCGGCCATTCTGGAAGTCACCCTGGAAAAATGGGAACCGAAGCCCCCAGGAATTGGAGGATTTTTACCCGCGTTATTGCCGCTCCGCGTCCATGGGGCCAGGCATCGCGGAACCATCCGCTTTGAAATTTATACTATTAAACGGGGCCGGTTTCCCATAAGGCCTCCGGTAGACAGAACGGAAAACCAGGTGTAACCTGTTCCTATCAACTCCTTAATTTTCGGTTCCTAAAATGAAGGCTGGTCCTAAAATGAAGTCTATATCACTCTTACGCAAAGGGCTATGCATCCAGGTGGTTCTGCTCGCGGCGGTTACCGCCGGATCCGCCGTGGATCCGGATTTCGGAAAAGGGGACTCATGGAAACCGGTCATCACCCGTTACAGCCATGGGAAGCCGGCCGCGGTCTCGTTGACCTTCGACGACAACTGCCCCTGTCATCTTAAATACGCCCTGCCGGAATTGGACCGCCGCGCGATGGTCGGCACCTTTTTCGTGATCACGGAGCAGGTGGCCGCAGCCAAGAATTGGGACGCCTGGATCCGCGCGTCGCTTTCGGGGCACGAGATCGGGAGTCATACGGTCTCGCATCCCGCCATGGAAACCTTCAGTCCGGCGGCGAAGGAATATCAATTACGGCGTTCCCGCGAAGTCATCGACAGCGTCATCCCGTCCCAGAAATGCCGCACCCTGGCCTTGCCGTACGGGTATTGGGACCCCGATTTGATGAAAACCGCCCGGAGCCTCTATTCCGCGGTGAGACGGGTGGGCAACTCCGAAATCAACCGCAAGGCAGAAGACGTATACACCATGGGTGGGAATATCCCGCTGAGCCAAATGGCGGTCACGACCATGGACGCCTGGATCGACGACGCGCTCAGCAAGTCGCGCTGGGACATCGAGATCTACCATGGGATCGAAGAGGGCGGGTGGGAATTGATACCGGCCGAGCGATTCGCCAAGCACCTCGACTACATCGCTGCGCGGCGGGACAGCCTTTGGATCGCCACCTACGGCGATGTCTCAAGCTACATCACCGCCCGGAAAACGACGCTTGTCCGGTTGGTCAACTATGAAGATTCGGTGCTCCGCTATGCGTTGGAAAGCAAATCCGCCACCCCTGCCACCAACCCCCCCCTCACCGTCAAAGTGCGATTGCCGGACGGGTGGACGGATTTCCGGGCGGAACAAGGCGGGAAATCGGTGTGGAGCAGCTTCCTTTGGGAAACGGCCTGGCCCTATGCCTTGTTCGAATGCGTGCCCGGCGCGGGCGAGATCCTGCTGCGTCGGGGATCGAACCGGGCCGCCATTCACCTAGCCCTCAATGCGGAGGACCGGCTCGAATTCGAACCCAAGGCCAATCCGAAAAGTGGAACCTATAACGAGATCCAGCGCGTCAGCCTCTCTTCATCCAACCACGCCCAAATGTATTACACGCTGAACGGTTCCGAGCCGGGGCCGGCGAGTTCCCGCTACGTGGACCCCATTTGGATCGCCGACGGCGTAGTGGTTAAATTCCTCGCCATCGATTCGGCGGGGAAGCGCTCCGGGGTGCATACGGCCGCCTACAAGATCAAAGCCAAAAGCATGCTGAAAATAGCCGCGACAAACATGCATGATTCCGGAGCCAGGACCGGCACCGTCAGTTTCAGCGTTCCCTCCCAAGGCAGGACATCCTTGACCTTCCGGGACATTTCCGGAAAGGAGCTGGCCAATTTGTTCAACGATTATTCCGAACCGTTGCACGAATATACGGTGCCGTTTTCCTTCGACACCCTCCCGCCCGGCGTTTACGTGTGGGGCCTGGAACAAAACGGAAAAATGCTCAAGCGTGAGCGGGCCATCTTCGTACATTAGCCCTCCGGCCTTTCGGGGCCGTTCAGTCCGGACGGAAGCAGATAGGGCCGGGGCCGGTAGCGCGTTTCCGTGCGACCTGGAGTATCAGGTTTCCGCCGCCGCCCGGTAAATGCCGATCAGATCGCGGTAGTTGCATTCCGCGGACAGCGAACCCACGAACCTTTCCCGGGCCTTCATTCCCTTCGCCTCGAGCTCTTTCCGGGAAGCGAGGGCCGCGCGGACGGTATCCGCAAGGGAACGGGGATCATCGGCCCGGAAGAGGTAGCCGAATTCGGTGCCGACGATTTCCGCCATCGCCCCCAAGTCCGAGGCGATTACGGGAAGACCTGTGGCGAAAGCCTCGACGATGGTGACGGGGAAGTTTTCGTACACTTGCGAGGGAAAGATCAACACGGTGGCGTTCTTCATCAGTTGCAGGATTTGCGTCCGATCCAACTGGCCCGAAAATTCCACACAGGACGGATTCGAAGAGCGCAGCAACTCTTCCAGGGGCCCGCTCCCGGCAATCTTCAAGGGAAGATCGATTAGGCCGGTTTCCCAGGCTTTCAGGAGGATGGGAAGGCCTTTTTCCGGAGAGAGGCGGCCGACGAAAAGGGCGTATTCCCCGCCATGATCCCCAGGACCCGGATCGGGATCGATGAAGTTACCCTTGACGTGGATTTTCTCGGCGGGCAGGCCATGCCGGATGAATTTTTCCCGGCTGAACCGGGAAAGCGCGATATAGGCGTTGACCTTGTTGCGATAGGTTCCCAAAGCCGCATGGAGCGTCGAGGCGACCGCCACCGAGGCGGAATGGACATGGCTGTCGTGGTAGCACTTATGCCGGATTCCGGGCCATGCGAAAGGTTTTCCCACGCAGGTCTCGCAGGGCCGCCCGTCCCGGAAAAGCAGGCCGTTCACGCAAGCGAGACGGAAGTTGTGCAAGGTTTGGACTACGGGCACGCCTTCGCTGCGGGCCGCCCAAATGGCCGCCGGCGAGATCCGGAAGAAGGTATTGTGGAAGTGGACGATTTCCGGCCGGAAGGAGCGGATGAGTTCCGTCAGGGACCGGGCCTGCTCCCGCGACCAGATGGAGTCGCCGAAAACCTTCGGCGCGGGCAATCCTTCGGTGTCGCGGTTGTCCGCTTCCAGGGTGGCGACCTGATGCCCGTGCTTGGTGAGCAGGTCCCTTTCCATCCGGAACACGGCGTCTTCCCCGCCGGCTTGGCGGTAGAAATTATGGACCATCAGGATATTGGCGGGTTTCTTCATGGTACCATCAACCCAGGGTCCGGCAATAGGCGATGGCTTCGGAAATGCCGTCGGCGGCCCTGTCGAACGTATAAGGTAGCACGGCAGTTACCGCGTCGGCTGAGAAGGCCGCGTACAGGGACGGGTCCTCCAGCAGGCGCAGAATGTGATCGACCCAGATTCCGGCCTCCGGTTCGAGCACGTAACCGTTTTTGCCGTGCTTCACCAGGTCATCCTTCGCGCCCGCATCCGGTGTGGTGATGACCGGAATGCCGGCCGCCATGGCCTCGTTCGCGACCAATCCCCAGCAGTCCCCCGTGGTCGGCATCAAGAGCAGCCGCGCCTGGCGGTAGTATGAGGGAAGCTCGGACTGCTGGATGAAACCGGGGCAATCGAAAGGCACGCCGTCATTTTGCAGTTGTTGTTGGAGCCACGGGAGTTTATCTCCGGAGCCCACGATGAGAACCTTGAGGCCGGGCCGTCGCTTCCGGACTTCGGACAGAACCTTCGCGGTGAATTCGGGCAATTTGATTTCCACGATCCGGCCGGAAAGCATGATATCGTAACGCTTCGGCACTTCCGGGCCGCCGGAAAAACGGGAGTTGTCGATGCAAAGGGGGCTCCAGAAATATTGATTTCCGGAGATCGCGCGGTAGCTTTCGAACAGTTTCCGGGTATGGGAACTGACGCCTATGAAGGCATCGGAAAAACGGTAGAACAGCGCCCGGAGCCAATGGTGCATCGGGCTCAAATGCCTGTCGAATCCGGCCCAGCCGTCATACATGCAGACATGCCTGCGACCCAATATTTCTGCGTACAGGAAGCCGATAAGGCAAGCGGGGTAATACTGGGTGGTAATGACGATGTCCGGGTTTAGCTTTAGCAGTTTTGGTGCTATATTCAGGCCCAGATGGATGAATCGTCCCTTGAGCGCAATCGTGGCGGAGTCGAGGAAGACCGCGTCATGGCGCAATTCGGGAACCAGCCATTCCCGATCGGGTTCAAGTCTTTTGCAGTAGATCACCGTGAATCCCGGAAAGCGGGATGCAAGCCTGTCGAAAATCGGAATCCGGTACGGAGACGGAATATTGGTGATTAGAACAACTTTGGGCTTGGTGATGGGGTTCATCTCGGCGTGGAAGTCCGGAAGACACTGGAAAAAATAACAAAAAATGCAACAAGAGCAACCCCAGGAAATCAACCTGTTCGAGATCTTCGACGTCATCGCCGCGCGAAAATTCTTCATCCTCATTGCCAGCACGGTGCTGATTCTTTCCGGCGTCGCGGTCATTCTCACCATGACGCCGTTGTACAAGAGCACGGCCACCTTCCTGGTCAAGCAGGCCCAGAGCAGCAATCCCCTGGAGCCCTGGAACAACCTCGCCGAGCAGTTCGGCTATAAAATCAGATCCGGTTCCGACCCCCTGCTGTCCAATCTGGAGCGAGTGTTGCAGTCCGAGAATTTCTACGCGACCTTCCTCGCCAAAAGCCTCAATCCGGCCTCTCCGGATTCCGCCTTGCCGCAATTGCTGGGTGTGAAGAATGTCGCGGAGAATAAAAAAGTCGAGGCCATCGCGGGCCAAATCAGGAGCGGATTGTATTTCAAGACGAATGACGACAAGACCTACTCGATCGTCGTGACCACCGCGATTCCGCATCTGAGCCAGTTCCTGGCCAACGGGATCATTGATCAGCTCAACAACTTCTTCGTCGAGCGGGAGAAGAAGGAGCATGCGAGAAAGCTGGAGTTCCTCCGGTCCGAACTGGACTTGAACCGCGGCGAATTGGACAGCGTATCGAACCGGCTGGCGCAGTTCCTGGAGACCAACAAGGAGTTCTCCTCTCCCGCGCTCAATTACAGGTATCAAAAGCTGAAGCGCGAGGAAGCCATCTATACCGAAAAATACATGATCACCATGAAGGCGTACCAAAGCATGAATATCGCCGCCAGCCAACCCGATTACAACTTCGAGGTGGTGGAATTGGCGAAGGTGGCGGAAACCCAGGCGCGGCCGCAAACGGTCAAATGGATATTGGGGCTGCTGGTGGCGGCGCCGCTCTTTTGTTGCGTCTTGGCCGTGCTGTTCTCATGGGTCATCTCCTTGAAAGCGAAAAGGGCCACCGCTTGATCGCGGTCGATCCCGGAATATGGATACTCCCCGGCTCTCCATCATCACGGTATGCTTCAATGCCTCCAAGTCCATCGGGGAAACCATGGAAAGCGTCGCCGACCTTGCTTTCCGGGACATAGAACACCTGATCATCGACGGAAAATCCACCGACGATACCCTGAGCGTCGTGGAAAGATTCCGCAATCCCACGACCCGGGTGGTATCGGAAAAGGACTCCGGCATCTATGACGCCATGAACAAAGGCCTGGCGATGTCCCGGGGCGAATTCGTCCTGTTCCTCAACGCGGGCGATTCCATCGCCGACCGGGACTTCCTCAACAGGCTGACCTGGGAAGATGATTTCTATTACGGCGGAGTGGTCATCCGCGCCGGGGACAAGGTCGTCAAGCGGGACATGCCCGCGGTTTTTTTTCCGCCCATCCGATCGCTTTTCAGCCAAATCGCCTGCCATCAATGCATGCTCGTACGCAAGACCCATTCGCCGCCCTACAATCTCCGCTATCGGCTTACCGCCGATCTGGACTGGTCCATCCGCATTTTGCGCCGGCCAGGCCTCCGCAAGAAGCGGGTGGAGTCGTATTGGGTCAACTACGAACTCGACGGCCTATCGACGCGGAACGCGGACCGATGCTGGGATGAACGCATCGTCATAATACGCGCGCATTTCGGCGCGTGGACCGTGCCCGTTTCAAGGGTGGTGCGCGCCTGGTACGCCTCAAAGGCGATCGCCAGGGCCATCCTGAAGCGATGAGGGCTCTCATCGATCCCAGGAAATTCATCCTGGTATTCATCCTCCTGACCCCCATCGTGAACAACATCAACGGCTTCATGATGTACCGCTTCGGTATTTCCGCGTTGGGGCCGGCGTTCTATGCCGGCATGTTGTTGGTCCTGATTCTGGCTTTGCTCCCCCAGCATTTCCAAAGGGCCACGGTCCTCAACAATTATCTGATCCTCCTCGCCATGGTCTTCTGGTTCCTGTTCCATTGCTCGATATACGGCGGCTGGCTTTCCGCGTTCCGTTCCTATACGAAATTCTTCCTGCCCTTTTTCCTTTACCGGTTCCTGATCCTGTATTTCGGCGGGAACCGTTCCGCGATCATGAGTTACCTGGGTGTTACGGTGGTCATGTGGGGCGGCATGGCCGTTTTCACGGCCTGCTTCCGGATCAAGCCCTCGGCGGGCGAAGGGTATTACGGCTTCATCCACGGGAACAACGATTATGTCGCGATGCTGTTCGCCATGTTCCCGCTCATAAGGCTGTGGAAGGGATACCTCAAGACCGGCATCTATTACCTCGCCGTGCTGTTGACGCGGAGCAAAGGACTGCTGCTGGTGGGCGTCATGATCTTCCTCCGGCAAAAATCCAGGTTCGTCAGGATCTTCGCCTTGCTGACATTGACGATCACGGTTTCCTACTACGCCAGTTATTTCCACCACCACTGGGGTACCGGGTCCGTTTCTATGTTCCAACTGATCCAGTTCATGAGCTTCGGAAGGTTCGGAGTGCTGTTCACGCTCATGGCGAATCTGGCGCGCAAGTCCTGGCTCGAGCACGTATTCGGATCGGGTTTCGAAGGCGCCCTGTTGCTCACCAACGGGAAGGGCGGCGTGGAAATGGACATCGTGGATGTCTACGACATCTTCGGCATCGCCGGTCTGCTCGTGGTCTGCTATTTCTACTACTGGCTGCTGTACCGGAACCGGCACCTGACTTCCGCGCAGAAGTTCAACTTCCTCCCTCTCTTCCTGTATTCCGCGCTTGGGGGCCACCTGATGTTCAATCCGGTTTCCAACGTGGTCTTCACGTTGATTCTGTTCGTGGTCGGCGAAAATCCGGATCTCGGATCCAAGACGGCGGAGCGCCGGCCGGAGGAGGAGGCCGGGGTCCTGGCGGGTCCCTCAGGCCTATCCTAGCGGTCGGGGCCGGCATGCTTGCGTCGCCGAACGATGGGAGCGGAAGCATGGTTCTCATGGGAGACTCCAAGCGGATTGCTTCAAGTATACCCATCGGGGCGGAATGATTCAGGCCGGCGCGCGGGCCTTGATCAGATCGGAGTACAAATCCAGATGGTTTTTTGCGAATCGCTCCAGGCCCCAGAGGGATTCGGCCTTGCGGCGGGCGTCGAGGGAGAATTCCCGGCACCGCTGCTTTTCGGAAATCACCTTGAGCATGCCGTCGGCCAATTCCCCGGCGTCGAAGGGCGCGGCCAGCCAGCCGTTCCTGCCATGGTCGATCATGTCCTCCATGCCGCCGATGCGGAAAGACACGCAAGGCGTGCCGCAGGCCATGGCTTCCATGACCGTATTGGGAAGGTTGTCCTGCACCGAAGGGGATACGAATACGTCGGCCGCGGCGTAGAGCAGGGAGAGGCTGATGTCGTCGTGGAGCCGTCCGAGATAGCGGATGGGAAGGCCCAGATCCGGCGGCGAGGCGGGACGGCCCGATCCGAACACGACAAGCTCCGTGTTGCGCGCCGCGGGATGCGCTGAGAGTTTCCGCAAGGCCGGCTGGAGATGCTGGAAGCCCTTGCGCTTGTCGTCCACGGACATGGCCCCGAACAGGATGATGTCCTTGTCCCGGGGGATTCCGAGGATGTCCCTGGCCACGGCCTTGTCCATTGGCCGATAGCGTTCGAGATCCAGGCCGTTGGGGATGACTTCGACGCGCAGGTTCCGGAACAGGGCGCTGGCGCGGGCGCATTCCGCCAGCCAGCGGCTGGGAGTGACGATGGTGAGCGGCAATCCCTGGTACGCTTTCCGTTTGCGTTCCAGGATGCGCACGGAAAGATCGCGGTCCTTGGCCGAGGACAGTTGCGGACAGCGGCCGCACCCTTCACGGTAACGGCCGCACTCGCCGTCATAATGGCAGCCGCCCGTGAACGGCCACATGTCGTGCAGGGTCCAGACCAGAGGACGGCCCATGCCGGCCAGGGATTCCGGCCGCACGAAGCCGTTGTTGAGCCAATGGAGATGGACCAGATCGGGCGCGATGCCGCGCACCCGCGCGCCCACGGAGTCCCGCATCCAGGCGGGTGAAAAGAGTTGCAGCCGATCCGTCTTGTACCAGAGATGCAGCGGATAGGTGTCCAGCTTCGGGCGCAGGGACGCGATCAGTTTGCCGCCCTTGGTGGGGCCGATGACCGCGGGATGATCGCCCTTTTTCAGTTGCACCAGCATCTTCGCGTCGGCGCCCCGCTTGAGGAGCGCGTCGTGCAGGCGGCCGGCGGCGCGGGCGGCGCCGCCCTCGATGTCCGATTCATTGAGGATGAGGATTTTCATGGGCGATCAGGGACGATAGGCGTAGATATTCAGCTGCATGTCCATGCCTGCGCTCTCGTAGCGGGAGATGAAGGGCTGCTTGGATTCCGTCCCCGTGGTCTGAACATAGTAGCGGAACCCCGCCGAGGCCAGGCATTCCAACAGGGATTCCAGATCCTGTTTCCGATCGGAAAAGGAATGGAACTCGACGAATAACCGTTTCACCTTATCCAGCCGGTCGCGGCAATCCCTCAAGACCTCCAGCTCGGCGCCTTCGATGTCGATTTTCAGGAAGTCGATCGGGCGCACCAGGTAGTCGCGCAGGCGCAAGGTCTCGATGCGGGTGCCACCGTCGGTCCCTTCCGAGACGCGGCCCCCGTCCGCGCCTTCCGCGTGGAAGACGAGGGTGGTTTCCGAGCTCCAGACGGCTTTAGGCATCAGGGTAACGTCGGCGAGACGGTAGGCGGAGACGTTGGCGCTGAGGGCGGCGAAGATCCTGGCGTCGGGCTCGAACCCCACCACTTCCGCGTCCGGAAAGAGCCGCTTGAAGTAAAGGATGCTGAGGCCGATGTTGGATCCGCAATCCAGGATGTAGGGACGGCCTTCGGTCCGGAACCGGTAGATCTCCTGATGGAACAGCTCTTCGTACATGAACAGGAAGGACAAAGAGTCCACGATGCGGAGCGTGCCGTCCAGGAACGGAACCGAAGCGTCCTGGAATCGGGGCGTTCGACGCAGCTTCAGGATCTGCAGCGGGGACAGCCAGGCCTTGCCGGTCAGGTGGCGCGCCGTGGAGCGGATCCATTGCTTGGGAGTGGAATTCAGGACGGGTCTCAGGAACCGGAGCATGGGTTATCCAATCCTCAGGCCGGCGGTGCGCAGCAGACGTGAAACGATCCTGCGCGGGAGGCCGGGAGAAGCGAACATGGTGTTCTGGGTGTACAGGTCGGCGGCTTCGTCGCGCACCACGAACCCCGGATGGCGCAAGGGGAACGCCATGGGCGCGACGGCCATGGCGGCGTATCGGCCCTCGTCGCGGGTATGCGTGGCGTCCCGGCTGAAGCCGATGTTGGAGATGAGATTGACCCCGGGCAGCACGGTGAGCAGGCTTTCTCGCCAGGCCGCGAAGGTCCAGCGGTAGGCCCAGCTGTCGATGCGGTTCTGCGCGACCGCATCGTAGATGGCGGTCCAATAGCGGACGGCCTTTCCGTCTCCCAGGATGTCCTTGAGCCGGCCGTCGTCGCGGATGGCGGGCCAGGCCCGCATGGCGGGATCAAAGTGCCGCCAGGCCCGGCGCCAGGAGGCCCAGCCCCAGCAGTGATTGTAGCGCGAGAAATAGTAGCTGTCCGATCCGCGCCGGCGGCCGAACTGGAAGTTGGTCCCGGAGACGCAACCGATGCGGGAGTCGTCGCGATAGCGTTCGAGCAGTTCCCCGCAGTACCGGAAGAAGGTGGGATCCGGAAGGCAATCGTCCTCGAGCACGATGGCCTCTTCGCACAGGCCGAACGCCCAATCCAGTCCCGAGGAGACCCGGCGGAAGCAGCCGAGATTGACTTCGGAGTAGTTGCGCAGGACTTCGCAATCCCAGTCGACGGTATCGATGAGGGCCCGGGTGCGCGCCACGTTTTCCGCTTCCCCGGTCTTGTGCGGCCTGGGGCCGTCGGCCACCACCAACAGCTTGGCCGGCTTGGCGGCGCGGATGGCGGCCAGCACGCGCGCGGTCACGTCCGGCCGGTTGAAGATGAGGAACACGACGGGCGGGGTGCCGCCGGAGGAGGCGCCGCTCATGGCAGGGACGCGCCCTTCAGGAACGCTTGCTCCCAGAAGTACGGCGTCAGGGCCGTCCAGGCGGCTTCGCCCTCGAGGAAGCGGACGCCGGGTTCCCGGATCACGGTCCGCACCTTTTCGGCCACCGCGGGTGCGTCGATCAGGGCGCAGGATTTGAAGGCGGCGGATTCAAGCACGTCGAGGAAGAAAGGTTTGAGCGGGCCTTTCATCCAATCGACGATGGGGGAATTGAACCCGACCTTGGCCTTGCGGTAGGCGATGGACGCGGGCATCAGGTCGGCGACGGCGTCGCGCACGATGGCTTTGGAGAACCCGTTCCGGATTTTGGCTTCCCAGGGCAGCGCGAACGCGAAGGCCACCAGGCGGTGGTCCATGAACGGCATGCGGATCTCCACGCCGCCGGCCATGCTGTAGCGATCGTAGTTGCGCAGCAGGGTGGGCAGGATGGTCTCGTGGGAAGAGACGTACAGGATGCGGTTGAGGTGATCCATGGTTTTCCAGCGGGGATGGCCGGATTCGGCCGAAGCCACCTTGCCCCGGCCGAGCAGGCGCTTGGCGGCGTCGCGGGCGTGCCAGCGCAAGGAGAAAAGCGCCTTGGGCGGGAGGCCGGAGAATTGCCCGCTGTCCGGGATGATGCTGGAATAATAGGTGTCGAGCACATCCCGGTTCTTGCCGGTGAAGGGGCCGGCATCGCGCATGGCGTTCAGGTAGTCGAATCCGTATCCGCCGAACAACTCGTCGGCCCCATGGCCGTCCAGGGTCACCGTGATCCCGGCCGCCTTGATGGCGCCGTAGGTGAGCATGAAGGGGATGGGGCTGGTCAGGTAGATTTCCTCGAAGAGCCGGAAGTATTCGCCCAGTTTGCCGATCGCATCCAGGGGGTTGATGGTGATGACCGTGGCCGGTATGCCGATATGATCCGCGACCTGCCTGGCGAAGACCACCTCATCGTTGGCGAAACCGGGGAAGGATGCGACGAAGGCGTGCTGCCAACTTTGGCCCATCCTTTCCGTACCGCCGGCCTTGGCCAGGTGGGCCATGCTGGAAATGGTCGCGCTCGAATCCAGTCCGCCGCTTAGGGCGGTGCCCAGGGGCACGTCGCTGCGCATGCGGAGGCGGCAGGCGTCGATGAACAATTCGCGGAAGCGCGCCACCTGACCTTCGTAGCTGGCGGGGATTTCCGGAAGGTGATCCAACGTGTTCCACCAGCGGGTCAGCTTGAGGGAACCCTCTCGGAGCCAGCCGCTGTGCCCGGCCGGGAACCGCTGGATTCCCTGGATGAGGCATTGGTCGGTCGCTTCATAGGAGAACATCATCCGGCGGTCCCGGATGAGGGCTTCATTGGGGCTTGCCGAGGCCAGGAGCGGCAGCAATGCTTTCATCTCAGAAGCGAAGGCGAATCCCCCGGGCAGGGCGGCGTAGAAAAGCGGCTTTTTCCCGAAGCGATCGCGGGAGAAGAACGTTCTTTTTTCCACTGCATCCCAGATCGCGAAGGCCCACATCCCGTTGAAGCGATGCAGGCAGGTCTCTCCCCAGGTTTGGAATGCAGCCAGGATGACTTCGGTATCCGAATCGCTGCGGAAGTCGTACTTGCCCGACAGCTCTTTGCGGATCTCCACGAAGTTGTAGATCTCGCCATTAAACGTGATCCAGTAGCGGCCGTCCGGGGTGGACATGGGTTGCCGCCCGCGTTCGGACAAATCGAGGATGGAAAGGCGTCGATGGCCGAGGGTGATGCCCTCCGCCTGGTATATGCCGCGGCCATCCGGTCCGCGATGGGCCAGGGTATCCAGGCACGCATCGGCCTTGCCTTTGGGGAGATCCCCCACGAAACCGAAAATTCCGCACATGCGCCGGACCGTCCTTTACGGGGAGAAAATTTTCAATTCGCCCGTGGCCCTGGTCAGGCAGGTGTATGCCGAGTACCCGTTCTCCTTGTAACGCCGCTTGCCATAGACGAGCTTCTTCACGGCGTTGCGGAGCGGGATTGCGGCAATCCCGGCTTCGGTGATCAACGTCTTGGGCTTTTTCATGTTCCTGTAGGCGTTGAACCGGATCACGTCCGGGGTCATGTTCGTGTACCGTTCCGAAAGGATCTCAAAGCCTTCGGACTTGAGCAGGAACTTGAACAGGGACGGAGTCCAGACGTTGATATGCCCGTAGGCGAGGTAATGGGCGCTGGATTCGTCCACGGTGGGCGTATAATCGAGGGGGATTTCAAAGACCTGGAGGTCGCTGATGCGGCGGATCTCGCGAAGCAGCGTGCGGGGATATTCCACATGCTCGATGACGTGGGCGCAGTATGCGAGGGGGAACTCCTTATCCTGGAAGGGCACGTTGTACCCATCGAACTTCCGCACCTCCTTCAACTTGCGGATGTTGCGTCCCTGGATCCGGGCGATACCGCTGTCCGAGATCTCCACCGCGTACAGGCTTGCAAAGGTATCGGAGGCGTCCAGGGCATTCAGGATGCTTCCCTCGCCGGCTCCATACTCCATCGCTTTGGAAAAGGTGCGTCCCGCGCAGACCTCCAGGATGTTCTGCGCCTTGTATTTCGCCCCCAACTCGCGCCATTCCGACATCGTATCCACATACTGCGCGTCGTACACGGATTGGAGGGATTCGGAAAGGGTCGTGGGGGCAGGTTTCATGGTTCTATTCCAGTAGGGGATTTAGGAAAAACGCCGGGATGGCTCTCCGTGAAACCAAAAAAGCCGGGGAATGCGGCGTGATCAGGGAGGCGCCGTAGGACCAGGAAGCCGTTCCTGGCGTGTGAACTTAATGCCCGGACGGACCGCCCCATTCGGGTTGAAAAATAGTAAAACGAGCAGGCTATTTTGCGGTGCCGATAAACCGGGTTGGCCGGAAAATCCGGCCTTTTCCGGACTTGGGGGCGGCCCGGAGCCTTAGAAAATAGGGGCGGGACACCGAATGCGCTCGGATGCGGAAAAAGAGACGCGCATCGGGGGGTGCGCCCAAACGTCAAGAGTGCGGCTTCAAAAGCGCTTAGCAGGCGACGGCGATGCGATCAGAACTTTCTTTGATCGATCAAGAATCCGGCCAAGGCGCCCCATTCCTGGCAGAGCGGCTCCAGGGCCCGGTAGAGCCTGCGCTTGAAGGGAATGGCTTCCGGCGAGGCGAACCGCAAGCAACCCAGAAGGCCGGCCTTCACAAGACCCCGGAAATGCGAATATAGGTTCCGTCGCACCCCCGAGGTTTTGCTCCAGCTTTTGCCCACGCCCAGGCTGGCCTTCAGCAGCCAGGCCAGGTGTAGCTTGTATTCGGCGAGCAGGTGCCATACCCGCAGATCCGGAATGAACCACACCTCATGGCCGGCCTTGTTCAGGCGCAGCAACAGGTGGGTTTCCTCCCCGTACGAGATTACGCTCCCGGTCATGCCGAGATCCTTCGAGAAGCCCCCGGATTCCCGGAGCAGGTCGGCGCGGTAGACCATGTTGGTCCCGTTGATCCACTCTTCCCCGATCTTGATGCGGCGCTCGCCCCCGTCCAACGTCCAACTGCCGTAGCCGGGCGGGAACCAGGCCGGAATCGCGGCGGTGGAAAACTCGATGTAAGGACCGCCGAACGCCGCCACTCCCGGTTTCCGGGAGATGAAGTCCGCCATAACGGCCACCCAGTCGGGGAAGGCCTTGGCGTCGTCGTCCATGTAGGCGACGTAACTTCCACGTGACTCCTGCCAGCCCCGGTTCCGGGCGTTGCTCAGGCCCTGCTTGGCCTCCTTGACGTAGCGGAAGTGGGCGTGGCGTCCCGTGAAGCCCGCCGCGATTTCCGCGGTGGCGTCGGCGGAATTGTTGTCCACCAGGATGACCTCGAACAGGGCCGGGTCGGCCGTCTGCGCGGCCAGGGAGGCCAGGCACCCGTCCAGCAATTCGGCGCGGTTGTAGGTGCAGACCGCGACGGTGATCAAAGGGGCCGCTGCGCTCATGGCCGCCCGCCGGGGTTCCGGCCATGTGCCTCGATGGCTCTCCGGTAGAAGGCGACGAGCGCGCCGATGCGGTCCTCGCCGCGGATGGCTTCGATGCGGAGCGCGAGGGCCCGGCGCATCGCCGCCTTCGCATCCGTGCCGAGTGCAAGCAGCCGCTCCACCGCGTCGCCGAGGCTTTCCGGGGAGCCGTTGTCCGAGAGAAACCCGGTCTCACCGTCCGCGATCATTTCGTCCAGGCTGGAGTCGCGGGAGCCCACGACCGGGGTGCCCAGCGCCTGCGCTTCCAGGCAGGCGTTGGGGTAGTTGTCCACGAGGGAAGGCATGAGCACCCCTTCGGCATGGGCGATGACGGGAATCAGTTTGGACTTGGGGATGGCGGGATGGTGGAACAGCCTCGCTTCCATTCCCGGGCACGCGTCCAGGATGCGCCGGAACGCGGGTTCGCCCCCGGGAGTGCCGTCGTCGCGGCCGATGAAGGCGACGCGCAGATCGGGATGGGCCGCCAGGATGCGGGGCAGGGCGCCGGCGATCACGCCGATGCCTTTGATGTAGCTCAGGGTCCCGAAGAAAAGGAGATAGGGCCGTCCGCGGAGATGCGTCTCGTAGAAGGAGGCGTCCCTTTCCGGCGCGCCGCTTTCGAGCGGGGTGGGGATCACCTCGGGCCGCACCGCTTCCATGCGGGCGAAGGCCGTGGAGATGAAGCGGCTGGGGGCGAAGGCGGCGTCGGCCCCGGCCACCTGCTTCGCCTCCATCCAATCGGTGAGCAGTTCGTGGAACCGGCGCCGGCGCCCGTACGCCGAGCGCCATAGCGGCGTGTAGCTGGACACCCTGCAGATGACCGGGACCGGAACGCGGCCGCGCAGGCGGAGGCCGGGGGAACAATAGCTGGAGGCCTGTAGCAGGGAGAAGGGCCGCGCGCGATGGATCTTCGCCACGGCCGCGGCCATGCGGCCGGCGGACAGGTACAGCCTGAGGGCGGGCGCCAGCGCGGCGAAGCCGGGAATGCGGGCGGCGAATCCCGGGAGACCCGCCCACGGCACCTCCTGGACCTCCACGGGGCCGTCCTGCCAGGTCTTGCTTCCGTCCGCAAGCAGCACGATGGTCACGCGATGCCCACGGGCCACCAGGGCGTGCGCCGTCTTCTTGAGATAGTTCGCGAGTCCGCCGTCCCCGGATTTCGAGGTCACGTATTCGGGCGTCAGGAATCCGATATGCAGGGGCGCCGCCGTCATGATCGCCGGACTTCGTTCGGGTTCTGGCGCAGCCATTCATCCAGAAAGAGCAGCAACCACAGGAGGCCGTGGGCCTCACTGCCGATCAGGGGGGCGATGGACTCGGGCCGGAACAGGTCCGCCAACGCCGAATCCTTTCCGGTGAGGCGCTCGCGCAAGGCTTCGGTATGCTCGCTTCCCTTGGAGAACCACTTGGACAACGGGACCGCGAAACCTTTTTTGGGCCGGTTGATGAACTCGGCGGGATAGTACCGTTCCAGCACCTGCTTGAGGAGGAGCTTCCCCTGCCAGCCCCCGGCGTCTCTGCGCACGAGGAGATCCTCGGGGATGGTCGCGGCGAACTCGGCCACCTTCACGTCCACCATGGGCGTGCGCACTTCCAGGCCGTGCATCATGCTGGCGATGTCCATCTTGGTGAGGATGTCGCCGGGGAGATAGGTCTTGTAGTCCGAATATTGCGCCTTCCGCAACCGGGAATACCCTTGCGATTTTGCGAAGGCCGCTTCCAGGGATTCCACCGGCAGGCCCACCTGGGAAAGGTGCTCGCGGCGCCAGAGCCGTCTCCGGAAGGAGACGGGCATGAAGCCGACGAAGCGGAGCCAACCTTGCAGGTCGGCGCGCCGGATGGGGGGCGCGTCCCCGCGCAGCCACATTCTCGTCGCCCGGATTTTGTCGGAGAGGGATTCGCGCGGCAGGCCGTTCAGCCAATCCTGCCACTGGAAATACGAGGTGTAGCCGGCGAAGGATTCGTCGCCGCCGTCGCCGGAAAGCACCATGGGCACGTGCCGGCGCGCCATGCGGCAGACGTGATAGGAGGGCAGGGCGGAGCTGTCGCCGAAGGGCTCTCCGTAATGGCGCACCAGATCGGGCAGCACGGCCAGGGCGTCCGCTTCCACGATTTCCACGTGGTGTTCGGTGCCCCATTTGTCCGCCACCTGTTTGGCGTAGGCCAGCTCGTTGTAGGCTTCCTCTTTGAAGCCGATGCTGAAGGTGCGGACCGGAGTGTCCATGAGCCCGGCCATGTAGGCGACCACGCCGCTGGAGTCCACGCCTCCGGACAGGAACGCGCCGAAGGGCACGTCGGCCACCAGATGGGCGCGCACCGATTCCTTGAGCGTATGATCCAGCGCTTCCGTCCAATCCGCGCGGGAGAGGCCGGTGCGGGGCCGGAATTCCAGATCCCAGTACGGACCCGGCCCCGTGGTGGATCCGTCCAGGGCGACGGTCATGCGGTGCGCGGGCGGGAGCTTGCGGATCTCCTTGAAGGCGGTGCGCGGCGCGGGGATGTATTGCAATTGCAGGTATTGATCGATGGCGCGCAGATCCAGGTTCAAGGGCGCGGCAGGCACTTTCCGCAAGGCCTGCAGCTCCGACGCGAAGGCGAAGACCCCGGGCGCCTGCAGGTAATACATGGGCTTGATGCCCAGGTGATCCCGCGCCAGGAAAATCCGTTGCTTGCGCTCATCCAGGATGCCGAAGGCGAACATGCCCCGGAACCGTTCCACGCAGGCTTCGCCCCATTCCTGGTAGGCGTAGATCACCACCTCGGTGTCGGAATGGCTGCGGAACCGGCAGCCCCGCGCTTCGAGCTCGGCGCGCAGTTCCCGGAAATTGTAGATCTCGCCGTTGAACACCACCCAGATGTCGCCGGCGGCGTTCGCCATCGGTTGGCGGCCGCCTTCCAGATCGATGATGGAGAGGCGCCGATGCCCAAGGCCCACTCGTCCGCGGATCTCGACGCCCCAGCCGTCCGGCCCGCGATGGGCGATGGCATCCAGACAGGCCGTAAGGGCCGCGCCATTGGCGCGTTCCCCGTCCGTCCGCAATATCCCGACTATCCCGCACATATCACGCGCCGCCCTTCAAGCGGCTTTTGACCCAGCGCAGGGGCGACTTCACGTATTCGTGGAACGCCCGGCGGGGCAAGGTCCCCCGATCATGCTCCCGCAGGAAGGCTTGGGGACGCGCCGTGAGTCCGGGCTTCCCCTTGGGATAGCCGGCCTCGAGCACATATTTTTCCAGCAGGCGGAACACGGCGGCTTCGCTGTAATCCCGGGTCGCGCGCTCCCAACCGGCGGCTGCGATCTCGCGGCGTTCCCGATCGTGATCCAGGTAATAGCGGCAGAGATCGATGGCCTCCTCCACGGTGTCGAAGCCCACGGCTTCCACGCCGGGCTCGTAGATCCGGGAGAGATGCGCTTTGTTGTCGCATAGGAGCATCACGCCGTTGGCGGGCAGCGCGTAGGTGCGGAAATTGATGGGTCCGGTGGAGTTGTGGAAGTTGGGGCCGACCTTCGTGCGTTGGTAGAGCGGGATGAATTCCCCTTTGGGTAGGAAACCGCCGGGCCAGCCCGCGCCATGGTAACGGCCGGATGGAAAGGCCGAAGAGAACCTGTCCAGACGTTCCCGCCTCCAATTATTCACCCTCTCGCAAAGGAGGGTAACGTCCACGTCTCTATTGCCGCTGAGAATCATCTCTTTGGTCAAAGAGGGATCAAAATCATGGCTCTGGAATCCGAGAGGCCAGAAACGGGATTCCTTTACGCCCCATTCCTTGTAACGATCGAGCTCGGCGGCATTCCCAACCAGGGACAGGTCGTAGGCCCAGGCTGCGGGCTTGGACAGATCATCCGATGATTCCGGATCATCAAAACAGCCGAAGACGTTGAAGGTGGGGAGCGCTTGAACGAAATCGGGATGGAGGTTGATCCCGTTCCAATTCAGGAAAACGTCGAAGCCTTCCAGTTTGCTCGCCAGCCTCTCGTAGAGGGAAAGGAGCTTGGGATCGCCTCGGCGCCACAAGTCTTCAAGTTGGGGCCAACTGAGGCGGTGCGCAGGGGGATCGATGGTAAGCGGAAAGGCATGCATTTCCAAGCCGGATGACCTGATCCTGGCGCAAAGGGCTTCCACCGTATTGCGGACATCGACGGGATAAGGGTAGTAGGCGTAACCTAGAAGTATTCTCATGGAGGGCGGTGCGCTCCGCTTACGGATCCAGCCTCATGTGCAGATGGAAATAAGATGAGGCGATGGACCTTTTGGGGTCGGCGGCATACCTAAGGTTCTTTTCACTCCCTGCTTGAGCAGGCGCAGAAGACTCCTCTTCGGCGGTGGCGCGGATAAATTCGTGACAAAAGACCCGCTGATCCGGAAACCCGACTTTTCCAGAAAACCATTCAACCCCGATTCGCTCCAACTACGAAGGTGTTGCCAGCGATGGAAGACGTGTTCGCACTGGGGGCAGAAAATGTGCTGGTCTTCCAGCCGCTCCTGGTTGGGGGTACTGATGATGATGACCCCATTGGGGGCCAAGAGGGATTTCAGATTGCGCATGGTGAGGGATAAGTATTCATCATCCAGATGTTCAATGACCTCGATCAGGAAAATCGCCGCGAACTTCAGACCCTTGGCGAGTATCTCTTCGGCAAGAAACGCTCCGCCATACGACTTCTCTTTTTGAAACTTTGAATTTGTCTCCTCAATGGATTGCCTGGAAAAATCCAAACCCGTAACCTGGTATCCTCGATCGAGCAGATGCCGGATTAGAAATCCCGCACCGCATCCGTAATCCAGGATGGCGCCCGTTTCGGGAAGAAAAGAGGCCACCCGATCGACAAGCTTGCCTCCGACCTGGAAGGTGAAGTAATTCTCCGGAAATTGGGATTCGTAATCCCAAAAATTGGAAACCCTTTCAGATGTCCACTGCATAAGCGGATATTTTTTGATGGGGCGGCTCCTTTCAAATTCGCGCATAGATTCCAAAGTTAAAACTCATTACCCGATCGACGAAAATCGCCGACATTGCGGCCGCGACACCAGCGCCTCATTTACCCGACGCGGTAGACCCCGATCCAGGAATCGCGAACGTGAAAGATGCGGCCTTTGATGAGTCCGTCCTTCAAGAGCATTTCCACGCCCATGCATACATCCTGGATCCAACCGTACTTGAGCCGAAGGTCGTAGTTGAAATCGTGCCACAGCACCACGGACCCGGGCTTCATAAGTTTAAGCACCTTGCGCGTATCGTTGTATACGAAGTCGGTATCGTGGCATCCGTCGATGAAAGCTACGTCGATGGGTCCGATATCCGGTTGCCAAGTGGCGGTATTCGCGAGAATCTGGGTGATGTTGTCGAATTCCCGGTTCTTGTAATATTTCCCGATCCGCTCCCGCTCCAATGCGAAGGTGGTATGAGTCCCGCCTTTACCCGCCAGGATCTCCTCGGGGGGGATGTTCACGGTGAAGATGCGCGCACCCGGCGCATTTTCCGCCAACAGGGCCGTGGTGCGCCCTTCGGCGGTGCCGATTTCCAGGATGGTGCCGCCCTGCAGGTTGCAGGCGGAAGAACCCAACACTTCCGCGTCCCTGAGGCGGCGCTCATTGGCGTCCTCGATGTATTCGTACAGGCTCAAGGTGGGATCGTTCAGCACGGGCGCTTTGGTCCATCCCATGCACTTGCGCAACTCGGCGGCGGTGTTCACTGGGATGATGGCCTTGGCCAGGCGGGAGCAGTCTTTCGAAGGCGCCATCAAGCGCGCCAATTGGTTTTTGATTTTTGTTTTCATTGCCGCTCGACCTTGAGTTGAATTTGCATGCGCCGGCTTATCCGGCGTCTGTCGCCCCCAAGCGCTCTGTGCGCCAGGGGATGACGGGGGAAAGTTTGCCGCGGATGGGATCGCCCAGGTACGCCTGGTTGGCGAGCCCGGTGCGCTCCACGGAGATGGGGATTCGCAGGCCGAGGCCGGGTATGCACATGCGTACGTTGAACAACGTCGCGAAGATCCTCAGCTCGTAGGGGAAAGGCGAAAGCAGGTTGCCGGGAATCACCGCCCGCGAGATATAGCGTCCCGGTTCGGTGACCGGGATTTCCGCCTGGGTCTCGTCGTGGAAGCTGCGGAACAGCAGGGTGTCGTCATTGTCGCACAGATCGAAAAAGATGCGGAAGCCGATTGAGCGCTCCAGCACCGAATACTGCAGCTCGATCTCGAGAGGTTCCCCGTTGAGGACTTGCCCGAACACGGGATGACCGCCCTGGCGCAGGCGGGCCTTCTCCATGCGGAAAGACGGATCCGGGGGGATTTGCCGGATCAGGGCGTCCAGATCCTCTTCGCCCTCGGCATAAGGGGTTTCTTCCAGGTATTTTTCGGTTACCTCGGCTGGCGTTCCGTCGGCGGACAATTTCCCGGCGCGCAGGAGCAGGCAGCGATCGCAGAGTTGCCGCACCGATTGCATGTTGTGGCTGACGAAAAGGACGGTGCGCCCTTCCTTCCCCACTTCCTGCATGCGGCCGAGGCATTTGCGCTGGAACTGCGCGTCTCCTACCGCGAGTACCTCGTCCACGATCAGGATTTCCGGTTCCAGGTGGGCCGCCACGGCGAAGGCCAGGCGCACGTACATGCCGGAGGAGTAACGCTTGACCGGCGTGTCCAGGAAGCGCTCCACTTCGGCGAAATCGACGATGGCGTCGAACTTGCCTTTGATTTCCGCCCGCGACATCCCGAGGATGGCGCCGTTGAGGAAGATGTTCTCGCGGCCCGATAGCTCGGGGTGGAACCCGGTGCCCACTTCGAGCAGGCTCGCCACGCGGCCTTTGATGGACACGCGGCCGGATGTTGGCCAATGGATGCGGCTGAGGATTTTCAGCAGGGTGGACTTGCCGGCGCCGTTGCGGCCGATGATGCCAACGCGATCGCCCTGCTTGATTTCAAAATCGAGATCGCGCAGGGCCCAGAAGTCCTCCTTGGAGGCGGACAGTGCCGGATTCGCAGCGCCGATGCCGACCGCGCGCCCGATGGCCCGCGTTTTCTCGACGAGGGATTCGCCCAAGGTGCGGTAGCCGCCCTGATGGGAGATGACGAATTTCTTCGATAGATTCTGCGCGGAGATGATGGTGGCCATGGCGTTAGATCAGATCCGCGAAGGCTTTTTCGGTTTTGCGGAAGTACCAGAGTCCGCTTACGGCGATGAAGAGAGAGACGGCGGAAGAGCAGCCGAATTCCTTCCAGTGCATCTCGATGTTGCCTCCCAGCAGCGCCCAACGGAAGCCGTCGATGACCCCGACCATGGGGTTCAGGGAGTAGAGCATCCGCCACTTGACGGGAACGATGTCGCTGGTGAATCCCACTGGGGAGACATAGGTGCCGATCTGCACAAGAAACGGGACCACGTAGCGGAAGTCCCGATACTTGACCGTTAGGGAAGAGAACCAGAAGCTGGCGCCCAGGGCCGTGATCAGGGCCAGACTCAGAAATAGCGGGAGCAGGCAAATCCGCCAGGAGGGCCAGAAGGAATAGGCCGCCATCATCAGGAGGAGCATCAGGAACGCGATCGAAAAATCCACGGTGGCGGAAACCACCACGCTCGCGGGAATGATCAGGCGCGGGAAATAGACCTTGTTGATGAGATTAGTGTTGGCGACCAGGCTTGCGCTGCCTGCGACGATGGCATTGGAGGACAGTTGC
>OBEQ010294228.1_pt1 | contig 27374 bp, 19 predicted proteins | sample 1670901 | NCBI WGS metagenome assembly OBEQ01 (sample SAMEA104232315, study PRJEB22302) | groundwater metagenome | biome: forest; feature: aquifer; material: groundwater | place: USA | collected 2011-08-07 | depth 5.4 m
ACGCAATGGATTTTTTCAAAGCTGTATGAAAAAGGCCTCGCCTACGAAGCTGAAATTCCCGTGAACTGGTGTCCGGCATTGGGAACCGTGCTGGCCAATGAAGAAGTCATTGACGGCAAATCAGAGCGCGGCGGCCATCCGGTGATTCGAAAACCAATGCGCCAATGGGTGCTCAAGATCACGGCCTATGCAGACCGTTTGCTGGAAGATTTGGAAGAACTGGATTGGCCCGAATCGATTAAAGAAATGCAGCGAAATTGGATCGGGCGTAGCGAAGGAGCATTAGTCAATTTTAAGTTTGACGGACCCACAAATCCCGATCCGCATAAAGATAAAGATTACACCATTGAGCATTCTGACAAGTTTGATGGATTTACGGTTTTTACGACGAGACCCGACACTTTGTTTGGTGCCACGTATGTTGTCTTATCTCCAGAACATCATTATTACATTAATAAAATAGTGACCGCACAACAAAAAAAGGCAGTTGAAGATTATCAAAAAAAGGCTGCTCAAAAAAGTGATCTAGAACGTACCGATTTGGCCAAAGGGAAAACTGGCATCTTTACCGGTGCTTATGCGATTAATCCCGTTAATGGTCAAAAAATTCCGATTTGGATTGCTGACTACGTTTTAATGGGATATGGAACCGGCGCAATTATGGCCGTTCCCGCGCATGATCAACGGGATTACGAGTTTGCTAAAAAATTTGAATTACCAGTTAAACCAGTAATCGTGCCAGAAGCCGGTAGTATTGGTGCTGATGGAGAAGGCGAAGAATGGTTTAAGAATCAAGATCCGAATTCAATATATCCTTTGCAAGATCAATCAGAAGCATACACTGGAGATGGTATTTGTGTAAATTCTTCAACCCCCGACGGTTCCTTTACGATTAATGGTTTGAGAAGCGATAAAGCAAAAGAAAAAATTATGATTTGGCTAGAACAGAAAAAAGCAGGAGAAAGAACTGTTAAGTATAAATTGCGCGATTGGCTCTTTAGCCGTCAGCGGTATTGGGGCGAACCGATTCCAGTGCGTCACGTCGCTGGGGAACCCAAATTGGTCCCCGAATCTGAATATCCGGTTATTTTGCCCGATGTAAAATCTTATGAGCCGACTGGAACAGGTGAAAGTCCGCTGGCCGCAATCAAAGACTGGGTCGACACCAAAGATCCCGAGACCGGAAAGTCGGCCAAGCGCGAAACCAATACGATGCCGCAGTGGGCCGGTTCCTGCTGGTACTATCTGAGATTTATCGATCCAAACAACGATAAAAAATTAATTGATCCGGCCAAAGAAAAATATTGGATGAAAGTAGATCTCTATATCGGCGGTGCCGAACACGCCGTGCTGCATTTGCTTTATTCGAGATTTTGGCACAAAGTGCTTTATGATTTTGGAATCGTTTCTACCAAAGAGCCGTTTCAGCGTTTGGTGAACCAAGGAATGATTCTCGGTGAAGACAATCAAAAAATGTCCAAGTCGCGGGGGAATGTCGTTAATCCGGATGATTTGATTCAAGAATACGGAGCCGATTCCATTCGCCTGTATGAAATGTTTATGGGCCCGCTTGAAATGAGCAAGCCGTGGGTGACCAAAGGACTCGAAGGTGTTCACCGGTTTTTAGGACGCGTCTGGCGGCTCTTTGTGGACCAGAATGGAAAACTTCACGCTCACATTACGCAGCGCGAGGCATCGACGGAAGAATTAAAATCACTCCACAAGGCAATTAAAAAAGTAACCGGGGATTTGGAAGGTCTGCGTTTTAATACGGCCATTTCGGCGCTGATGATTTTTGTCAATGAAGCGACCGGTCGGGAATTGCAGTCTAAAGAAATTTTAAGCAAATTCCTTTTGCTGCTCGCCCCTTTTGCGCCGCACATGGCCGAGGAACTTTGGGAATATTTGGGCGCGAAGAAAACCTTGGCTCATGAAAATTGGCCGGCTTATGACGAAAAATTTCTCATTGAAGACGAAGTTGAGATCGGCATTCAAATCCTGGGCAAACTTCGCTCGCGGATCGTCGTTCCCAAGGGAACGGGGGAGAATGACCTTAAGGAACGAGTTTTATCGGACGAAACAGTTACGAAATGGCTTGAGGGCAAGCCGGTTAAAAAATTCATTGTGGTTCCAGACCGATTGGTTAATATTATCCTATGAGCCGGAAAGTTGAACTAAGAGAAAATCAAATTAATGTCGGCGGCCGGAAAATTCCGCTCTTGAGCGGAGAAGTCCATTATTGGCGGCTCAATCCGCGTTACTGGAAAGCGATCCTCGATGAAATCCGGCAGATGGGGCTTAAGGTTGTTTCGACGTACATTCCTTGGGACTACCATGAGGTCAAGCGCGGCCATTTTGATTTCACCGGCGAGACGGACGAAACCCACAATTTAAAAGCATTTTTGGACCTCACGCGCCGCGAAGGATTTTGGTTGATCATTCGTCCGGGTCCCTACATCTATAGCGAATGGCCGAACGACGGAATTCCTTCTTATGCTTACAAATACCACCGGCTTCATCCGAAATTCCTCGAATTTGCCGAAGTCTATCTCAAAAAAGTCTGCACGGTAATCAAACCGTATTTAGCTTCGCGCAAATCCGGCCATATTGTTTTGCTTCAAGCTGATAATGAAATTGATCCTTGGCCGGATGTATTCGGCCATCAATACGGTCTGGACGGAAAGCCCGGACTGTTTCAGGACTTCTTGAAACAAAAATATCATAACGACGTTCATCAGCTCAACCGGGCTTGGTCTTGCGAGTATAAAGAATTTAAAGAAGCGGGACCGTTTATTGCTTGCATGCTCAAAGACGAGCGCGGCCTTGCGCTCAAAGGCGACCACGAACTGAAACGTAATTTGGATTATTTTGAATTCAAATACGATTACGCGTTCAAATGTGCGAAATGGTGCGTCGGCGTTTACCGCAAGCTCGGCATCGACGTTCCGATTTATCTCAATCTGTATCCATTCTTTTATGCCCATGATTGGGCCAAGATGCAAACTACGGCCGATTTGGTCGGAATCGATCTTTATCCTTCCAACGAGTTGATGGAAGATGAGCATGAGCAGCGTAAGCTAATTGATAAAGTCCGGTTCCTGAAAAGCGTTTCGAAAGCATCTTACATTGCAGAATTTGCTTCCGGCGTTTGGCATGCGCGCCATTATGAATCCGGAGTTTTGACCCCGAATCATTACCGCTTGATCACGCTGACGGTGTTGCTCGGCGGCGCAGTCGGTTGGAATTGGTATATGCTCGTCAACCGGGACAATTGGTATATGTCTCCCATTAATGAATGGGGCAGAAGACGGGATGAACTTTACGATGTCTTTAAAGGCCTCGTGAAGGTGTATCAAAAAATGGACCCGCCGACGCTGACCAAAATGACGGATATTGCGGTTACCTTTAATCCGCTTCAATATGCCGCCAGAACGCTGGCTCCTGACAGTTTGATTTTGACTTCTCTGTATGATGCTGACATCGATTATGAACTTTTCGATCCGAAGACGGGTTTTCCGCAAAGAAAAATTGTTTTTTATTCCGGCAATCAATGGCTGAGCCGCAAAGCGCATGAAAATTTAAGGACCTATATAGAGAATGGCGGCATCTTGGTCGCGTTCCGCAATTATCCGCGTAAAGATGATAATTTTGATCCGTGCGACATTTTAGGATTTGAGGATCCCATCCGGATTCTGTTTGAATTCCGCAAAGGCTTTACGCTTTCATTCAGCAAGGGAACCAATATTCAGCTGAACAGTTCCGTGTTTAGCTTCGGGGAAGTACCGGGTAAACCAATCCGCGCTTCGTTCGCAAATTACGGGATCCATACCGTCGGCTATCTGAAAAAACTAGGGAAGGGACAGATCCTTCATCTCGGCATTCAGCCGACCAAAGAACTGCTGCTTGAAATTCTTAAGTTTTTTAACATTTCCTTTTATTCCAATTCACCGACCAAAGACGTCAAAACGGCAATTTTTAAAAAGGGAAACAAATATTATATTATTGCAGTCAATAATGGCCGGGAAGACAAAAGCGCCACGGTTTCATTCGACCTCGGCAAAAAATTTAAACGGTTCCGGATCACGGATTTATTCAAAGAAAGCACCGAGATTTATCTTCGGCACCGGGCCATCGCTTCATTCACAAGTGAAATTCCCCGAAAAGACGGCAAAATCTTCCAAGTCGAGCCGCTTTCTTAAATAGTCTTTACAAATCCGTTTTTCTCACTATATAATCATCCCACTTCTTCATATGTACCAAGAATATTTCGGTCTCAAAGAAGCTCCATTTAATTGCACTCCCGACCCTAGATTCATTTTCTTCAGCCGCAAACACCTTGATGCCTTTTCGTGCCTACTGTTCGGCATTGAGTCCCGGAAAGGATTTATCCAAATCACCGGTGAAATCGGAGCCGGCAAGACCACTCTTTGCCGAGCTGTTTTGGACAAGCTAAAACTGACGGCGACTCATACAGCCATCGTTTTAAACCCGCGGCTTTCGGAACTTCATTTACTCACAACCATTGCCGAAGATTTTGGGATTGGATTAAAGGCCAGGAATAAAAAAGAATGTTTCGACGGCCTCAACCGTTTTTTGCTCGAAGAGTTTAATAAAGGATTCAACACGGTTTTGATTATCGATGAGTCGCAAGATTTGACGCCGAAGACATTAGAACAAATCCGGCTGCTTTCTAATTTAGAAACGAACCGTGAAAAATTGATTCAGATCGTTTTGGTGGGCCAGCCGGAATTAAGAGATACGCTCAATGATCCGTCTTTGGCGCAATTAAGACAAAGGATTAACATCCGGTTTCATTTGACGGCCCTTGACCGGCGCGAAACCGAAGAGTATATTTCGCACCGTCTGTCGGTAGCCGGACTTTCTGAAAACGGCAACAATCCGTTTCAACAAGAAGCCATTGATTTTATCTTCGGGGCCTCACACGGAGTTCCGCGCTTGATCAACAAATTGTGCGATATGTCTTTGCTTGCGGCTTATTCCCGGAATTCAAATCAAATCGATCTTAAGTTGGTCGAAGAAGCCTTTAGCGAAACAGAAGGGGTCAGCGTTTCATGAGCATTATTACCGACGCACTCAAAAAAGCCGAGCAGGACCGGGAATTGAAATTGCAGCCGCAAACCGAAGAAACGCCCGTTCCTCAAACGATCCCTCTTCCCGAGCAAGAGGACCTTTCCGCTCAAATTCTTTCCGAATCCGTATTGGCTCAAAAGTTAGAATTAAAAACCGAACCGCAAATACCGGATTTAGTGACTGTGGTCGAAGACACGCCCAAGCGCAGATATTCGCTGGCCCTATCGATCGGCGTGATTTCCTTATTTGTTCTGGCCTTTTTGATTTTTCCAAAACAATCAACTGTTGTTACTCCGGCTTCCGGAAAAAATCACTCGGCCGCTTTAGCGCAATTTCCGAAGATTCCGTCCATTAAGCTCCCGTATGTTTTGTCGGGAATCAGCAAAGTGGATAATAATTATTACGCCATTATCAATGGCATTATTGTTCAGCCCGGCGAAACTATCGACGGTGCCCTGGTGAAAGAAATCAACGACCGCGAAGCTACTTTGGAAACGAGGTCAGGTAAAATCATACTCAGCATTACGTCGTAGTCCGTTCCTTCCTCCCGCGCTTTTCCCGCATAACCAAACTCAAAATTGATGAAGAAAACATTTGTTTATCAAAACGGGATGATTGTTTTCATTTGGATTCTTTTGCTTCTTTTCGTCACAATTTCTTATCTGAAAAAGAAGCAGGACCGGTTTTCCTATGTTGAAGTGGTCACAGTCGCGCACTCATTTTAAACTCATTGGCGGAAGGAAAATATTTTCCCTGCCGCCTTTGGCGTATCTTTCCTGCGCTTTTGCGGCCGGAATTGCCGGCTCCTTTTATTTTTCAATTCCGTTCTTTCCTCTCTTAATCATCGCCTTAATCGGATTGATTTGTTTGGTCGCTTCACTTGTGCGCCTTTGGTTTATTCCCGCCGGAATCATTTTCTTTTTTGTGCTCGGCTTTTTGTATGGTTTAAATGACAGCACGCTTCCTCAAAATCATATTTTTTTAACGGCTCCTGAAGGCCGGCTTTCTCTTGAAGGGACCGTGGTGAGTGTTCCGGAAACGATTAAACACGGAAGAAAAGAAACAGTCTCTTTTGTTTTAGAAAGCAGAAATTTTTTCAGATCCCGGACTCTTTACCGGACGCAAGGCAAAATCCAAGTTTTCCTTCATAACTGCGGAAGGGAAATTCACTACGGCGATGAATTGCGCCTGAAAGGTTCGTTAGAAGCGCCGAAAAAAGTCACTAATCCCAGTACATTTGATTACGGACTTTATTTGGCGCATCAGGGGATTTTTAATATCTTCAGAGGAATCGGATCGTTTTCTGTTCAGCGCCAAAGCCCCAGAAGAAATGGCTTACTTCTTTGGGTCAATCAACTCCGTTCGGGCCTTCAATTGCGGATTTCAAAGCTTTATCCATCGCCTCATTCGGAATTGGCTTCGGCACTGATTCTGGGTTTCCGGAAAAATATTCCGGATGAAGTTACGGAGCAGTTTATTAAGACGGGAACGGCGCACCTTTTGGCTATCAGCGGCTTGAATATCTCGCTGGTCGTTGCGCTTTTTTATTTCGTGATGTCTTTTCTCAGAATACCCAGGCAGGTTAATTTCTTAATGACGATTATTTTTATTCTTCTTTACACGACTTTAGCGGGAGCCAATATTCCCGTTCTGCGCGCCGGCATCATGGGCTGTGTTATCTTTACGGGTTTTCTATTCAGCCAGGAGAGGAATCTAAAAAGCGCATTTTTCTTTTCGTTTTTTCTCCTGTTGGCTTTATCGCCGAGCGCTCTTCGTTCCGCTTCTTTTCAGCTGTCTTTTTTGGCCATGGCTTCGCTGCTCTATATTCTGCCGCGGCTGGAAGCCAAACTGCTGCCGAAGATTCCCAAGGCCGAAGAAAGAATTTTGCCGCCGACCTGGATTGAGCGCACGATTTTTTTCTGCATTCGCTCCACGCTTCAATCTTTTTTAGCTTCGCTTGCCGCTACGATCGGCATGTTTCCGGTTTTGCTTTGGTATTTTAATCTTTTTTCGATGATTGGGTTTATCTGCAATTTGATTGCAATTCCATTGTGCACTTTGGCAACTGCATCAACCTTCATTTTATTGGTCATTGATTTTATTTATTCACCGCTTGCGCTTTTCCTGTCGTCAGTTCCGCTTCTTTTGTTTCGCTTTGAGCTGTGGTTCATTTATCAGCTGGCACGCGTTCCTTTGGGCCATGTTTATTTACCGTCGCCGAATCTTATTTTTTTTATTTTCTATTACGGTTGGCTGATGGTCTGGTTGATTCCCGCCAAGCTCAAGCGGTTGAACCGGTTGTCCGTTTCGATGTTGGCGTGCTCGACGGCTATATTTTTGCTTTCTTCTCAGATTCCAAAAAGCAGAAGCGTTTTATTTGACGTCGGAAAAAATGAGGCGTTTTTCATTTCTTATTCAAACGGCGCAAAATGTTTGGTCAATACGGGCCGGAAATTTCCGAACAATCAAGCGTATTGGATTATCCGGTCTTTTTTAATGAGCCGCTCTGTTCATCGTCTCGACGCCGTTTTGCTGACTCGACTAGATGCGGTCCATGCCGGCGGGCTAAGAACAATTCAGGATTATGTAAACACCGCCGGAGTGTTTACGACTTCACGGGATTTTAGAAAAATAAATTCTTTGATTGGCCCGAAGTATAAAACTCTGAAACAAGGAGACCGGATTCAATTCGGATCAAGCCCTGATCTGTACCTTGAAATTTTAACTGTGCTGGAAGGGAATGTTACATCGTTCATTTCTCGTGACCAGGATAAGACTTTTCTTTTTATTTTGTCTTATGACGCCAAAACCTTTGCCTCTTTACTTCAGGCAAACACGTTGGATTATGATGTGGTTTATCTGCCGCACCATGAATTTCCGATTTCCCAAGCCGAGAAAGATTTTCTCGCTCGCATTTCTCCGCAATACTTAATTTTGAATCAGCGTAAAAATGTGGAGGCATTTAAACCCGAAATTCAAAGACTCGTTCGCTCCCAAGTGCTCAGCGTTGAGCAATTGGGGGCTCTGGAACTCATAAAATCCGGAAACAGATTAACTTATAAGGGTTACCTGAAACCGGGAATTTCTTCTCATTCCTATTTTCTTACTGCTTAAACCCAGTCTATATATCAGTTTAGGAGCATTGACAAGGCGCTACTCTGATGATATTATTATCCACCATTCAGCTCTAAATCCTTAAAAAAAAAAAGTTTAAAACCCCCCGCCGTAATGAGAAATCGTTTCCGTATTTATTCCTTTCTTCTGGTCTTTTTTTTATTTGTCTCCAATGGGTATGGATATTGGGTTTGGTCTCCGACAGAGGGCAGATTCGTCAGCCCTGAGGCGACTGTAAACGCACAACAGACCCCAGAGGAATTATTCCAAAGCGCTTTGAAACTCCGTGAGCAAAACGGAAAAGTCCGCGATGTTCTCCTCCTTCTCCAGCAAGTTGTTAAATACCATCATCAGTCCGCGTACGCTCCGGAAGCCCAATTTTTAATCGGTGTTATTTTTGAAGAACAGCAGAAGCCGCTCAGAGCCGCCGCAGAATTCAAAAAAGTAGTCAAAGAATACCCGCGCAGCCCTAGAATTGAAGAGGCGATTGAGCACCTTTACAAAATCGGAAACACATTTTTGGGCGGTGAGAAACAAAAAATCATGGGCGTCGCCATTATTCCGGTTTATTCAAAAGCGGTTGATATATTTAAATTCATCGTCGAACAAGCGCCTTACGGACCTTACGGCGACCAAGCCCAATTTAAATTAGGAACTGCATATCGAAAAATGAGCAGCTTCACTGAAGCGGCCAACGCATTTCAAACTCTGATTGCAAATTATCCGAACAGTTCGTTGGTTGACGAAGCGCATTATCAACTCGCTGAAACGTCTTATGAATTTTCACAAAATGCGAGCCGCGATCAATCCACCACAAGCCAAGCTTCTTTACACCTGAGAGATTTTATCCGCCAGTACAGCGCCAGTTCACTGGCCGAGCGCGCCAAGATTTTGAAACAACGCTTGGACGAACAGGATTCGGAAAAAAATTACCGCATCGGTCTTTATTATGAAAAACAAGGCGCCATGGAAAGCGCGCTGATTTATTACGAAGATGTGGCTGAACGATATCCCGGAACCGAGTTCGGCAAAAAAGCAGCACACCGGCTCTTGACCATTGAACAGCCGATCCGTGCGATGGAAAAAGGCGAAGCTGCCCTCCAGCAAAGAATTGCCGAAGTAAAATCAATGCTGGAAGCGCTGGAACAGCAAGAGAAAAAGGGAAAAGGCAAAGGCACTCCCGAAACTGCCAATACCAAAGAGCAGCTTGAGCAGGAGCTCCATTCTCTTGTGATTGCGCAAAAGAAATTTTCGCACGAGACGCACGACAATTTCGGCGCCAGAAAATTAGCGTTTAAAGAACGTTCTAAGAACCTTCGCCAGAAATTCAAGGCCTTCAAAAGCAGAAAAAAACAGCTGATGAAGAATCCTTCTCCTGAATTAGAAGAAGTGATGAGCAAGTGGCACGCTTCTCTGATCGCGGAACAAGAAGAGCTGGAGCGCGAACAGCAGACCTTAAGAGAATTTCAAAGAGGCCTCCAGAAGCAGAAGCTCAAAGCTCCCAAAGCAGAAAAGAAAAAACGCGGATGGTTCAACTGGGTTCCTCATTGGGGTAAATCCAAACAACAAGAACAGGCAGCACAGCCCGAGCTGCGCGGCTTTAACCGGAAACAATGGAATCATTTCAAAGAAGACCGGGCCCAAATCGTCCTCCGCCGCGTTCGTAATGAAAAGGAATTGGCCAAAATTGACGTTCAGCTCACTTCCGTTGAGCAGCAAGAATTAGACACGCTCAAAAACATTCCCAATCTTGATCAATTGCTCCCGGCACCTTTATTAAAAGAAAAGGGAGACATTGTCCAAAAGAAAAAAGAGTGGGAAGATTCGGTTCAAAGCTTTGAAGATACGAAAAAAGAATTCCAAAAACAGTTTGGTGCGGGATTTATCAAGAACCTGGGCAATGAATCTTATGTTTCTAAATCGACGGCCGTCAACGGCTTGATTGCAAGCGGTAAGGATCTAAACCATATGTTGACGGACCTGGAAATAGAACTCAATAATTCAAGCGAACAATGGATTTATGAAAAAGACACTGTGGCAACCATGGCCAGCGCATTCCAGGAAGGCGAAGCTGCTCAGAAACAGATGGACCAGAAAATCGCCGATGACAATACCGCAGCAGGAGATCAGGCACAGAAATCGCGGCTGCTTAAAAAACGGTTGAAATATGTAGAACGAGAAATTAGAAGCCGCGTGGACCAAATCCAGGATTGGAAGCGTGAAAACGCCAAACGCATGAAACGCCTGAATGTACTGCTGAAGCCCGAGGGACAGTCCAAGAGCAGCCAAGCTGCCGAAAAAGTTTTGGCGCCGGCAAAAGGTACTTACAAATTGACCAAAGCGTTTTTCTTCGGGCTTGAAGATAACGATCAAAAATTAATGCAAGAAGCGGACGCTCAAGTAAAACAGGGTGAGCTCCAAAATAGTTCAAGCGCACGCGTCGCCGAAATCAGGGAGCTTCAAGAAGAAATTGAACTGCAAAGTATATTAATTCAAGGCCGCAGTTCAGAAATTCAAGAGCTGCAAGTTCGCCTTGCGGATCTTCAAAAACAAGCCGAAGCTATTCCCGGTTTTTCCTATCAGACTTTGCTGGTCGAGCGGATTCCGACCGATCTGGCTCATAGCGTTGACAACGCTAAAAAACTTTTGGGTTTCGAAGGAAAAGAAGCGGACATCCAGAACCGGCTTCATGGCCAAAATAAGCAATTAAGCGCGCTCGAACAAAAAATCAAAGAGACTCAGGACCAAATCGAAGTTGTACATTTGGCCATCGATCAGAAAAACAACAAACCGGAAAAATCAAAAGCGGGCATCATGACTTCTGTTTCGGGAGATACCGAGTCACTTCCCGAGGAAGGAAATGCTCCTGCGGCGGAAACCGACGACCAAAATGCAGCACAGGCAAAACTGATTCAAATGAAGGCCGACATTAATATCCGAGCGGCCAATGTTCAGCAAGCGGAATCCGTTTATCACCGCAATCTTGTCGGATGGTATCATTCAGCGGGCCAAGCCAAGCTGGGCGAGAAAACAGTTAATCAATTAAAGAAAATTTCCGGTGAAAAAGCAGGCCTTGAAGAAAAGAAGAAAAATATTCATGCCTTACAATCTCAGTTGGTCGGCGAAGAAGTTGTTTTGGTTGAGACCCAAAAGAAATTCGTAGACCAGGAATTAAATGATCTCGAGGCAAAACTCGAGACATTGAACGACCCCTCCGATTCTGCGTACCAAGCGCTGATGGGCGAGATCAAAAGCACTCAGGAACTTCGGGATTCGCTTATTCGCGACCTGACAACCTTGCAGAGCGCATAGCAGTGAACCTTACTTCAAAAACAGCGGCGGCCAACCTCATGTCGAGAATTTTATCTTCTGCCTTGTTCATTTTTCTTTTTATATCCGGCTGCGGCTACACTCAGCAAGTCAAGCTTCCGCATGACATCAAAACCATCGCCATCGAAACCTTTAAAAACGAAATTCCGCCCCAAGAACAATTTGCGTACCGGCCGGGCCTTGAAATCGAACTCAGAAATACGCTCGTGGAACAGTTTCTCTTGGACGGCAATTTAAAAGTGGTGGATGAATCCGAAGCGGACGCGGTTTTGAAAGGTTCCGTCATTTCTTTTGAACAAGAAGGCCTACGTTTTGACCGGCTCGAAGACGTGGAAGAATATCGGTTGTTTTTGGTGGTTAAGTTCGAACTCATCGACCGCCGGACCAATCAAATAATTATGAAGGAACCTAATTTTTCAGGCCGTTCCGAATTTGTCGTCAACCGCAATCCTGCAACGACTCGCCGCAATTCGGCCAATTCGGCCACCGTTGATTTGGCCCGAAGCTTAGTCGACCGCATTGTCGAAGAATGGTAAACGCCGCTTCTAAACCGTTTTTCTATTTATTTACCGGCGAAGAATTTTTAAGACGCAGTAAGATTGAATCCTTAGTCGATCAAATCATTCCCGCTGAACTCCGCAGTACTAATTTAGTCCGCTTTTATCCTGATGATTTAGATTGGGATCAAGTTATCGAACAAGCCTCGACTTCTTCACTCCTGGGCGCCGCCCAAGTCTTCTGGATTTCTCAAGTTGAAAAAATGAAAAAAGCCGATTGGAGCGCTTTTGAAGCTTACGGCGCTAAGCCGAATGCCCAAAGTTTTTTCATTTTTGAAGCCGAAGAACTATCCGATTCGCATCCTCTGGTTAAATTGGCGGCATCCCGCGGCAAGCACGTCCATTCCGCTGAACAAGGGCGGGAGAGCGGATTCGAAGCGATCCGGACAAAATTGAAACGATTCGGCAAAAAAATTTCACCCGACGCATGGCAAGCTTTAGAAGACCGCTTAGGCGGTTCGCTGCGGCTGATGGATATGGCGGTAGACCAGCTGGTTTTATATGCCGAAGGCGATACGATCGATGAGGCTGCGGTGCAATATTTGACGCGTGAATTTTTGCATTACGAGCCCTTTGATTTGACCGATGCGCTGGCTCAAAAGGACATTGAGAAGGCGCTTAAAATTTTTCATTTTTTTTATGAATTAAGCGGAGATATGACGAGCATCGTGGGGCTGATTCACTGGCAGTTTAAAAGAATCTGGCAGGCGAAGCGGATTATGGCGAAGAACGGAAACCGGGAAGAAATGATGAAGAGTTTAAAAGTTTCACCCTACCGGCTCGCGGCTTTTTTAAATCAGGTGAAACAATTTGATCTTCCTAAAATCGAAAAGCTTCTGAACCAATTGGGTCAAATCGACCGGAATTCAAAAACCGGTGCTTTTGATGAAAAGATTGCGATGGAAGCTTTTCTTGCTGCGGTGGCTTGATTAACGCAGTTTGGCCAGCAATTTTCCGATTCTGGCTTTTTTTCGGTCTGCTCTACCGTGGGGAATAATACCGCGCGAGACTGCTTTGTCTAACTTGGATATCAATTCACGCGCCAATTCCTTGGCGCCCTGCGTTTTGGCTTCTACTTGCTCGACCAATTTTTTGGACAGGGTGTGAAGTTCGGAAAGGGTAGATTGATTGGTGAGGTGCTTTTTCGCATCACTTCTCATTCTTTTTGCAGCTGATTTAATATTGGGCATTCGAAAATCTCTCCTTCTCTGATAAAATTTAAGAGGCGAAACTTTATCACAGCCGGGTTGACATGTCAAACGATCAAGATAAGTTAAAAGGCCGGATCAGGGCGCTGCCCTCCACGCCCGGAATCTATCTATTCAAGGGAAAAGACGGTAAAATCCTTTATATTGGAAAGGCCGGGGACCTGAAGAAACGGGTCAGTTCCTATTTTTTTGCGAAAGATTTTACCCCTAAAATCTCCGTATTACGGGGTCGTATTAGCGAAATTGACATCATCGAAACGCAGACGGAAGTAGATGCGCTTCTTCTTGAAGCGCAACTCGTCAGAAAGCACATTCCTCGCTACAACACCCTGCTCAAAGACGACAAAAGTTATCCGCTGCTTAAAATTACCGGCGACCGCTTTCCGCGCCTGTATGTAACCAGGAATAAATCCGAAGCCAAGGCTGTTTATTACGGGCCTTATACGGATGCCAAGCTGCTTCGCGAAGCCGCCCGAATCATCAACAGTATTTTTCCGATCCGCAAATGCCGAACTCTGCCGAAGAAAGCATGCCTTTATTTTCACATCGGCCAGTGCATCGCGCCTTGCATTAAACCGGAAGTGAAGCCCAACTATGACTGGCTGATTAACGAGATCAAATCTTTTTTAAAAGGCGGCGGACGGAAAGGTTTAATTGATTATTTAACTGAGCGCATGAAAAAAGCGGCTGAGGAATTCCGTTATGAAGATGCTCAATTTTTCAAAGATCAAATTGAAGCCCTCGGCTGGTTTCGCAGAAAACGTTTTGATGTGAAACGCCCTGAAGGGGGAATCGGACTTCGGGGCACCATGGAACTGAAACAAACTTTAGAACTGGAACGGCTGCCTGAGAAAATTGTTTGCTTTGACGTCTCCAACATTCAAGGTGATGAAGCAGTCGCTTCGAAGGTTTGTTTTTTCCGGGAACTTTCAAATACCTTAGAGTACCGCAGATACAAAATCAAAACAGTCAGCGGTATTGATGACTACGCCATGATTGCCGAGGCGGTGAGGCGGATGATTGTCGGAATTAAAGAAGGCCGGGAAAGCGCCCTTCCGGATTTAATCGTAATCGACGGCGGGCGCGGCCATTTAAACAAAGCCAAAGAGGTGCTGGAGCAGGAAAATTGTTCTGAAGTGGGCTTGATTTCACTTGCGAAACGTTTTGAATTTGTTTATTCCCCGAAAAAATCGGGGCCGATTGTTTTTCCGGCCGGTTCAAGCGCCTTAAGGCTTCTTCAAAAAATCCGGGACGAAGCGCACCGTTTTGCGATTACGTATCACCGGCATCTGAAGGTTAAAAAATTGACCCGGTCTATTTTGGATGAGATTGAAGGCGTCGGTGAGAAGCGTAAAAAATTACTGTTGTCTTCTTTTGAATCAATTGATGAGCTGCGCGAAACCCCCGTTGACGTTCTGGCCAAGATGGAAGGTATGAACCGTCAAACGGCCGAGCGGGTAGTGGACTATTTAAAAGAACACCAAAATTGACAGTCCAGGCCCTAATTGCTACACTAACCCCTTCGATTATCACAACTTACCCATTTTAGGAACCCTAATGCAAGAACGTCTAGAAGCGTTATCTAAATCACTGACACACATTCAATCTAAGCTTGAAGAGATTAGGGGGTATCTTTGACCTTAATCAAAAAGAAAAGCTGATTCAGTCCTTCAACGATAAAATGTCCCAGGCCAATTTTTGGGACAAACCCGCCGAAGCTCAAGCCACGATCAGCCAGATGAAAGCGCTGAAAAGTATCATCGATCCCTGGAAAAAAGTTCACCAAGAAGTTGTTGAGCTCCAGGAATTGATGACGGTTATCGGCGAAGATGAAAAATCATTAACTGAACTTGAATCCCATTTTAAAAAAGTAGAACGTGAAACCGAACTGCTGGAATTCCAAAGGCTGCTCTCAGATCCGCTGGATCCAAACGCGGCCATTGTCAGTATCAATGCTGGTGCCGGCGGAACGGAATCCTGCGATTGGGCCCAAATGTTGATGCGCATGTATTTGAGATGGGCTGAGGAACATTCGTTTGAAGTTCAATTAGTAGATCTTCAGCAAGGCGAAGAGGCGGGAACGAAAAGCGCCACATTTTTTGTCCGGGGGCCATACGCTCACGGATATTTGAAAGCAGAACGTGGTGTCCACCGGTTGGTCCGGATTTCACCCTTTGACGCCAACAAAAGACGTCACACCTCATTTGCTTCGGTCGATGTGGTGGCTGAAGTGGAAGAAGAAGTTGAAATTGAAATTAACGAAAGCGAAATCAAGATTGATACGTATCGTGCCGGGGGCGCGGGCGGCCAGCATGTGAACAAGACATCGAGCGCAGTCCGGCTGACGCATTTGCCGAGCGGGATTGTCGTCCAGTGTCAAAATGAACGCTCGCAGCATCAGAACAAACAAGTGGCGATGAAAATTTTAAAAGCCCGGCTTTACGAACGGAGACGCGAAGAAGAGAACCAAAAACTCAAGGCCCAATACGGCGAGAAAAAAGAAATTGCCTGGGGTTCTCAAATCCGTTCTTACGTGTTTCATCCGTACACGATGGTCAAAGACCACCGGACGGGTTATGAAACTTCAAACGGCCAAGCGGTGATGGACGGCGCAATCGATCCTTTTATTGAGGCCTATTTAAAATATCAGGCCAAAGAACAATCCAAAAAATGATAAGGCAGCAAAATGCTCGGACTGATTAAAAAAATTGTTGGTTCTCGAAACGACCGGATTCTGAAAAGCATTCAGCCAGTGGTTGTCCAGATCAATGCACTGGAACCGCAGATCAAATCGCTTTCCGATGACGCATTGAAAGCCAAGACAGAGGAATTCAAAAAGCGGATTGCAAGCGGAACTTCTTTGGATGAAATTTTGCCGGAGGCTTTTGCGGTTGTGCGCGAAGTCTCTCAGCGAACCGTGAAAATGCGGCATTTCGACAGTCAATTATTCGGCGGCATTGCGCTTCACCGGGGTATGATTGCCGAAATGGCGACCGGTGAAGGAAAAACTTTGGTCGCGACTCTTCCAATTTATTTGAATGCGCTCAGCGGCAAAGGCGTTCACCTGGTGACAGTGAACGACTACTTGGCTAAACGTGACCGCCAATGGATGGGCCCGATTTACGAATTTCTAGGACTCACGGTCGGTGTTATTCAGCATGGGCTCGACGGCGCCGAACGCCAAGCGTCCTACGCTGCGGATATTACGTACGGAACCAACAATGAATTCGGGTTTGATTATTTAAGAGACAATATGGTGAGCGACGGACACGACCGGGTCCAGCGCAAACTTAATTTTGCGATTGTTGACGAAGTTGACTCCATCTTGATTGACGAAGCGCGCACACCGCTTATTATTTCCGGCCCCGCCGAAGAATCGACCGAAAAATATTATCAAATTGACCGAGTCATTCCGCGCCTAAAGCCTGCCGAAGATTACGAAGTGGATGAAAAAGCCAATACGGTCACGCTCAAGGAAGAAGGAATTTCCCACTGCGAAAAATTACTCGGCGTTGAAAATATTTATGAAAACACGCAAATCGACGTCATTCATCACATCAATCAAGCCTTAAGAGCGCATGTATTATTTAAGCGCGATGTGGATTATATGGTCAAAGACGGCCAAGTCATTATTGTCGATGAATTCACGGGCCGTTTAATGCCGGGCCGGAGATTTTCAGACGGGCTTCATCAAGCGCTTGAAGCCAAAGAAAAAGTTAAAATTGAACGCGAGAACCAAACCCTTGCCACGATCACATTTCAGAATTATTTTAGAATGTATTCAAAATTGGCCGGGATGACTGGGACCGCCGCGACGGAAGCTGCGGAGTTTGACAAAATTTATAAATTGGAAGTTTTAGTGGTGCCGACCAACAGACCGATCATCCGCCATGATCATGCCGACTGTATTTACCGGACGGAAAAGGAAAAATTTAAAGCGGCCGTGGATGAAATTGCGGAACTTCACAAACAAGGCCGGCCGGTTTTGGTGGGAACCATTTCGATTGAGAAGTCGGAACATTTAAGCCAAGTGCTTGAACGCCGAGCGCTGCCGCATACCGTTTTAAATGCCAAATATCACGAACGAGAAGCTGAAATCATTGCCCGCGCCGGACAAGAAGGCGCGATCACGATTGCGACTAACATGGCCGGAAGAGGAACCGACATTGTTTTAGGCGCCGGTGTTGCGCAAAAAGGCGGACTTCACGTTCTGGGAACCGAACGGCATGAAGCGCGGCGCATTGACAATCAGCTGCGCGGACGCTGCGGACGTCAAGGCGATCCCGGATCTTCTAAATTTTATTTGTCTCTTGAAGATGATCTCATGAGAATTTTCGGTTCGGACCGGATTTCGGGCCTCATGCAGAAGCTTGGAATGGAAGAGGGCCAGGAAATTCAGCATCCTTTGGTTTCGCGCGCTGTTGAGACCGCGCAAAAACGCGTAGAAGACCGGAATTTTGAAATCAGAAAGCATCTTCTTGAATATGACGACGTCATGAACCGTCAGCGGGAAATCATATACGAAGAGCGCAATAAAATTCTGGAAAGCCAATTGCTGACCGAGCACATTATTGAAATGATCGAAAATGTTTTAGACGAATTAATTTTGCGCTATGTCGATCCGGAAATGCGCGAGGAAGACCGCAATGAAGAAGGCTTCAAGACTGCTTTTCATGCCAAATTCGGGATCTCCGCCGGTGAAGTGTACGGCAGTAAAAATGATTTAGAAGACTGGCGCGACGATTTGTTTGAAAATGTCAAAAAGGCCTATCAAGCAAAAACAGAAAAATTCGGAACTGACCGGATGCATTTTTTAGAACGGTTCTTGATGCTGCAAGTGATTGATTCGAAATGGAAAGAGCATTTGCGCGCCATTGATGAATTGCGCGAAGGCATTCATCTACGCGCTTACGGCCAGCGCGATCCGCTTGTGGAGTACAAACAAGAATCTTTTGCGATGTTTCAGCAGATGACAGATTCGATTAAAGACGAAGTGGTTGAATTTTTATTTAAAGTCCAAGCCGTCAAAGAAGAAAAAATGACAACGGTGATGAATCCGAGTAAGCAAGAATTTATTCACCCCGAAGCGTCCAAGATGCCGCCGCCGCTGGTTCCGCCGGCCGGTGAACCGTCTCAGTCTGCTTTCGCGCCGCCGAGTTCCCGCGTTCAAGATCAGCCGGCCGTTACCGCACCGATCAAAAGGGATGAACCAAAAGTTGGGCGCAACGATCCCTGTCCCTGCGGAAGCGGCAAGAAGTACAAAAAATGTCACGGTATGTAATCCGTTTTTAAATGGTATTTACATTTCTTTCAGCCCTTCTTTTAATTCTTTCCTTTCCTAAATTTTCGTTCTGGCCTCTGGCTTGGTTTTCTTTTGTCCCCGTTTTTTATGCGGTGCGCCGGCAAAATTCTTATGCCGGAGCGTTCGGATATTTTTACTTATTTGGATTTCTTTTCTTTTTTGCTTCCGTTGAATGGCTCCGGCACGTCGCTTATTTTGGCTGGATTTTCGTAGCAACCGCATATCCGGTTTATTTCGGGTTATTCGGCCTGGCCGTTCATTGGTTTTGGAAACGCGAACAGTTTTTCGTCTCACTTTTTGTCCTTCCGTCGCTTTGGTGCGTGCTGGAATGGATCCGTGCTGAAATTCCGGTTTGGGGATTCGGCTGGAATTTACTCGCCTATACTCAGGCCTTTAATCTCGATATCGCAAGCATTGCGAGTTTAATCGGGGCTTACGGGCTTTCTTGGATGATTGTTTTTGCCAACTTGGCGATTTTTTTTATTCTCGATTTTGAATTTAATCGCAAAAAATCAGAAGGTGTGATCGCGCTGGTTGGAATTGTTTCGCTTGCACTCGTGTTCGGGATTTATTTTAGCTATATGGGAGCCGGTTTTAAATCGGTTTCTAACCAACCGAACATTCAAAACAATCAAGTACGCGTTGCCGTGATTCAAGGCAATATTCCTCAAAAAGAAAAGTGGGATCCTAATTATAAATTGTCCATTTTCGAAACCCACGAACAACTCAGCGCGTTAATCGCGGGCGGAAAAAACAAGCATGTGGATTTGCTGATTTGGCCGGAGGCCGCTTATCCGGGCTTTTTTAATGTCGACTCGGGAAAAAGCCGGATGTTTTCTTTGGCCAAAGAACTTCAAACTCCGATTTTGTTCGGCGGACTTCATATTGAGCAGCTCGGGACCGGAATTTTTCGGTATTTCAACAGCGCTTATCTGATTCGCCCGGGCAGCGAAGAGGAAGAACGTTATGACAAGGTGCGGCTAGTTTCCTTCGGGGAATATGTTCCGTGGCGCGGTTTTTTTAATTTATTTGGACTGGAACGACTTGCTTATTCTTTGGGTGTGAGTGATTTTGAACCGGGCACTACGATCAAAACTTTTTTATTGGATCAAGCCAAAAAATTTTCCGTGTTAATCTGTTTTGAAGATACATTTCCCAATTTGGCACGCGCCGCAGTCAGCCAGGGTGCACAATTTTTAATTGTCATTACCAACGATGCCTGGTTTTCAAAAAGTGCTGCTCCTTATCAGCACCTGGAAGCCTCAATTTTCCGGGCAATTGAAAATCATGTGCCGGTTATTCGCTCTGCCAATACGGGCGTCTCTGCGATTATTACAAATCAAGGTGTTGTGCTTGACCGGGTTCATGACAAATTAGGCAACGACACCTTTATCGCCGGCGGCCTGTCCGGCGCAGTCTTCCTGTCCGATGGGAAAACATTTTACCAAGCGAAAGGTTACCAACTGCCTTGCTTTTGCTTGTTTTTCGCGGCGGTTGGTTTTATTCTGACTTTGACCGTGAAAAAATGATCAAACAATTTGCGACTGAAGAAGGCACGAAAAATTATTTGAAACGCAATCCCTCCACTCATCCTTCGTACTTGAGGCATCAACAAAACTTATTTTTATCTTCCGTCGGAATCGGAACTTATCTTGGCGAGATGGATGAAGAAACCGATCAGAATTTATTGAACGCGATCAAACAAGCGGTTTTAAACGGCGTCAATGTGATTGACACCGCGATCAATTACCGCGGACAGAGAAGTGAGCGCGTGATCGGAGCGGCGCTTTTGGACCTAATCCAAAACCATGCTGTGAAGCGCGAGGAAATTTTCATTTCAACCAAAGGCGGATTTATTCCTTTTGACGGTACTTATCCCCAGAATCCGACCAAATATTTTTCCCAAACTTATCTGGAGACCGGAATTCTAAATGAAGATGATGTGATTCAGGGCTGTCACGCGATGTCGCCCAGATATTTAGAAGACCAGATCGAGCGGAGCCTTAAGAATTTAAATTTGGAAACGATTGATCTTTATTATCTGCACAATCCGGAAACTCAGCTCGAAGAATTGCCCGAAGATGCTTTTTATCAGCGGCTCGCGGGAGCATTTAAAATTTTTGAGAACAAAGTCAGAGAAAATAAAATTAAAATGTACGGCATTGCGACGTGGAATGGTTTTCGCGTTCCGTCAAAAACAAAAGGCCATTTGAATTTCGGTAAAGTCATTGATGCCGCTGTCCGCGCCGGGGGAGCAGAGCATCATTTTAAGTCCGTACAGCTGCCGTATAATTTGGGCATGCCCGAAGCGTTCACCAATCAAAACCAGCATTATAACGGCGAAGATATTTCGGCGATTGAATATGCCCGCAGAAAAGATTTAATTGTTTTTGCGAGCGCTTCTTTACTTCAAGGTAAGCTCGCCAAACACTTGCCTCAGAAAATAAAATCGCTTTTTCCCGGCTGTTTAACCCAAGCTGCTTGCGCACTTCAGTTCGTCCGTTCAACCCCTGGCATCACAACTGCCCTCGCTGGAATGAAAAGTGAAGGGCACATTCATGAAAATTTACAGGTCAAAGAGCTGCCCCGGCTTGAGCCGAACGCGTTCTACAATCTATTTGTAGAAAATCCATAGCCTGCTTATAATGTAAGTCCATACCTACCAAGTAGTTAACGCTTTTGACACTGAATTTCACCTGTACTATAATAATCAGTCTTCAAATGAGCTCCTATTTTTTAATCGTAAGTCTTTATAACATAAGGAATTTCGGTGGAATCGATATCAGAAGTTCTCAAAGAACGCCTGGAGAAAATCAGCCAGCTTAAGGCCCGCGGCATCCTGCTTTATCAAGACCAGTTTAAACCTACCAGTTCAATTCAAGATCTTCTCGATAAATTTGAAGAAGGAAAGCCGGTCAAAATTTCCGGCCGCATGATGACCCGGCGCGCGCACGGAAAAAGCGCGTTTGCCGATTTGCGCGATCAGTCCGGAAAAATTCAGATTTACGCAAAGGTCGATGTCTTGGGCCAGGACCCGTTTGATTTTTTTCTGCTTCTGGATTTGGGCGATATTCTCGGCATTGAAGGGACCCTTTTCGTGACGCATAAAGGAGAAAAGACGGTGAACATCAGCCGTTTTGTTCTGCTTTCCAAAATTGTTCAGGTGCTTCCGGAAAAATGGCACGGCTTAAAAGATGTGGAAACGCGCTACCGTCAAAGATATGTCGATCTCATTATCAACGAAGAAGCACGCGACGTATTTGTGAAACGAAGTTCCATTGTACGGTCCATCCGTTCTTTTCTGGATGAGCGCGGTTTTATGGAAGTGGAAACGCCGATGATGCAGCCGATTCCGGGCGGTGCGCGCGCAAAACCTTTTATCACACACCATGAATCGCTTGATACGGATTTATATCTTCGCGTCGCGCCGGAGCTTTATTTGAAACGGCTTTTGGTCGGTGGATTTCCGAAAGTTTATGAAATTAACCGCAATTTTAGGAACGAAGGAATTTCAACGCGGCATAATCCCGAATTTACGATGCTTGAAGTATACGAAGCGTATTCGGATTACGAAGGCATGATGAACTTGACGGAAGAATTGATCTCCGGCCTTGCCGAAAAATTGCACAAGACCACTTCTCTCACCTACGGGGAAGAGACCATTAACTTCACCAGACCTTGGCGGCGCGCTACGTTTTATGATTTGCTGAAAGAAAGAAGCGGCCACGATTGGCAGAAAACAGACCTCAAAGCATTGGCCAAGAAATGCAATATTCCGCTCGACCATTATTCAGAAGACGTGGATATTTTAAATGAAGCATTTGATCGTTATGTACAGCCGCATTTGACGAATCCTACATTTGTCATCGATTACCCGGCGATTACCACACCGCTGGCAAAACGAAAAAATGAAGCGCCTGAATTGGTGGCGCGATTTGAACTTTATATCGGCAAAATGGAAGTGGCCAATGCATTTTCAGAATTAAATGATCCGTTTGAACAGCGCGAGAGAATGATGCAGCAGCAAGAAGTCATTGGCGTCGGCAAACAAGTGGATCATGATTTTTTGCGCGCATTGGAATACGCCATGCCGCCGGCCGGCGGTCTCGGGATCGGCATTGACCGGCTTGTGATGCTTTTGACCAATTCACTTTCCATACGCGATGTTATTTTGTTTCCGCAGTTAAAACCTGAAAAGCACACAGACGGTGATGAATGAGATTTGAACTGTTCATTGCGCGCAAACACATGCTGAAAGGAAGAAGGCACGGGTTTGTTTCGATGATTGCCGTGATTTCCATTTTGGGCGTCGCTGTGGGCGTTATGGCATTAATCGTGGTGCTCGCGGTGATGAGCGGTTTTGACCGGGAGCTGAAAGCTAAAATTGTGGGTGTTCAGCCGCATATTGTTTTGGAGACGTACGGCGGAATTAACAATGCAGATGAACTGAAAAATAAAATCAAATCACTCGGAATTCCGGAAATTACTTCCATCTCTCCTTATGTTCAAGGGCAGGGAATTATCCGTTCCGAAGAAAGCGCTCAAGGCGTTGTGATTAAAGGCGTCGATTCAAAAAATGAACCGCTTGATATCATTGCAAAACACATGCGTCACGGCGCTTTAGTGCTTGAAGATCTTAAAATTTCAGTCGAGCAGGATAAAAGTAAAATTCTCGGCCGCGCGGCGATCGGGGAAGAATTGGCGTTCCGGTTGAGAGTCGGAGTGGGTGATATTGTGACGATCATTTCTCCGGCGTTTGATGATGATCCGATTCGTTCCATTAAGCGCGCCAAAAGCACGTCGTTTGTGATCTCCGGAGTGTTCCGGGTCGGCATGAGTGATTTCGATTCTAATTTAGTTCTTATCAATTTGGACCAAGCCCAAAAATTATATCAGCTGCGCGACCGGGTCAGCGGTCTCAGCATCCGCTTGAGCCAGGTAGAGCGCGCCGATGACATTAAATTTTTGATTCAGGGTCAATTAGGGACAGGTTACGTGACAAAAAGCTGGATTGATCTGAACCGGACTTTTTTCCGGGCGCTTCAGGTAGAAAAAACAGTCATGACGATTTTGCTTTCTCTCATTATTTTGGTGGCCGCGTTCAATATTATTTCAACTTTGATCATGAGCGTGATGGAAAAGACAAAAGACATCGGTATTATGCGCGCACTCGGAGCCACCAAGGGCGCTGTGAAACGGATTTTTTTAATTCAAGGTTTTACCGTCGGATTTTTTGGAATTGCAATCGGAGCGGTTGCGGGACTTACGCTGGCATTTAATTTGAATCCGGTTTCCGATTTCTTGGAGCGGACTTTTGGAATCTCCGTATTTCCGAGCGACATTTATTATTTTGATCAAATCCCGGCGCAGGTCAATCTTGACGATGTGTTGATCATCGTAGGATTTGCTTTTATCATGTCGCTGATTGCGGGCGTTTATCCGGCCCATTACGCTTCTAAATTGGACCCGATCCAGGCCCTTCGGTACGAATAAATGCTGACCGTCGCCAACTTAGAAAAACATTACAAAGCAGCAGCCGGAACGCTCCGGATTCTAAGAGGAATTAGTTTTGAAATCCGAAAAGGCGATCTTGCTTTTTTGATCGGCCGTTCCGGCGCAGGTAAATCAACGCTGCTTCATTTGCTGGGTGGCCTTGACCGGCCGACTAGCGGTGAAATTGAATTCGAGGGCCAGAATTTGGGTGAATTAAGCGATAAGGCTTTGGCGGAGTACCGGAATAAGAAAGTCGGATTTATTTTTCAATTTTATCATTTGCTTCCGGAATTGACGGTCAAAGAAAATGTTGAACTGCCGGCGCTGATCGGCCGCAAGCGCCGTGGCAAACGAAGTGAGGATTTGCTCAAGCGTGTCGGTTTGTGGCAGCGGAGAAATCATTTGCCGAGTGAACTTTCAGGCGGTGAACAGCAGCGTGTGGCGATTGCCCGCTCGCTCATCAATGAGCCTGAACTTGTGTTTGGCGATGAGCCGACGGGAAATTTAGATGACGAAACAGCGGGAACGATTCACGAGCTCATTTTTGAACTCAACCGGGAAGGCCAGACTTTTTGCATTGTGACGCACGAAGAAAATTTTGCCCAAAAGGGCAACCGTATTTTTAGACTACAGGACGGACTCATTCAGCCGGTAAAAAAATAAAGTCTTAACAGGGAGCAAAAAAATGGCGACAAAAGGACAGAAATCAAAAAAAATAGCTCAAGCGGCAGGATCGGAATCATTGGTTTATTTGGACGGAGAATTCGTTCCAAAAAACGAAGCCAAAATTTCTGTTTTTGATCATGGGCTTTTGTATGGAGACGGGGTTTTTGAAGGAATCCGTTCCTACAATTGTTTGGTATTCAAACTCAAAGAGCATCTGATCCGGCTCTACGAGTCCGCGCATACAATCATGCTCAAAATTCCGCTCACGATCGAGCAATTTTCGGACATTGTTGTTGAAACCTTGAAGCGAAATCAGCTGCGCGATTCCTATATCCGCGTGGTGGTGACGCGCGGCGTCGGCGATCTGGGCCTGGATCCCGCCAATTGCAAGCAGCCGAGCATTTTTATCATCACGGACAAAATCATTCTTTATCCGGAGTCCTTTTACCGGAATGGAATGGAAATCATTACCGTTCCGACGGTGCGGAATTTACCAGAAGCCATTAATCCGGCGCTTAAGACGCTGAATTATCTCAACAATATTTTAGCGAAAATTGAAGCGAAGAATTCCAATTACCGGGAAGCCTTGATGCTTAATCACCAAGGCTATGTGGCTGAATGTACGGGCGATAATATTTTTATCGTGAAAAACGGAATTGTTTTGACGCCGCCGACTTATTTGGGCGCGCTCAAGGGAATTACCCGCCAAGCTATTTTGGATTTGGCGCTCCGCAATGACATTCCGTGCCAGGAAAAAGTCATGACCCGCCATGATTTATACAACGCGGATGAATCATTCCTAACAGGTACGGCGGCTGAAGTGATTCCTGTCGTGAAAATCGACGGCCGGCAAATCGGTACGGGCAAACCCGGCAAAGTCACCAGGAAATTGATGAGTTCATTTCAAGACCTGACACGAAAAGACGGACTCCGGTATACCTTGTAAGGCATAGTATAATGGTTGAGGTGAATAATGATTTGTAACATTTGCGGGCAGAACGAAGCGACGATCCATCTCACCGAGATCGTCAACAATCAGATGCTCGAAGTGCATTTGTGCGAGGGTTGCGCCGAACAAAAAGGGGCGGATTTTAAATCCCACTTTGATTTCAACAAACTGCTCGCCAGCTTAGGTGATACGGGCGCGGCAGACCTGAAGCCGGAGCGCGCCACCAAATTAATTTGTAAAGAATGCGGAATTACCTACGAGGAATTCGGCCGAACCGGACGGCTCGGGTGCTCGGCGTGTTATCAATCCTTTGAGAAATTATTAAACCCGCTCATTAAGCGGGTGCAGCGGGATCTCCGGCATGTCGGTAAAGTGCCGCAAAAAGCAACTCCGGATGTGAAGCGGGCTTTTGAATTGAGAGAACTTCAAGAGCGGCTCAGAAAAAGCATTCAGGCCGAAACGTTTGAAGAAGCCGCGAAAATCCGGGACTTAATCCAAGAACTTGAAGAGAAACCCAAAAAAAGCCCTAAGAAGAACAATCATTAAGATGCCACATAATACGAGTCAAGTAATTCAACATTTTTTAGGATCCAATTGCGAATGGCTTCGCGGAACGGGCCCTGAAAGCGACATTGTTTTAAGTTCCCGGATCCGGCTCGCGCGCAATCTGGCCGGTTATTTTTTCTCAGACCGACTTGAAGCGACCGATCAGCACCGGCTTATTGAAGATGTTGAGCGTGCTGTACAAAACGCTGCCTTATTAAAAGATTCGGAAATTTTAGAATACCGGAATCTCAAAGATGTCGACCGGCAATTTTTTCTCGAGCGGCATTTAATCAGCCGGGAACACGCCGGTGAAAAAGGCGACAAAGCTTTGGTGGTTTCAAAAAATGAAGTGGTCAGCATTATGGTGCTTGAAGAAGATCATTTGCGCAGCCAAGTGTTTCAGTCGGGCCTTAATTTAAACGAAGCTTGGCGTCTTATGGATAAAATTGATTCGGAGCTGGAATCAAAGCTGCCGTTTTCATTTCATCCGACGCTGGGTTATTTGACCGCTTGTCCCACAAACGTGGGAACGGGTTTGAGAGCTTCTTGCATGCTTCATTTACCGGGACTCATGATGACCAAGCAGGTGAACAAGGTGCTTCAGGCTTTGTCAAAATTGAATCTGGCCGCCCGCGGTTTTTTTGGAGAAGGAACCCAGGCCAGCGGCAATTTCTTTCAATTTTCCAACCAATTAACGCTGGGCCAGAACGAATCTGAAATTGTGGACGGCCTGGAACGGGTGATCCGCCAGGTCATTGAGCACGAAAAGGAGGCCAGGAGTTATTTGCTTGAGAAAAGGCGCGGAAAGGTCGAAGATCAAATCTGGAGGGCTGTTGGGAATTTAAAGTCAGCCCGCCTGATGACCAGCTCGGAAGCGCTTGGGCTATTGTCATTGACCCGGCTTGGGATTGACCTGGGGTTTATTCAAAATTTAAGCAAAGCGAATCTAAACGCACTCTTTTTATCTACCCAGCCGGCTCATCTTCAAAAATTAAACGGCGGTGAACTTAGTTCAGGCGAACGGGACCAAAAGCGCGCCGAACTGATCCGTACCCGTCTCAAAGATGTGGAGTTAGGTTGAAAACTTTTATTGAAGTCATAACTTTTTTTGAAAGGAG
>OBEQ010165204.1_pt1 | contig 27352 bp, 28 predicted proteins | sample 1670901 | NCBI WGS metagenome assembly OBEQ01 (sample SAMEA104232315, study PRJEB22302) | groundwater metagenome | biome: forest; feature: aquifer; material: groundwater | place: USA | collected 2011-08-07 | depth 5.4 m
ATCTATTTCTCGACTCTTATTCATTCGCTCTTGATGATTTGCCTCTGGTTCTAATCTATACATTTCTTGATACGCGTCAGCTTGCTGACTTGGACTATGAGCGCTTGCCAGCGAACGTAATTCACGCTCTTTTGTCGCTAATTCCTCGCTTAGCGTTTTTATCCTCTCTTTATGTTCACTCTTTTTTACTCCAATATCATCTTTCCTCCGATAAAATGGTATTCGCGCAAGCGCTAACGCTTCTCTTTCTATTTTTTCTTTCAAGGTGACAATTATGTTTTTGGCTAACGTGATCTCCGAGTCAATTTTTTGTTGCGCATAAAAAATTTTTTCCGCCTCTTTGCGACGCGCGATGATTGCGTTTGCATTTTCAATTTCCGCTTCCAGTGTTTTAATTTTTGCGCTAAGACTCTCGTGCTCGCTTTTCATCCATTCTTGCTCTTGTGTTTTTATCGCATCGCGATCCTCGCTAAACACACGCTTTGCTTCTTCTATTCCCGCCTGATCAGTTTGACGGGAAACAATTGGCCCATCATGTAAAAAAAGAAAATCCGTGCCAGAAAACTCTGGTTGACTATCAAGCGCGGCAAAACGCTTCTCATCGTCATGCGCGCGAACGATATTGAGCGTGCCTTGATGGACTTGTAACGTTCTATTTATTGCCTGCCGATTTTTCTCCTGTTGCTCCGGATATACCCTATCATACCGCCATTGATCTCCGCCTTGAGCTAAACGCATATTCATCAAAAAATCATGGTTCGATTGACTTCCTTTTAATAAACTACGGAGAAGCGCACCCGTATAACAAGCTTTTCTCATTTCTTCATCTGTTATCCGTTCAATTCCTTGTTCACCGATAAAACCCATGCGAATATTATCCCATAAACGATGCAATGCCTGTGTTCTTTCATTCCCTTTCATTTCCGGAATTCCGCGAGCATGAATTTCTTCTCTCAAAAATGTTTCACACACGTGCCTAAGATATTTTCCCCGGGGCGTGCGCGGATTTTCAGAAAAATCAGCATTCAGTTCGCCATGCGTTTTATCTCTTATAAATGCGCTCGCGCTCATTTTATCAAACACTGATTTTTCTTCCTCTTCGTATTCTTTTTGCTCTTTTGCTTCTCTCTCGCGTCTTTTGTCTTCTGCTTCCGCTTCCGGAATGAATTGTTCGGTAAGCGCGGGGTCAAAATTTTCTGGCGTTGCCAACGCGTCAATGAGCGTCAATTCTCCTTCAATATCTTGAATGCGGGCTTCTACTTGTTGATATCTTTCGCGTTGTTCATCTGAAATTTTTTGCGCTCCTATTGCTTTGATTTCTTCTTTGTTGGCGCGCTGTTGTTTCTGAAGAGTTTGCGTTTCTTTGCGCGCCAAATCCAAATCATGCTCAAAACCTTCATATCGTTCCTCTTGGCTCAATCCTTCCAGTAACGCTAACGCCGCGTTCACTTCATTGAGCCGATGCTCGATACGCTCAAGCTCCTCTTGAATTTTTGCTTCTCTTCCCACAAGTTCCCCTAATGCCGCTATTCTTTCTTCAACGCCGCTCGCGCGCATTTGATCGCGCTCTTTTTGGAGCATTTGTGTCTCTTCAATAAGCGCGGAGCGTTTTCCAAATGCAAGCTCCAATTCAGGCCTTCTCTCTTGGCGTGAGGCCTCTTCTTGTTCTCTTTTTATGCGTTCCTGCTCAATTAACTGACGCCTTTGTGCAACTTTTTGCTGTATATCGGAAAGTGAGAGACTTTGAGCTTGCTCTTCTTGATGACTTGGATCTTGTTCCATAAATTTTTTTTAATCACTTAATGATAACTAAAAAAACGCTGTGCTGTCAATTATCATTCCCCACTTCGCGGTTCAATTGCTCTAAAAATTGTTTTGAATATTCTACAAGCGGCTCTGCTAATTCTTTTCCTGTTTTTGTATTCATATAGTCAAACCAACTGATAAGGTAAGGAATGTAATCAACGGCGTAGGAAAGCATATCTCCTTGCGGCTCGGCAATATAAAAATCATCAATTTCTTTTTTGCTTAGCACAAAGGGATTTACGATGCTCGCCGGATCGTAATCAGGCAGATACCACTTTGGTTGCATTATTCTCACAATTCCCATCGCGCCAAAGCCGTCAAGCCTATCCGCGTCTTGCAAAATTGCCACCAATTGCCCTTCCCCGCCTTTTGAATGATGCGCAATAGCATACAAAAGCTCTTCTTCCTCTTTTTGGGAAAACCAATCTTTATCCTTTAGATACTCTTCAACCATTTGCGCGGAAACACCTGCGTGCTGTTTTTTAAATTCTTTCTCGCGCAATCTCCCTATATCATGCAAAAGCGCGGCGACGCAAAGAATAATTACATCCTCATATCCTTCGCCTTTTGCGATTTTTAACGCCCAATTCCTCACGCGAAACGCGTGTTTCCAGTCATGGCCAGGATACACTTTTCCCGGAGGCAGAATCTGCTTTATGTATTCTTCTATCTCTTGAATCATTGTAGTTTTAATGTGTACACATTCGTCTCGCGCTTTTTGAATCCCAAACTTTGATACAATTTATTTGCCGCGATGCGGATTTCGCGACTCGTCAATTCTACATACTCTACACCTCTTTTTTTTGCTTCCTCTAAAACTTCTTGCATCAACTGTTTTCCCAATCCCTGCCCTCGATACGCTTCATCAATCACAACGTCTTCAATAAACGCCTCAAATCCGCTGGGGTGTGGAACAAGCACAAGGGTTGCCATGCCAACAATCGCCTCATCATCTTTTATCACAAACACCGCAACATTTTTATCATCAAGCATGCGCGCTAAATATTCAAACGAAATCGGTTTTTCATCTGATGAGAGCTGAGGTAAAAGCTTATTTATGCCCTCGAGCGCTGATTGCGATGCGATTTTTAATTGCTCAAATAAAATCATAGATTTAATATGTTCCTAATTGTTCTCGCAAAATACTCCAGCCTTTTAAGGTTTAGACCTTAAACTCAATCACATCCCCATCCTGCACCACATATTCCTTACCTTCTATGCGCATCCACCCACGCTGGCGCGCGACTTGCCAACTTCCTACCTCTAACAATTTCTGCCAGTTGATAACCTCGGCTTTGATAAATTTTTTCTCAAAGTCCGTATGAATAACTGCCGCGGCGTGGGGCGCTTTAATACCCTTTTTTATTGTCCACGCGCGCGTTTCATCCTCTCCAGTCGTAAAAAAACTTATCAAACCCAAAATCTCATAGCACTTCTCAATGAGTACACCAACGCTTTCTCCTGCACCTAAATTCGCGACAACATAATCCCCTCTTACCTTTTGTTTTAATTCATTTGATACATCACTTTCTTTCCCATTGAATAAATATATTTGCGGCTTTGCGGTCAATAAACAAAGCTCTTTTACGATTTCCTGCAATAAAAATTCTTCGCGCAATGTCAGCGCGAGCGCATTCTCGTTGAATGCCTGCTCGAGTTTTTTCAGAGTTTCAAGGGTTTTTTGGGAATCCTTTTGTCCACGCTTTGCTTCGCCCGCAAGTTTTTCCATCCGCTTTTGCATGGTTTCAAAATCCTTGAGAATGAGCTCCGTATTGATAATATCAATGTCGCGTAAGGGGTTAACACTCTCCTCCACATGCAAAATATCGCTCGCGTTAAAACAACGCACCACGTGCACAATTGCCGCGGTCTCACGAATATGCGCCAAAAATTGATTCCCCAATCCTTGCCCTTCACTTGCGCCCTTCACGAGCCCGGCAATATCGTAAAACTCGACAATCGCCGGAATCGTTTTTTTTGACTTGCTCATCGCGCTCAATTTCTGGACTCGCTCGTCAGGCAGGGCAACAACCCCGACATTCGGGTTAATCGTCGCGAACGGATAATTCGCGATTAAAATCTCTTTTTTTGTAAGGGCTTTGAACAATGTGGATTTCCCCACATTCGGAAGCCCTATTATTCCAATCTTCATAGTAATGAAAGCATACAAATAAAATCGCTTTTTGCATAGTTTGACAAAATATAAATCCCGTGGTAAGAATTCTTTCATAGGCGGAAAAACCTTTTTCACAGGAGAAGTCACTTGGAAACTATCGTTGCAACAGTCATTCCCAATGACCCAACACGAATAGAGGGAGAGTTGGCGTTACGCTCGGCAGAGTGTGCGCACGCAAATGATTTCCTTTTCATAGCAGGGATTCCTGTCGAAAAGAATCGAAATCTCGTAGACGTTCTTCAAGAGAAGGACGCTATAATTGTCGATACCTCGGGAAACTATTTCCCTCCTTCATGGGCCCAAGTCATCAATGACATCCTCCATAAAAAAATAATGGGGGAGGATCATGTGATGGCGTGGATTCCTTACTATCAATGGGATTTGGTTGAAGAGATAGGCCGCAAGTTGATGCATAATCCCTTTGACGTGGTTATCTTGCAACGCGCGAGCATGATTCCCTGGCCGCCGTTCCAAAGAGTATGCCAAAAGATTATCAATATGGGATTCGCTCACATCACAAAGAGGGAGTATGATGTAGCTTTTGGCGCAAAGATCCTCAACAGAAAGGCATTAGATGCTCTTAAAGAATCCTGTAATCGATTTGGGTATCCAGAAGATTTCTCTTTTATACCCCTCCTCTGGCTCCTCGCAAAAAAGGAACGTCTCGCTATAGTAACTCATCGCGTGAACGTAGAATACCCGCCGGAGTTGATTACTGACCCAAGTATCGAAAAATTTTTAGACGATCTCAAGAAGGCCGAGCTTCTCATCCAGCAAATGGACCAAGAATCTCTACGGCTATAGAACGTTTCTTCCTAAAGGGCATGGAAGGGCAAGCGCTCTTCCATGCCTGTTTTTTACGAAAAAACAAAATTTGACACGAGTTGCTACGTTTTGCTATACTTTGCATATGATTGAACCACAAGGAGTATACACTCCCAAAGAAGCATCAGAACACTTAAAAATAAGCCAGAGCACCTTTAAACGCATGATAAAAGGAGGGCTCATCCGAGCCAACAAAGTCGGCGGTCAGTATCGTATATTAGGCCACGAAATTCTCCGCGTCCTTTCCCCTGTGCTTGACGAAAAAGCCACAACGCTTTACCAAGTAGTAAAACGCAGGGTAAGAAAGTTATTAGATTAAAAACAAAAAATTTTATGGAACCCATAAACATTATCGGCTATGGTTTTATCGGCCAAGCGAATGCCATAGGATTAAAACGCCTTGGATACGATGTGTACGCCTATGACATCGTCAAGAAAGATAACATTTACGACCAAAAAGAATTTAATGATATTCCTTTATACGTAGGAGAGAAGCTCCCACGCTCCGGCACTCATATTATCTGCATTGCTGATAAAAATTTCGAAGACGGGCGGCAAGAAATCAGACATATCGCCAAAGTCACGCATCCACTAAAAGGAAAGGGAACTGTCATTTTGCGCACCACGATGTTGCCTCGATTTCTTATAGCTCTCCATTTTGATTTTTATTGGGTAGAATTTCTCCACGAACGAACAGCAATAGACGAATTTTTGAATCCTGACAGAGTGGTGGTAGGGAGAAGGCATAGTAAAAAATTCCCTTTTGAAAAACACTTTCAGCCAGTCCACTATTGCACCCCCGAAGAAGCAAGTCATATTAAATACTTGAGCAATATTTGGAATGCGCTCCGGATTGCCTTTATCAATGAATTTGGCGCTAATCTTTTGGACGAACAAATACCACACGAAAAAACCATTGATTTCTTTTTTCAAAAACAAAAATATCTCCGATGGGGCAACGCCTTTGGAGGTCATTGCCTTCCCAAGGATAGCAAAGCATACTTCAAAGAATACCCTCATCTAAAATTCTTAGAAGCGACGGTAAAAGCAAATGAAATTCATCAAGAGCGCTTCCCTGACCTTGAATCAATTTTTTAATATGGAAATACTTATTACCGGCGGCGCGGGATTTTTAGGTTTTCATTTAGCAAAACTCCTTGCGTCAGAGAAAAAGAATCATATCGTCTTAGTTGACAATTTTTTTCGTGGAAAAAAGGATAGCGATCTGAAAAAATTATTAAAAAATCGTCGCAACGTGGAGTTAAAAAAGATTGATTTAACAAACGCCCGCGAGTTGAAAAAATTAGATAAAGGATATGATTATGTTTATCATCTTGCGGCAATAAATGGAACGCAAAATTTTTATGAAATTCCCCATATAGTATTACGGAATAATGTTCTTTCTGCGATTAATCTTCTTGACTGGTTTATAGTACATAAAACAAAAAAAAGTAAAATTTTTCTCGCCTCTTCGTCCGAAACATACGCAGGATCATTTAAAGTAATAAAAGATTTTCCTATCCCAACTCCGGAAAACGTACCCCTTACCATTGAAGACGTTACAAATCCACGCTGGTCTTACGGGGGCAGTAAAATGATTAAGGAACTCCTTTTCTTAAATTATGCAAAGATATATGGTATACGCATGAGTATAGTCCGATACCACAATGTCTATGGTCCTCGAATGGGCTATGGACATGTCGTCCCTGAATTTTTTGAACGCCTTTATAGGAAAGAAGACCCTTTCTCCATTTTCGGCGGCAAGGAAACACGCGCGTTCTGCTATGTAGAAGATATGGTATGGGCAAGTCAGGAAGTAATGGAAATAGATAAAACTGACGGGGAAATTGTCAATATCGGCAATGATCAAGAAGAAATTACCATCAAAGAGTTAGCTCAAAGAGTTTTCAATGTCACTGGCTTCCATCCCTATTTTAATATCAAGCCAGCGCCTCAAGGAAGTGTCGCGCGACGCTGTCCCGACTTAACAAAAATCAAGAAACTTACGTCATATCGTCCCCGCATCTCCTTAGATGAAGGACTTAAAAAAACTTGGGAATGGTATAAAAACGATTTAGCCCACAATGCAAAAACAACTCATTCTTAAAAAAATTCAGGGTTTAGTAAAAAAATTTTATCTTCACGACAAAAAATCGATGAACGTGAAGAAAAAAAAATTTTACATTACTGTCGGATGGCCGATATTCGATCATCGTGAAGTAAATCGCCTTATCGGAACTCTTTTAGATGGCAAAATTTCTATGGGTCCTGCGACAAAAGAGTTTGAAAAATCTTTTGCGCACTATCTTGGCATTCGCCACAGTTTTGCCGTAAACTCCGGCACATCAGCAAATATGCTCGCGTTCGCAACGCTTTTAGACGCAGGCGATTTGAGCGCAGGCGATGAAGTTATTGTTCCTGCTTCAACGTTCTCTACAGTTGCCTCTCCCATTATTCAATTAGGGCTTATCCCCGTGTACGTAGACGTTGATCCAACTACCTATAATATTGACCCAAAAGAAGTAAAAAAAGCGATCTCAAAAAAAACAAAGGCGATAATGATTGTTCACTCATTGGGTCATCCTGCAAATCTCCCCGAACTTTTGGTTATTGCTAAAAAAAATAAGCTCAAAATTATAGAGGATTGTTGCGAAGCTCACGGAGCAAGTTATAAAGGAAAACGAGTCGGAAGCTTTGGAGATTTAGGAACGTATAGCTTCTATGTTGCTCATAACATCACCACAGGCGAGGGAGGCATGGTTGTTACAAATAATGCGCACTACGCGACAATCATTCCTTCATTGCGGGAGTTTGGAAGAATTACCAAACCAATCACCCCGGAAAACAGATTCACCTACTATGACGACAATCTTAAATACTATGATAAAAAATATGTATTTGAACGCTTGGGTTATAATGTCCGCATGACTGATCTTGCCGCATCGCTTGGAATTGAACAGTTGAAGAAATTGGATTCGCTCAACAAAAAAAGGCAAGCCATTGTGGAAACTCTTAAACGTCGCCTTTCTCACTATGAAAAATTTATCCAACTGCCAAGCGAGCTTGACGCCTACTATCATACATACTACGGCTTTCTTATCGTTATTAAAAACAATGCGCCGTTTACCCGTATTGAGATAACAACCTACTTAGAAAAACAGGGGATTGAAACACGCCCATTCTTTGCCGGTAATCTTGTAAGCCAACCGGCATTCGCAAAATCCCCAAAGCGCATTGTCGGCAATCTCCCAATTGCATCATGGTTGCGCGATCAGGCATTTTTCATCGGCTGTCACCCGGCAATATCAGCACAAGAATTAAACTATGTAACGAGCGCCTTTGACAATTTCTTTAAAAATAGAAAAGCTCCACAAGGATCAAACCCTGTGGAGCCATAAAACCCAGAGGAACTACCTCACCCTACACGAGCCGCAACCTGCCAAGCTGTTTTAAGGCGAGATAGGTTGCGGTCAGGGAATACTCAAGGACTAATCCCGAAGGCAGGAGTGAGTACCAATCCTGCAATGGCATTAAGAACGTCGTCAAAAACTCTTTCTCGTCTTTCCATTCAGGATGAATGACGAGCGGCTTCTTGACTACACCCAAAAACGGAAATTGCTTTTGGTTTGAGGGTCGTCCATGAACCGCTATCCCCTGCGGGCTCAAGGGAATAAGTTTCTCCAACTCAAATCCCGTCTCTTCCTGAAATTCTCTCTTTCCACAGACTTCCATAGGATAAGGAAAATTCATATCCATTCTCGTCGGTGTTCCTGAAGGAAGCGAAAGAGATAGCTCTTCCGTTCCATGACGGAAATCCGCCACAATGATAACCATATCTTCGGGCGACATCGTAAACACCGTAACCCCGTGCCTGAAGATTGGCCGAAACCCCCGAAATTCCTTCCCAAGTGGATCTTCCAGAAAAACGACTTCCGTTTTTGGAGCAAAACGAAGTTCGCCCCGCTCCTCGTCTGTCAAATTTCCCTTTAGATACTCCTCCAATATCATTGGCTCGCGCGTACGTGGCCATGACTTAACGCCAAGTTCATCTATCACAACTTCAAAATTCTGGGCGTTGACCAACGGCAGACCATACTTTGTTTCCACCTAACACCTCCAGAGTATTTAGAATGCGTTGACTTGCATAAATACTATAATAAAAAATAAAATATTGTCAATATGGAAAACACTCTTCGCGATAAAGTCATCCTCATTACCGGCGGCACGGGTTCGTTTGGCAAGGCATGCACGAAACTTTTGCTCGAAAACTATTCACCAAAAACTGTTCGCATTTATAGCCGTGACGAATTAAAACAATCGGATATGCGTCAAGAATTTACCGATGATCCACGATTGCGTTTTTTTATTGGAGATGTGAGAGATCTCAATCGCCTTAAACGAGCTTGCGAGGACGTAGATATTATTATTCACGCCGCGGCGCTCAAGCAAGTTCCCTCTTGTGAATATAACCCCATTGAAGCAATACGCACCAACGTGGATGGAGCGGTCAATGTCATTGACGTAGCGCTTGATAATAATGTTAAACGAGTGGTGGCATTGAGTACGGATAAAGCCGTTAACCCGATAAATCTTTATGGCGCGACAAAACTATGCGCGGAAAAACTTTTCGTCAACGCAAATAACTATCGCGGCGAGAAAAGAGAAACGATATTTTCTATTGTCCGTTATGGCAACGTCATGGCAAGCCGCGGGAGCGTGATCCCTCTCTTTTATAAGCAGAAAGAATATGGCGAGCTTACGATTACCGATTTAGCGATGACACGTTTCTGGATTACTCTTCCTCAAGCAGTGGATCTTGTATTGCGCTCAATAGATCTTATGCGTGAAGGAAAAATTCTTATTCCCAAATTACCAAGTATGAGGATATCTGACTTAGCACATGTCATTGCACCGAACGCAAGGATAAAAATTATTGGTCAACGACCAGGAGAAAAAATCCATGAATATCTCATCACCAAGGAAGAGGCGCGTTATACTTACGAGGAAAATGATAGCTATATTATTGCTCCGCATTCTATATCTAAAGTATTAAAAAAGAACTCCACTAAATATCAAGGTAAAAAAGTGGAAAAAAATTTTGAGTATAATAGCATGGATAATCCGTGGTATCTGAAAAAAAGCGAAATAAGTAGACTTCTTTTGACGCTAACCATTTAATCTTCATCATGCAAAATGATTCAAGTGAACGTTTCCCGCAAGTGATTAAAATTGGATCACGCCTTGTAGGTCAAGGACAGCCAGTATTTGTCATTGCCGAAATTGGCGCAAATTTTGATAACAATTTAGAAAAAGCAAAAAAGTTAGCGCTGGCGGCAAAAGAAGCAGGAGCTGATGTGGCAAAATTTCAAAGTTTCCTTGCAAAAAAAATTGTTTCGCGCAAAGGATTTGCGAGTATGAAGTTAAAAGGCGTTCATGGTTCGTGGGGCCGCCCAGTTAATGAAGTATTCAAAGATGCCGAGTTCCCTCGCGCATGGCATAAAAAACTTTTCGCGCACTGTAAAAAAATCGGCATCATGTTTGCGTCAAGCCCGTATGATTTTGAAGCAATAGACCTTTTAGACGACCTGGGCGTTGAATTTTTCAAAATAGGATCAGGCGATATCACATGGCACGAAGAATTAGAATATATAGCAAAAAAGGGGAAACCTATGATTCTTTCAACTGGCGCCAGTACCCTTGCTGAAGTTGATGAAGCCATATCCGTCATTGAAAAAACGGGTAATAACAAGCTCATCCTCGTACAATGCATCACCAATTATCCCTCGCACATAGAAAGCGCCAATATTAATGTATTAAAAACCTACCAAACCGCGTATAATATTATTACTGGCTATTCAACAAATGCTCCCGGATATGTCGTATTTTTAGGATCAGTGGCATTGGGCGGAAAAGTATTTGAAACACACTTTACGCTAAGCCGAAAGGATGCAGGGCCCGATCATCCACATTCAGTAGAGTTCGCGGAGTTCAAGCAAATGATTGACGACGCGCACGCGCTTGAAAGAGCGCTGGGCACGACACGAAAAGAAATTGTCAAAGAGGAAGAAGAAATGGTCATTGTCCAACGCCGTTCTCTTTATGCGACAAAAAATATCGAGAAGGGCCAGATTCTTAAAAAAAATGATATTATTGAACTTCGACCAGCGTTAGGTATTCTTCCAAAATACAAACCATTCATCATAGGCAAAAAACTAAAAACAGCCATTGAAGCGGGCGAAGCAATTTATTGGAAAAACATTGAGTAATTTAACTGAACGGGAACAATTTATTATTTTAGTTGATAATGATCGCATAAAAAAAAGCGACGCGATTATTCTCTTGGAAGGTGACGGATTTTTCCGCGCCAAAAAAGCGAAAGAACTATGGGAAAAAGGATTAGCCCCCATTATCGTCATCTCCGGCAATAGCGACAATCCTTTATATGGAAGTTTTGTGGCAAGCTCAATTGCAAAGGAGTTAGAAAAAATGGGCGTTGATGAGCAATATATTATGTTAGAAAAAAAATCAAAAAATACGCGGCAACAAGGAATTGAAGTGATGAAGTTGGTAAAAGAAAAAAAATGGCAGAGCATCATATTGGTTGGGTCGCATTATCATCAGTATCGGGCTTTTCTTACATTCTTACACGCAATGGAAGAATCTGCTCAAAGGATTAGCATATTCAATGCAAGCGCAAATTACCTTGCATGGTTTGAAAATAATCCGTGGGGAACACGCTTTGAGTTATTACAAAAAGAATTCAAAAAAATTGAGAGCTATGCAAGCAAAGAACACATTACAAGCTATGCAGACGCTATCGCTTATCAAAAATGGAAAGAGCAAAAACAGTAATGGGTAAAAATTTCATAGGACCCGAAGAATTGTATTCTATCAGGAAACGATTAGGTATTAGCATGCCTTTATTTGCGCCGCCCATTCCTTTTGACGAAGCGTCCCTGCAAAAAATATCAGATAATGCTATTCTGCTTTTGGGTCTGCCAATGAATATTATGGAATTGCGCTCGATATTGGGGACTAATCCAAAAAAAGAGCCTTGTTTTTATAATCAGGATTGGTATTTCAATGAACCGTTTGCCAATAAGATAAAACTTGAAAATCGCTGGTATCTCATAAAAAAAACAGTGGACGAGGTAACGAGGGGCAAAAACCCAAAAGAGATAGCGCAAAAAAAGAACGAACAACTCCCGAGCGCCATCCTTACTGCATTTACCTTCTTTGCCTACTATTTTCTCACTGAAGGAGAAATACTTTGGAACCACGATTTTCTCTGGTGCTCGGATAGAGATTCAAACGGCGATCAAATTTATACTGGTCGTTATATCGATCCTAATGGAATCAATAAAAATGGCTTTAACATCCATCGCTACCTATCCATCCGCCCCTCCTATGCCGTAGCGCCAGAAATCTTACTCACTTTATAATGGAAGATACCATCTTGTGGAATACGGAAAGCGACAATTATACCAAGCGAGCGCAGAGTCTCTTGAAAGAGAAATTATTTACGCGCAAAAAAGATATGCAGGATGTTCAAAAAATATTAGACGCACTCCCTCATCAATGCGTCATTAAAAATGTGCTTGACATTGGGTGCGCCCATGGATCTCTGGCCACGCTCTTAGCCAAGCGCCTCCCTGCGGCACGCGTCGTTGGCATTGATCCGGGTAAACGGACAGTCGCTTACGCAAAACGAGTATTCAAAGGACAAAAAAATCTTTCCTTTCACGTTGGCTATTCGCATAAACTTCCCATTAAAGAGTCGTTTGATCTTGTCATTTTACGCATGGTGCTCCAATGGATTCCTCGCGCATACCTTCTTTACACAGTTGCAGAGATTGATAGGGCATGTAGTAAATTCATCTATATTCAAGATTTTTATCCACATATCCCTTCTACGTCAGTATCTATTCATAATAAACAGGTAAGAATCTTTAAACAAGATTATACGGCTCTTTTTACATCAACTCTTTCCTATAAAATTATCTATCAGGAACTTTGGGATACTGATGAAGGGGATAATTTTCAACGCGGCCATTTTCTACTAAAAAAGTACCCCCTTGACCACACATACCTTGCAAGAACAGCCGTCCAAGAAAAAACTCACGCTATCTCATGATTACCGCAATTATTCAGGCACGAATGGGTTCAACGCGACTCCCGGGAAAAGTACTCCTGCCGCTTGGAGATAAGGCGGTGTTAGAACATGTTATCGGGCGAACGAAAAAAGCGAACACAATTGACAAGATTATCGTTGCAACGTCAAAAACAGAGCGCGATGACGCGATAGAAACACTCTGTAAAAAAATACACGTAGCGTGTTTCCGTGGCAATGCTGGCGATGTGTTAGATAGATACTACCAATGCGCCAAAAAACATTCCATTGCACATATCGCGCGCATCACCGCTGATTGCCCTTTAATTGATCCTGACATTATCGATAGAGCAGGAGCAATTTACGTGAAAGGCAACTATGATTACGTATCGACCGCCTATCCTATACCAACTTTTCCAGACGGGTTAGACGTAGAGATATTTTCCTTTACTGCCTTGGAGAAAACATGGCAAGAAGCGTTGCTTCCCTCCCAACGCGAACACGTTACCCCATATATATGGAAGCACCCTGCATTATTCAGAATCAAAACAATAAACGCGTTTGTTTCTCGCGGACTCGAAATAAAAAATGAAGTGGATTTATCCGCCTATCGTTTTACGCTTGATGAACCGCGAGATTACGATTTTCTGAAGATTATTTTTGAACGCGTAAGGCCTCTTGACACAAAACATATCCTCGCATTCTTGAAGAAACATCCAGAAGTTCGAAATCTCAATCAAAAAATTAAAAGGAATGAAGGGTATGAAAAATCTTTAATACACGATAACGATGAAATCAATCAACACGAGTAAATCTCAAAAGCTTTGGGAAAAAGCGAAAATCCTTATCCCCGGAGGAACGGGCTTATTAAGTAAGCGTCCGGAAATGTTTCTGCCAGGTCAATGGCCCGTCTATTTTACGTGCGCAAAGGGCATTGAGATTATCGACATTGATGGCAATACATTTCTTGATTTTTCGATTATGTCAGTGGGAGCAACTACGCTTGGATATAATGATCCGGACGTAAACCGCGCGGTCAAAAACGCCATTGACAAAGGTTCGACTGCAACACTCAATGTGCCAGAAGATATTGAATTAGCAGAGCTATTATTAACGCTTCATCCGTGGGCGGGAATGGCGCGTTTTACCCGAAGCGGAGGAGAAGCGGTTGCTGTCGCAATCCGCATCTCAAGAGCGTTCACAAAGAAAGATACCATCGCGTTTTGTGGCTATCATGGCTGGAATGATTGGTATCTTGCCGCAAATTTAGCGGATAAAAAAAATTTAGATGGGCAATTACTTTTAGGGTTAGAGCCCGTGGGCGTCCCTCGCTCTTTGCGCGGCAGTGCGCTCCCCTTCCGCTATAATCACATTGAAGAATTAGAGACAATAGTAAAGAAACACGATATTGGAACGATTATTATGGAACCGATACGCCATCAAGAGCCACAAAATGACTTCCTTAAAAAAGTAAGAATTATTGCCGACAAAATGAACGCGGTATTGATTTTCGATGAAATTTCCTCGGGCTGGCGACTCACTTTAGGCGGCGCGCATCTTTTTTATGGCGTAAACCCTGATATGGCGGTTTTTGGCAAAGCGATGAGCAACGGATTTCCTATGGCCGCAGTCATCGGCAAAAAAGGGGTGATGGATGCGGCGCAAAAAAGTTTTATCTCAAGCACCGCATGGACCGAGCGCGTGGGTCCTGTCGCCTCACTGGCAACAATCAAAAAGATGCGCGCAAAAAATGTACACAAACACCTTGATATGATTGGCAATCTCATTGGCACGGGTTGGAAAATGTTGGCAAAAAAACATCAACTTGCCATTTCAATCATTGGCCCAAATCCTCTCATAACTTTTTCATTTAATTACGCGAATGCGCAAGAATTAAAAACGTTATTCACGCAAGAAATGCTCAAGCGCGGATTTTTGGCAGGATTAACTGTGTACGTAAGTTACGCGCACAAAGAAAAATACGTGCGGTTATATTTGACGCGCGTGGATGAAGTATTTGGCATTATTACAAAAGCCATCAATGCCCATACGATATCAGAACTCCTTGAAGGCCCCGTTGCGCATTCAGGATTTACACGATTAACTTAAACTATGAATGAAATCAGCGTTGTTATCTGCACTCTTAACGCGGCAAACACCATCGTTGAGTGTTTAGAGTCAGTCAAAAAAAATAACCCCTTGGAAATTATTTTGGTGGACGGGCGATCAAAAGATCGAACTGTCGAATTGGCAAAGCCATACGCCAACAGTATTATCTATGATAAAGGCAAGGGACTGGGCGCGGCGCGCAATTTAGGATTGGACGCGGCGAAAGGTAAATATATTGTTTTTGTAGGACCAGATAATGTTATGCCCGCAAGGTCACTTGAAGAACTAAAACGATATTTACTTGAAAAAAAATGTGCGATTGTTTGCCCACGCACTCTTCTTTACGATACTACCTCATATATTGGTTGGGCGCAAAATCGGTATCGTCAAAAATATACCCCTGGCTATAAAAGTGTTGTTGGCACGCCCATGTTTGCGTTGCGCGAGCTCCTAATACGCTATCAATTTGACCCTGCAATGACATGGAGTGACGACACTGATATTTGCGAACGCATGGCAAGGAACGGATTGCGCTTTGCCGTCACGCCAACGATTTGCTATGAAATCGGATCAAGCGGACTTACAGATGTCATCCATCGATGGAGAATGTACGGAAAGGGAGATTACGGCTTTTATAAAAAATATGCCCCCCATTGGAGCATAGTAAGAAAATTAAAATCAATCCTGCACCCATTGGATACAGAAATTATAACGACAATAAAAAAAATCGGCATCGTTCAATCAATTCCCATCCTCCCCTTTTTGATGATAATCCTTTCATCTCGCTACTATGGTTGGATAAACGCGTGGCGAAAATTTTGAAACATTTCACGAAAAAATTTTTTCTCTTTTTCATCTATAACCCTCAAAAAAATTATTAACGCGCCATACATACCCACTCCGATTACTATTGCTCCAATAATCCCCGACAATCCCGTGGGAGCAAAAACGTATAAGACAAGCGCCATAATAGAAGACGCGAGAATGCTTTTACTAATAGAACGTGCGTCAAGGGAAAAACGAAATCGTTGCAGTGCAAAAAATACCGTGATAAAAAGTGCAAGAACGTAGACAAAAAGAGTGCTTAACGCGGCGCCCATAATACCAAAATGAGGGACAAAAAAAAAGTTTAAGGAAAGATTGACGAGCGCGGCGTAGGTCCAAATAAAGGTAGAATAGCTCGTTTTTTTAATAAGATCAAAGACCTGTGAGATAATAGTAAAAATCCCATAACAAATCATACTCGCTGCGATAAAAGGAGTGATAAGATAGGAATGATTGGCAATATCACTGGTGGTAAACGTGGCAAGAAGCGGCCAAGAAAGAACCGATAGACCAAAGGCCGCCGGAATAGCAATTAAAAGAAAATACTTTAAAGAGTATGCGAGATATCTTTGGACACTTTGATGGTCATTACTATCAAAAAACCGCGAAAGAAGCGGCGGGAGCACTAAGGAAAATGGCATGATAAAAATAACGAGCAGATTGCCAAAGGTGTAAGCCGGCGAATAATACCCTACAAAGGTGATGCCTAAAAAATAGTTGATAACATATCGATCGCTTGAAGTAACAACCCAATAAGCAATGTTGCTACCTATGGTAGGTATGCCGAAGGCAAGGTATGCGCCAAATTCCTTATATGAAGGCATCGAAAACCCTATTTTTCTTAAAAGATTTGTAATAAGCAGAAGACTCATTATTACGCGGGCTATCAGAAGAGAAGCGACGGCCCCCAGCAAACCATATCCCAAAAGAATCGCACTGCAAGCGAGAAAAATTTCTCCAAATGATTGCGCGGTGGAGAAGAACGCATAATTCTCCATCTGGTGGAAAGCCCGAAACACATTAAAGAGAAGAGAATTTATACACTCAAATATAGTTGTTACCGCTAAGAGTGCAATATAGGTAATCGATATTCCTAAAACCATCGCAAGTTGCGACCGAAAGAATAATAATATACCCCCTACACATAAAGCGCTCGCGATAACGACAGTTAATATCGAACACACCTTCTGGGCCTTCACTTTCTTATCCTCAACCGAGGCAAGAAATCGCACAAGTGATGCCGGTAAACCAAGAAGAGCAAATGACGTAATTAAGCTTAGTGTAATTAAAAACTGGACCCAGACGCCGTACGACTGGGCTCCTAAAAGTTTTGTAATAACCGGCAGAATCACTATAGCCCTCAAAAAAAGGGAAAGATTAGTAAGCCCAATGAGTCCAATATCTTTTACGAATTTATGCATGGCTGTCATGTAGATAACTATAACGTATTTTCTCATTCTTATGAAGTGGTGTTTTTTAGTCAATCGAGTTCCCCTCCTCATGGAATTTTTAGGGAAGATAGCCCATCAATCCCTCAAAGAAGGTGACGGATGCGTCCTTCTTGCCACAGGAAAAATAACTGAGTTCACTAAGCAAGGATTATTTCCCCATGGTATTCGCACGGTTTCCCTTGTAGATTGGTCGGCAAAACATTATAGAGGGAACGTCGATGAATTAGACGATATAGACTGGAAAAAATTCTTCTCTTACTTCGATCGTCATGTTGAATTTGGCTTTAACTATGAAAGCGCAACAGCAACCGTTTCTCAAATTTATCAATGCATGGATAATTTTTTAAAAAAAGAGAGGCCGGACGTAGTTATTAACCAGCCACCTTGCAATATCTTCACAGAAGTTATGTATGCATTATGCAAAAAATATCAAATCCCGTACTTAGGCTTTATTGGGTCTAAATTTCAAGGATGCGTGGATATCTATGATAAGGAAGGAACCTTTTTTGCTTACGAGGAAACATACGAGGAATTAAAAAAAACTGGCGTAACGCATACCCAACGCATGTTTGTTTCAAAATTTCTTGATAATTTTATTAGTCATAAACAGCTCCTGCCCTACCAGGAGCATCATTTTATCCCTTTGAATATCTGGAGGAGGGCTTTCCGCTTTCTCAAAAATCAATATCAAGATTTTTGGCCATTACTAAGATATCTGGGTGTGCGTAAAAAATTTCGAGCGCTCGACAGCGAAAGCGAAATCATTTTAGACCACACTATGCGATACCCATTTTCAGCGTTCATTCGTCGTTTTAAGATGAATTATCAACATAAAAAATTTCAAAGAGTGAATGAATCTGACAAGTACTTCCTCTTTCCATTGCACCTTCAGCCCGAATCCTCCACATCCGTACTTGCCACCTATTTTTGCGATCAAATAAACACGGTCCGCAATATCGCCTTTGCCCTTCCTTTCCCTTATAAACTCTATGTCAAAGAACACCCTTCCGCAGTGGGGCACAAGCCCCGCGCGTTCTATAAAAAACTTCAACAAATACCCCAAGTTGTATTGGTAGGTCCTGACGAAAACGTAGAACGCCTGACCAAGTATTCGCAAGGAGTCGTGACGCTCACTAGTACTATTGGCATGGAAGCCGCGCTTAAAGGAAAGCGCGTGTATGTATTGGGGGATGTATTTTACACCTATCACCCCCTTTGCCAAAAAGTGAGCGGATTTGAAGAATTGCGTCTCAAAATAAAAGACGACCTTCATCGCCCGATAGAATATACGTCAAAAGAGCTCATCGACATAAATGAACGTTTTATCATTTCCTACTATCGCAATTGCATTCCCGGGCATGTTGATGACGCAAGCGCCTTACGCGACCATAACGACTACGCGCGCATTATTGAAAGTATACGGAGTATTGTACAATCTACAAAGAAAAATGTATGAAAAAAATTCTTTTTTTTATCCCTACACTGGCACAAGGAGGAGGAGAACGAATAGTATCAGATTATTCCCTCTACCTTCCCGACACTATCGAGCGGACTATTGTGCTCTTAGAAAATAAGGTCTCATATCCTTATAAAGGGAAGTTATTGAGTTTGAATATTCCTACGCCCAAAAATTTTCTGGCAAAAGCGTACTATGCCGTCAAAGGATTTTTTCTATTCCGTCGCGTGGTAAGACAAGAGTGGCCTAGCCATGTCATGAGCTTTGGCATTATGCCCAATTTCCTGAACTCTCTGCTGAATTATCACGCAGTGGTACGCATTGGCAACTCGCTCTCAAAAGGTTCTAATGGAATTCGATTATCACTCCTAAAATTAATTGTTCCATTTGTATATTCCCGCGCGCGTGGAATTATCGTCGCCTCTTACGGACTCAAAGAAGATCTCGTAAAAAATTTCGGCATTTCTGCATCAAAGATCAGCGTCATCCATAATCCAATCAATATCAAGAGCGTTCAAAAATTAGCCAAGGAATCTCTTCCAGAAGAGTATCAAGATATATTCAAAAATCCAGTGATTATGAATATCGGCAGATTAAATGAACAAAAGGGGCAATGGCACCTCATCCATGCGTTCAAAAAAATTCAAGAACGCGAGGGGCGTATTACGCTTCTCATAATGGGCGAAGGGCCCATGAAACAAACCCTCAAAACACTCATAGTAAAAGAGGGGTTAGAAAACTATGTGCATCTTGTGGGCTGGCAAAAAAATCCGTTTGCATTTTTAGCCCGATCAAAAATTTTTGTATTGCCTTCACTGTGGGAAGGCTTTGGTAGTGTGCTTTTGGAGGCGATGGCTTGCAAAGTACCGATTATTTCCTCTGACTGTGATTCCGGGCCCCGCGATATTTTATCGCCTGCAAGCGACATTCATCACAAAACGACAGTCATAGAATATGCACCGTATGGAATTCTCGTTCCGCCTGGGGAAGAGACTCTCCTTAGTCAGGCAATAAATACCCTTTTTATTAACGAAGCTCTACAAAAAGAATACAAAGAAAAATCCCTTAAGCGCGCAATGATGTTTGATGTAAAAAAAATATTCAAAGAATATCAAGATTTACTCGAGACGTATAAGAATTTCTGACATTTTTTAAGCTCGCTTACGCTCACTAACAAAATGTCGAGAACCTTGTTTCTCGATGACTCAAAGATGGATGAAATTACTATCACAAAATTTTATAGATTCTTTAAGCGCATCCTCAAAAAATTTAGGATATCTTCTGATGCCGTTTCTTGCGTGGTCTCGCGTTTTTTTATTGAGCCAGTCATTTTCATCTTGGCACGCGTAAAAAAAATGAAGCTCTTTGTCCATGAAAACTGGGGCACGCGCGTGCGATACCTCTTGGGGTGGTATGAATATGGAACAGTCCTGATGTGCAAAAAACTTTTGAGGCCAGGAATGACTGCGCTTGATATTGGAGCTGATATAGGATACTACGCGCGATTATTTTCAACTCGAGTAGGATACCAAGGGAAGGTCTTTGCGTTTGAACCCCATCCAGAAAGTTTCCGACTATTACAAGAAAACGTATCAAACAAGAAATACGCCAACGTCTCCTGCATAAATAACGCGCTCTCGGATAAAAATGCCGATCTTATCCTTCATGCAACGAATGTTCCGGGCAAGCATAGCTTGTTTTATGTGATACAAAGACATGATTCTTCGGTGTTTTACGATGTGTCAATCAAAGTAAAGGGTGTAACGCTTGATGAATTTTTACAAGAGAAAGGGAACCCGCCCATTGATCTTATTAAAATGGATATTGAAGGAGCAGAACCCCGTGCGCTTACAGGTATGCAATGTACTCTTACACGTAACAAAAATATCGTGCTCATCGTTGAATTTAATGGGCGCGCCTTGAAAGCAAGTCAAACAACGCCGCAACAATTTTTACGGCAGATTCAAAATTTAGGATTCAGTGTCCTTGCCATTAGTGAGGAAACAGGCGCTCTCGTTAAACCTGATGAAAAAATTTATAATTACATTAAACAGGGCTATGTAAACTTGCTTTGCACGAAAGGATTCTTTACTAAAAAAGTTAACCGTGGTATGTATGATTAAAAAAATACTCATGGTCAGTAGTATATCTCATCGTTCTGGAGGAAAAATCTACGAGAAAATGGTGGAACAACTATTGTCTTGTCATGCCAACGTAGAAATCATTAGTACGGGAATGAATCCGCGCGGTCGGCTTAAATATCTGCGCATCCCCTTTGTCCTATTGCGAAATTTTCTTGTCAGTCAAAGAAAAAACGCTCATATTATCATCAAGGATATTGATGCGGCGCTTTTTATCAATCCAAAACCCGTCAAGAATATCGTCATCGTCCATCATATTGATATTTCATTTTTTCCTCTCGTGCCTCGACTCATCTATGCCGCGTTTCAAAAGCTTACTCTCTGGAACATACGGAAATTTAGCGCCATTGTAACTGTTTCTGCCTATTGGTATAATTATTTCATCAATAAAGGATATCACAATGTCCACCTTATCTATAATGCCTTCGATACTGAGGAGTTCACTATATCAAACGCACAAATAGAAAAATTCAAACAGACCTACCATCTTAGCGATAAGCCCATTATTTATTTAGGAAATTGTCAAAAAGTAAAGGGTGTCGAAGGGGTATATAAAGCGCTCAAGGATATTGATGCCTACCTTGTCACTTCAGGCGAGGCGCGGGTTCATACTCCTGCGTTAAACCTTGAGCTTAGCGAAAAAGAATATTCTCTCCTATTAAAAGCCGCGCGGGTTGTTATCAATATGTCAACCTTCAAAGAAGGTTGGTCAAGAACTGCTCATCAGGCAATGCTTTATAAGACACCTGTTATAGGTTCGGGTACGGGAGGAATGAGGGAACTCTTAGAAGGTGGGGAACAAATTATCTGTAATAACATTACGTCACTAAAAAAACATGTCACACGCTTACTCCATGATCCAAAAGAGGCAGAGATGCTTGGCGAAAGGGGTTATACCTTTGCTCGCCAATTTACAAAAGAACGATTTGAAAAAGAATGGACTGACTTGATAATATCTTTATGAACCTCTCAATATTCCTTCAACGTTTTTCATTGGTTATTCTCGCCATTGCGATTGCATTCTCACCGCGATTTTCTTTTGGAACAATAGAAAACGGGAAAGTCCTTGATATACGACTTGAGGATGTCATTATTCTTTTTTGGTTATTATGCTCTTTTATGTATTTTCTTTTGAGAAAATCTCCTTCTTTTGGCACGCCTCCCTTTTTGCGGCTCATGGTGGGGCTACTTTGCACAGGCCTCTTGAGTACATTGTATAGTCTATTGGTGGGAAATATATCTTTGAGCGGCGGAGTTTTCTATGTTCTTAAAGAAGTTGAATATTTCCTTATCTATACATATACATATACACATCTTACCACACTCAATGATATAAAATTTATTATAAAAACGTGGGCCATACTGGCATTCCTAAACGCGCTCTGGATTGTTATTGAAATAATCACTGGGCTACAAATAAGCTACTACTATGGGCCAAACGCAATTGCCGAGCCCTTGGGTCCTTCCCCGAGCGGTGGATTTTTTCTTATAATGGCGATGTTCCTCTTTAATATCTTCCTTTTCGCCTATAGGGGAAAGTTCGCCATAGATAAAATAATTATTGTCGGGCTTATGGTATTCCCCCTCATCGGTATTATTAGCGCAGGTGCGCGCAGTCCTTTTTTTGCTATGATTATTGCTCTTCTTGCAACATTCTTACTCTACCTTTACAAACAATACCTTGCGGGTAATACGTGGCTTGCATTACGCGCCATAAGTTTCTCTCTTATTGGCCTTGCGTGCGCGATAATCCTTCTCCCTTCTATCCCGGGAACGCAAAGAATTTTTAACCCCCAAAAATATGAATATGAGTTTGGCATAGATAACAGCTCCTCTCGTTTATATATATGGCTCGACCAATTAAAATCCCTGGCGCGACATCCTCAGTATCTTTTCTTTGGCTATGGAAAATCATATATACTCAATAATGAACAAACGCACAATCAATATCTTCAAAACCTTGTTGACACGGGTATAATAGGGAGCGCCGTGTTTTTCATTCTTATTTTTTCCATCCTGAAAAAAGGATTCCGAGTATTTCAAAGGGTGCGCGATAATTTTTGTGTAGCACTAAGTGCTGGCCTTATAGTCTCAACAATCGCCTTGCTTACCATGTCGCTTGGATTTGAAGCATTTAGGGTAGCGAAAATCGCTGAAACCTATTGGTTTTTTGTTGCGATAAGCATGGCTACCTTTGCAATATACAACTCACGCCTTTTAAACACTCGCGCTCGATGAAAACCATTATACTCTGCGGGGGATATGGGACCCGCATGAAGGAAGAAACAGAATTTAAACCAAAGCCACTCGTCCTTGTTGGCGCAAAGCCAATTTTGTGGCATATTATGAAAATCTATGCGTACTATGGATTTAACGATTTTGTATTGGCGCTTGGCTATAAAGGAGATATGATTAAAAATTATTTCTTAAATCAACGGGTATTTATTAATGATTTTACCTTTAACACGGCAACGCAAGACATCATCTATCATAAAAAGGATGCTGATGATGCCTTTCAAATCACTTTTGTTCAAACAGGGCTTGAGGCTCTCACAGGAGAAAGAATTTTACGGGTAGCGAGATACATCACCGAGGAAGAATTCATGATAACGTATGCGGATGGCGTTGCCAACATTGATATTAAAAAACTCATTGCCTTTCATAAAAAACAAGGTACTATAGCAACCATTACCGGTTTTCATCCTTACTCTAAATATGGATTAGTAAAAATTGATGATAAAAAAAATCTTGTATTGCATTTCGAACAAAAACCACTAATGTATGATTATGTCAGTGGCGGATTTATGGTGCTTAACAAAAAAGCGTTCAACTATTTTGATGACGGGCCCATGGAAAATGGGCTGATAAAACTTGCAAAGAAACATGAACTCTCTATCTTTAAGCACGATGGCTTTTGGAAAGCGATGGATACCTATAAAGAAATGGAGGAGCTCAATGACTTATGGAAAAGCAAGAGACCATGGGCCGTTTGGGAATCATCGTAATCCATGAAAAAAATTCTTGTGACAGGCAATGAAGGGTATATTGGATCTATACTCACCCAAAAACTTATAGAGCGCGGATATGGGGTCGTTGGCCTTGATTCTGGCATTTTCAAGGATACGGCATTCATCCCTCGCGCGCAAAAGCCCCATGAACAGCGCCATCAAGATATCAGAGATATACATCCTCGCGAGCTTGAAGATATTTATGCCATCATTCACTTAGCAGGACTATGCAACGACGCATTAGGTCATCTCAATCCCGCATTAACGCTTGCCATCAATCACGAGGCCTCGGTAATATTAGCGAGGCATGCAAAAAAAACGGGGGTAGCGCGTTTTCTCTTCTCGTCTTCTTGTAGCATATATGGCATCTTAGCCAATGACCTTGTTAACGAAAATAGCTCACTAAACCCGCAAACACCTTATGCACAGTCAAAAGTCAACGCTGAAAAAGATATCGCGCTTCTTGCTAATAATATGTTTAGCCCTATTTTTCTCCGCAATGCGACGGTTTTTGGCATTTCTCCTCGGTTACGGCTTGACTTAGTGGTTCAGGATCTTACAGCTTTAGGGTACCTTTCCGGGATCATCACCCTATTAAGCGATGGAACTGCATGGCGTCCCTTGGTGCATGTAAGCGATGTCGCCGATGCATTTATATTCCTTCTGGAAGCCCCCGTACATCTTGTACATAACCAAGCATTCAATGTGGGTAGTAAAAAAAATAATTTCCAAATAAAAACAATCGCCCAAATGGTTCGCTCGATTATTCCTGGCACGAAAATTAAAATTAAAAATAAAACCCCGCAAGATACCCGCTCCTATAAAGTGGATTTTTCAAAACTGTATAGCTTAGGATTCAAACCAATGTATAGCGTTCACGATGGAATAACAGAACTTTATCGGGCATTCAAAGAACAAAATCTGCAAAATGATGACCTTAACTCTGACTTATACATCACCCTTAAACGCTACCGCACATTGCTTATTCAAAAAAAAATGACAAGCGATTTTCGAGTAAAAAACCTATGAAATGCAGAGCATGTAAAACGTCAGTGATTCCGTTTTTTTCTTTAGGAATGATGCCCCTGGTTAATTCCTTTCTTGCGAGTGAGTCGGCATGTTCTCAAGAAAAAAGATATGACTTAACGGTCGCGTTTTGTCCCCAATGCTTTTTAGTCCAACTCATGACCAATATTGCCCCTGAAACCTTGTTTTTACATTATGTCTATGTTTCTTCCACCTCAAAACACTTCTTAGCTCATTGTCAAAAAACAGCTATCGCGTTTATAAAAAGATTCAACCTTACCTCTAAGCATTTGGTGTTAGAAATAGGGAGCAACGATGGCTCACAGCTTCAATATTTTAAAAATAAGGGCATTTCTGTTTTGGGGGTTGACCCGGCAGAGAATATCGCAACGATAGCGAACAAAAAAGGCATTCGCACTATACCTGGATTCCTCTCTTTGGCATTTGCCCAAAATCTCAAACAACGTGAGGGCATACAAGCAGACCTTATCTTGGGCGCCAACGTGCTCGCGCACGTTCCAAACATTGTTAATTTTGTAAAAGGTGTTAAAGTGATGCTCAAACCAAAAGGGAGCGCAGTGTTTGAATTTCCCTATCTTAAAGGGCTTATGGAAGGAAAATTTGACATCATTTATCATGAACATGTATTCTATTACTCGCTTTTAGCTCTTATTAATCTTTTCTCATGTGCTTATCTTGAAATCTACGACGTAGAGATGACCTCCATGCAGGGAGGGTCGTTGCGTATTTTTGTTTCACATCAAAAAGTTTTTCCCCTAAGCCCATCTTTGAAACATCTTGTGCGTCAAGAAAAGACGGCGGGATTTGATCGTATTGATACCTACTACGCCATTCAAAAACGTATTGAAGCGCTCAAAAAGAATCTCCTTTCTCTCCTCAAAAAACTCAAACGCGAGGGTAAGGGAATAGCCGCGTATAGCGCGCCAGCAAAGGGGAATGTCCTTTTGAATTATTTTGGCATTCACGGCAACTATTTGGATTTCATTGTTGATAAAGCAAAAGAAAAGCAAGGATTATTTACACCAGGTACACATTTACGTGTATACTCTCCAGAAAAAATCTATCACGCAAAACCGGATTACCTTTTAGTATTATGCTGGAATATAGCTGATGAGGTCATAGAAGAACATGCCAAATTTCAACGTATGGGAGGAAAGTTCATCATCCCGATCCCTGAATTAAAAATTATATGATATTTCATAAAACTAATTTTGAGGGCCTTTATGCCATTGTACTTAAACCTCATAAAGATGAGCGGGGATATTTAACGCGCACGTTCTGTCAAAATGAGTTTGTAAGTGCGGGCATTGAATTTTCCATTGTACAGTCAAGCCAATCGTTCACGGAACAAAAAGGAACACTCCGCGGACTCCATATTCAGTCAAAACCCAAAGAAGAAAAAAAAATTATTATGTGCGTTAAAGGAGCTGTGTATGATGTCGCCCTTGACTTACGTAAAGAATCCGCGACATATGGCAAATGGTTTAGCCAAGAACTAAACGAAAAGAATAACACCATGGTATTCATTCCAGAAGGATTTGCTCATGGATTTCAAACATTAACCGCGCATTGCATTGTTCAATATATGATGTCAGAATTCTATACGCCAGAATTAACCGGCGGGGTTCGCTATGACGATCCAATACTTCAGATTCCTTGGCCCATTCATCATCCATTACTTTCACAAAAAGACAACGCGCTTCCATTGATGAAAAACTACCATGCAACCTAAAAAAAGAATCCCGGTTACCGGGCCGTCAATCACTCAAAAAGAAATTGACTATGTAACGCAAGCAGCGCGAGATGGATGGGATGAGAATCATACCAAGTACGTCAATCTTTTTGAAAAAAAATTCTCTGAATATATTGGCCGCACATATGCACTTGCAACCTCTTCTTGTACTGGGGCGCTTCATCTTGCCTGTCTTGCTATAGGAATAAAAAAGGGAGATGAAGTTATTGTGCCCAATGCCACATGGCAGGCAAGTATTGAGCCGCTTTACTATGTAGGCGCAACTCCTATTTTTGTGGATATTGAACCAGACACATGGTGTATTGATCCAAACGCAATATTATCCCATATCACCCCAAAAACAAAAGCTATAATAGTGGTTGATCTCTATGGCCACATTGCCGATATGGACGCAATTATTACATTGGCAAAAAAACATAACCTTGCTATTATCGAAGATGCAGCAGAAGCAGTAGGTTCCGAATATAAAGATAAAAAAGGCGGAAGTTTTGGCGATGTCTCTTGTGTAAGCTTTCACGGATCAAAAACACTGGTAACAGGAGAGGGTGGTATGCTTCTTACTCACAGTAAAGATATTTAGCCAGATTAAACAAATCTTCAGCGCTAGAGACATTGCCACTCTCGCTGCCGGCCGGATCAGTAAGC
>OBEQ011248234.1_pt1 | contig 27352 bp, 29 predicted proteins | sample 1670901 | NCBI WGS metagenome assembly OBEQ01 (sample SAMEA104232315, study PRJEB22302) | groundwater metagenome | biome: forest; feature: aquifer; material: groundwater | place: USA | collected 2011-08-07 | depth 5.4 m
GAAGCTTTGCTTCTTGAAGCATTCTTTCAGATTGTTTCTTAGCTGATTCTTCAGACTGCTTTGTTAAAATAATAGATTGTTTCTTAACATCCTCAAGAAGTTTTCTTGCTTGATTTTGCGCATTCTTTAAAATTTCTATTTCTTCATTTCTTGCTTTTTCAAGAAGTAGCTTACTTTCTTCTGCATTTCTTACCCCTTCTTTAATAAGATTTTGCCTGGTATTAAGCATATCTTGCACGGGTTTATATAAGAATTTGCGTAAGACAAAAAGAATAATTAGAAAATTAACAATCTGAGCTCCCAACATTAATGGGTCAAAGCCAAAATTTCCTAATAATTCCATATTGTTACTTTGTGAAAGCTAGAATTAATGAATAAATTGCGATTGCTTCTGCAAAAGCCATAGCTAAAAGCATGGCTGGTAAAATTCTACCACTTGCTTCAGGATTTCTACCCAAAGCTTCCATTGCCTTTGCTCCAATTAATCCAATTGCAAGAGCTGGCGCCAATCCTCCTAGTGCAATTATTAATCCACCAGAAATACTAAATATCATTATGCTTCACCTCCCTTTTTTCAGCGTGATGCGGAGTTGTAAGAATTGCCATAAAAGCCATGGTTAACATAGAAAAAACTAGCGCTTGTACGAAACCGACGACTATTTCAAGAGCTAAGAAAGGAAGTGGAAAAATAAATGCGAAAATAGAAGAAACAGTTAAGAGTACTACTTCGCCGGCAAAAACATTTCCAAATAAACGAAAAGATAGAGAAACTACTTTGGTAATTTCTGAAATAATCTCCAAAACTCCAATAAACAAATTTATTGGATTAAGTGAGAAATAACGACTTAAATAATCTTTTATCCCAAGGGAAGAGACGCTAAGCATGTGTGTAGCAAAAGCAGAAACAAGAGCAAGAGCAAGAGTGGTATTTAAATCACTTGTTGCGCTTCTTAAGAGGGGAGTAAGAATTCTTTTATGATCTTCTATATGAAAAAAGCCTATTGTGCCAACACCTGGTAAAATTCCCATCCAATTGGCTAATAAAATAAACAAAAAAAAGCTCATGAAATAAGGGAAAATTTTTTGGGCTCTATTTTCCGCAACAGATTCTGTTAATTGATAAAAGGTTTCAGTTAAAGACTCAATAGCAACCTGAACTTTATTTGGAATAAGGAGTAAGTTTTTTTTAATATAAATTGCAGCGCTAATTAAAAAGATATCAACAACAAGGGTACTAATGAATGTATTGGTTATTGGAAATCTTCCTACATACATTATCGGTTCTGCGGTAAATGAAGCCATGATTTTCTAATTTTAGATGGATTTAATCGACAAGTCAAGATATAAAATTTACAGAAGGACGGATTTTTTCAACAATTACAACTGGTTTGTCATTCTTAGAATCAACATGTCCGTCAATTATAACAACGCAATCTTTAATTAAAAGACTCTTATACGTGTCAAATGTTTTAGGAAATACAACGCATTCAATTTGAATTCCGTGTTCATCGCTTAAAGCTAAAAATGCCATCTCATTCCCGTTTTTTTTGGTAAAAATTCGACGAGCTGATTCTATAATTCCTCCGATCTTAACTTTTGCTCCATCCTTTTCTTCTGTTAATAGATCAAATGTATGTGTTGCAACAGATCGAGCATAAGAGAGGTCTGCGCTTTTTGGATGGGCAGTAAGATAAAATCCAAGGAATTCTTTCTCAAAGCCAAGTCTCTCTGCTTCACTAAAATCTTCAACATCAGAAGAGCTAGCTTTTATTTCCGAACCACTATCGTCCCCGAAAAGTGATCCTTGTCCTTCTGACTTTTGCTTCTTAATTTCATGTGACTTATTGACAATTTGAGGTAAATTAATCAGTAGACTTGCACGTTTACCAAATGCATCCATAGCTCCTGCTTTTATTAAGCTTTCCATTGTTTTTTTGTTTACTTTTGACAAATCGACTTTATCTGCAAAATTAATGAAAGATGTAAAAGGACCATCCTTTCTTCCCAAAAGAATACTGTCTATTGCTGCAGTTCCGACATTTTTAATTGCAGAAAGTCCAAACCTAATTGCAGTATTATTTTCTATAGAAAATTCACTTTCTGATTTATTAATATCAGGTGGTAAGATTGGTAGGCTAAGTCTTTTGCATTCTGCAATAGCTTGTGCAATTTTTTCGTTTTTTGTAGGTCCTGATGACCCTCTTGACTCTGCAGTTAGGAGTGCAGTCATAAACTCTACAGGAAAATGGGCTTTTAGATAAGCTGTGCGAAAAGCTATGGTTGCATAGCAAGCCGCATGAGCTTTACCAAATCCATATCCGGCAAATGGCTCAAAAAGAATCCATAATTTCTCTGCATTGTTTTTTGTCATGCCATTTTCTACTGAGCCTTCAATAAATTTATCGTGCTGTTTTTTCATTTCTGCAGGGATTTTTTTACCAACTGCTTTTCTTAATTTATCCGCTTCAAGCCAAGAGTAACCGGCAACATTTATAGCGGTTAATAATAAATCATCCTGGTAGGTAATGATTCCGTATGACTCTTTTAATATATCCTTAAGTTTAGGGTCTGGATAAGTGATTAGTGATGGGTTATGTTTTCTCTTAACAAATTCCGGGATATTAGCCATTGGACCGGGCCTATATAAAGCAACCATTGCTTGTAAATCAAAAATAGATGTTGGTTTTAATTCTTTAATATATTTTCTCATTCCTGCTGATTCGAGCTGAAATATTCCTGTAGTTTCCCCAGATGCTAAAAGTTGGTATGTTTTTACGTCCTCAAACGAAATATTTGAAAAATCTATAGTCTTTCCTTGGTTTTGAAGTATGAATCGAAGCGTTTCTTGAATGATTGTTAAATTACGAAGTCCTAAAAAGTCTATTTTTAATAGACCAACACCATCTTCCCCAACTGTATACATGTCATATTGGGTTACAATTTTGTCGCCATTACTTTCTTTTTGTAGCGGTGTGTATTCGGTTAGTGGTTTATCGGCAATAACAACTCCTGCTGCGTGAGTAGATGCGTGTCTCGCTACTCCTTCTAGTTTTTTGGCAACATCAAGAAGTCTTTTGGTTTCCGGCTCTGTAGTATATGCTCTTTTTAAATCTGGACTTTGGTCAAGAGCCTTGTCAAGCGTCATAGCATGTCCTTGCCAACCCGGAGGAATCATTTTTGATATTCTGTCAGGTCCTGAATATGGCATACCTAAGGCTCGTCCTGCATCTCTCACTGCGCCACGAGCTTCCATGGTTCCAAAGGTTATAATTTGAGCAACTTTATCAACTCCATACGTTTGAGTGACGTATTCTATTACTTCGTCCCTTCTATCATCGGCAAAATCAAGATCAATATCAGGTGGAGATGGGCGCATTGGATTCATGAAGCGTTCAAAAGGTAATTTAAAAAACAAAGGATCAACATCAGATATTCCTATAGCATAAGAAACAATTGATCCAGCATTAGATCCTCGGCCAGGGCCTACTGTAATTCCTCTGCTTTTTGCCCAATTAACAAAATCAGCAACAATCAAAATATATGTTTCGTACCCTTTTTTTAAAATAATCGACAATTCATATTCTGTTCTTTTCTTTATCTCTTCTGTAATTTCTCCGTATCTTTTTTTTAACCCTTCATCTGTTTTTTGAGTCAAATATTCGCCAGCTGGTTTATCTCCTGGTACCTTAAATATTGGCATAATCCATTTGCCAAGAGTTATTTCTACATTACACATCTCTGCAATCTTTACAGAATTTTCTATTGCTTCTGGTACATCTATAAAAAGGCCACTCATTTCGTCTTGAGATTTAATATAAAAATCAGGAGAATCTATCATAGAAAGTTTTCTATTTGGAGTACTAATAGTGGTTTGAGTTTGTATACAGAGAAGAATTTCCTGGGCTTCTGCGTCCTCTTTATTTATGTAATGATTGTCATTTGTTGCAACTAATGGAACCCCAAATTTTCTTGACATTTCTATTAATTTTGCGTTTAGCTGATCTTGTCTTGGGATATTAGGATGTTTTTGTAATTCTAAATAAAAACTATCTTGCCCAAAAATTGAAGATAGTTTTTTTAATCTAGCAATTGCTGTTTCTTCTTGATTCTGCATTAAGGGGTCTGAAATATAGCCATTTAAGCAAGCTGATAAGCAAATTAAGCCTTCATGGTATTTTTCCAACAACTCCATATCTGCTCGGGGTTTGTAATAAAATCCTTCAAGATGCGAAATAGAAATTATTTTCATTAAATTTTTATAGCCAATGTTGTTTTTAGCAAGGAGTATTAAGTGGTTATAATCATTATCTACTCCAGATTCCTTGTCATGAAGTGATCTTTTTGCAACATAAATTTCTGATCCTATAATTGGCTTAATACCATTTTCCACACAAGTTTTATAAAACTTTATTGTTCCATATAGACTTCCATGGTCTGTTATCGCAATTGCTTTCATGTTTAATTCTTTAACGCGATTTACCATTTCTTCAATCTTTGAGAGGCCATCAAGGAGTGAGTATTCTGAGTGGTTATGAAGATGAACAAAATCTGCCATAGGTAAGTATTAATTATACAGTATTAGGTATAAAGTATAAATACTTTTAGTAGCTTTGAAGTTTTTTTTCAAGCGTTTCTTTTATTTGTCCTGCATCTCCCTTAGGAAAGATTTGCTTAACTTTTCCTATTAATACGCCTATTACTTGAACTTTACCTTTTTTATAATCTTCTACAATCTTTTGATTTTCATTTAAAATCTTATGTATAGCTTCTTCTAGCTTACTACTATCTACTTGAACGTTTTTTAAAGCTAATACCATTTTTTCAATGAGCTCTGCAGGCAACATTTTTTCTGTATCAATTTTTCTATTTATTATAAAATTTGCAATTTGCTTTGGGTTTATTAAATGAATTGCACCTATTTTTACTGCTTCTTCGAAGTAATAAGCGATATTTTTTTCTCTGGTTAAAATTTCACTGTCATAAGAACTCAATAGGTAGTTTTCCATAAATCTTTTTAGTTTTACATCCGGCAGTTCAGGCATTTGTTCTACCAGTTGGCGGATTTGTTCTTCTTTCCATGAAAATGGAGGAATATCAGGTTCTGGAAAATATCTATAATCATTTGCTTCTTCTTTTATCCTTTGAAAAACCGTAGATTGTTTTTTTTCATCCCATCCTCTTGTTTCTTGGATCGGTTTTTCTTCTGTATCTAGAATCTTTGCTTGTCTTTCAATTTCATAATTAATAGCCCGATCAACAAATTTGAATGAATTAATATTTTTCACCTCTACCTTATAGCTAGGCAGTTCCTGGCTGGTTGCTAACGAGATATTCGGTTCCAATCTCATATCTCCTTTTTCCATATCTGCGTTGGAGACTTCTAAGTACCTCACAATTTGCTGAAGTTTTTTTAAATACTCAACTACCTCTTCAGCGCTTTCAAAGTCTGGTTCTGTAACTATCTCAACTAAAGGAACTCCAGATCTATTAAAATCTATTAATGTTGAACCTCTCTCATGAATTAATTTTCCAGTATCCTCCTCCATGTGAACCCGTCTAATCCTAATTTTTTTCCCTCCGTTCAGGACAATAAAACCATTCAGACAGAATGGTTCGTCGTACTGAGAAATCTGATAACCTTTTGGAAGGTCTGGATAAAAATAATTTTTTCGATCAAATTTTGAATTGAGTGGAATCTTGCAATTTAAAGCCAGTCCAATTTTTATACACCACTCAATCGCGGTTTTATTAGGAACTGGTAACGTACCAGGTAAGCCAAGACAAACAGGGCAGCAATAAGTATTTGGTTCTTTGCCAAAATAATCAGCAGAGCAAGAACAAAACATCTTACTCTTGGTTTTTAATTCAACATGTACCTCAAGTCCAATAACTGGTTTATATTTCATAACTTTTTTTCTTGTTCATAAGCGTGACCGATTTTAAATAATAGTTCTTCTGAAAAATGCGGACCTAAAAACTGTATTCCAGTTGGAAGTTTATCAATAAAACCTGATGGAACTGTTAAGCCCGGAATTCCGGCTAAGTTAGCTGGAACAGCTAATATATCTGATAAATACATTTTTAAAGGATCATTCTGTTTTTCTCCAATTTTCCATGGTGGGGTAGGTGAAACAGGCGCAACGAGCGCGTCAACTTTCTGAAATGCGTTATCAAAATCTTGCTTTATTAATGTTCTGACTTTCATAGCCTTTTTATAATATGCGTCATAATATCCGGCTGATAACGTATATGTTCCTAACATAATTCTTCTTTTTGCTTCATCACCAAATGCTGAACGTTCATTACCGAAACGAATTCCATCATATCGAGCAAGGTTCGAAGAGACTTCGGAAGGTTGAATAATATAGTAGGAATAAATACCATATTCAGTATGAGGAAGTGAGACATCAACAATTTCTGCCCCAAGATTTTTTAATACTTTTAAAACCGCTTTATAATTTTCTCTTATATTCTCATCAATTCCATCAGTTACATATTCTTTTGGCATGCCGATTTTAAAACCTTTAATTCCTTTTTGTAGATTATCTAAATAATTTGGAACTTCTTTCTTTGGAGTTGTTGCGTCCATTGGATCATTTCCTGCAGTTATAGATAAAATAAGCGCTGAGTCTTCGACAGTTTTGGTAAAGTGACCTATTGAATCCATGGACGATGACATGGCAATAATACCGTACCTACTTACTCGTCCATATGTTGGTTTTAATCCAACAGTGTTGGTAAAACTTGCTGGAAGCCGAATAGACCCACCGGTGTCTGTTCCAGTTGCTGCAAGACACATATCAGAAGCAAGTGCTGCAGCAGACCCGCTTGAAGATCCTCCTGGCACGTATTCTAGGTTGTATGGATTTTTTGTTGAGCCAAAATCTGAGTTCTCTCCACTTGATCCATGAGCCCAGGCATCTAAATTTGTCTTGCCAACAATAACTACACCTGCATCCTTTAGTTTTCTTACAACTGTTGCGTCAAATGGGGGAATATAGCCCTTTAATATACTTGAACCAGCAGTTGTTTCAATTCCTTTTGTTGAATAGATGTCCTTGATAGCAATTGGAATTCCGAGTAAGGGTAAGTCAGATCCTTGAGAAATTAATTCATCTGCTTTTTGTGCTTGTTCTACGGCATCAGTACAAACAGTAATAAATGCGTTAATTTCTTTGTCTTTTTGTTCAATCTGGTCAAGACAAGCATTTGTTAATTCAACAGATGAAAAATCTTTCTTTTGTAATCCAACAAGTGCTTGAGTAATAGTTAATTGATTTAGCATTCTATTATAAGATATTAGGAATCAAAAACTGCTTTTACTTTGAAAAGGCCGTTCTGAACGTTTTTTGTATTGGATAATGCTTCTTCTTGAGAAAGGCTTGGTTTTGTTTCGTCTTCTCTTGTTACATTTTCAAGTCCTGTAACTTGTGAGGTTTCTTTTATATTTTCTGTATCTACTTCATTTAGTTTTTTTATATAATCTAAAATAGAGGAGAGTTGCGCTTCAAATTTCTTCAATTCCTCACCATTTAGGGATAAATTCGCCAATTTTGCAATGTGGAAAATGTTAATTGCCATGCAGTTATTATATGCTCTTGAAAACCGTTAGACAAGATGCTTAAAATTACACTTTCTGCGGTTTCGGAATCATTCCCAGTGCTTTTGGCAATATTTCTTGAAATGCTGCCTTTTGTTCTTCCGAGTAGTACACAAGAGGATTAATTCCAGTCCGTTTATACTTCCGAGAAAATTCATCTACCTGTGCGTTGTCCACATATAAACTCGCATGTTTAGAAGTCGGAACAATTTTTCCATCTGGTAGCCTAGTATATCCTGGACCAATTGCTGCATCTATACCATATTGGACTTTAATTTGTGCTATTAATGAGGCTGCTGTTTGTCTTCCCTGTTCTCGTGCTACATTAATCTGTGCTGTAAGTGGTGAAGAAGAAAAAGTTTTAATACTACCGTCCAATGCATAACCATCAATTTCAAATACTCTGCCATCAAGGGTTTCCAATTCATGAACAGTTGGCATTTCACCAATCTCTAGAGGTTTTCTGCCTACTACTCGATCATTCATAAATAAAAACAATATACTTCAGGCCGCATTTTACCACCAATTTATAGTATTAGCAATGATTATTTCGAGGCTTTACGTTAAAGATATAAGGAATGCAATACCGCTTCGTGGGCCTGAAGTTCCAATGCATCATCAAGCTGCTCTAAAATAATTTCTTCGTTATATTTTTTCTCCAGAGCTTTTGTAATCAAATAATCAGCAAAATGAGGATTTTTTGGCAAAATTGGGCCGTGTAAGTAACTCCCAAAACTATTTTTATAAATTGCGCCTTCTGTTTTATCTATTCCATTATTTCCGTGACCGGATAGAACTTTTCCTAAAGGTTTAATATTTTTTCCAAGATATGTTCTACCACCATGATTTTCGAAACCGACAATGATCGAATCATTGTCGTCCTGAGCGAAGTCGAAGGACTTAATCTCGACTGCAATATTGCCGATTAATCGGGGAGAGGAGGCTGGTGGGCTTTCTGTATACAAATCAAAAATTCCAAGCCCATTAATAATCGTTCCATCTGCCTCTTTATAATATTTTCCTAAAAATTGATAAGCGCCGCAAATATAAAGTCCTGGAATCCCATCCTCTATCATGTCGCACAATACTTTTTTTTTCTTTGCCAAATCTTCTGCAACAATTTTTTGCTGTTTATCTTGCGCTCCGCCCATAAATAAAAGATCGCATTTTTTAAGATCTGATAGGGAATATCCAACATCTAATTTTACAATTTCCACAGAAATATCTCGCTTCTCACATCTTTTGGAGAGGACAATGATATTTCCTCTATCTCCATAGGTGCTCATGAGCTCGGGGTAGAGCCAGCCAATAGTTAAAGCATATTTAGTATTACGTATCATATATTAAGAATTATGCATGTATTTTTTAAAATATGATTTGTATTTTTCAAATGTATGAGCAAATCCTGTATGAAGAGGGGTAGGTAAGTTATCTAATTTAAACCAGTCAATTTGGTCTATTTTATGAGGTTCATTATTCTTTACATCATTACGGTTCACTAATATGAAGAAAGGTATGCATACCCAATGGGTTTTTATTCTGTTCTGAACTCTGAAAATGTCATGAGCAGGTAGTTGTTCTTGAATTTTGCCTTTAACTCCATATTCTTCTTGCACCTCTTTTAATACTGTTTCTTCTATACCTATCCCATGATCTAATTTGCCTCCTCCTGGATCCCAATTTCCTTGCTCGTCTCTACAATTTTTACTCCTTTTATGTAGGAGAAAATTTCCTTTCCCGTCGTTACAGTAAAAAGATGTTGTAATACCAACATAATCAATGCCTGGTTTTAAATCATTCATAATATTTTTCTTCCCGTTAAAACTTTTCTTACTTCAAGCATTGCGCTATATGTTGGGAGAATATACAGTGTTTCGCTTTTAGGAACTTTCTTTATTGCTGCTTTAATACCTTTATCTAAAAGGGGATAATATGTGTCAATATGTTTGACTTTTGGGTAGGCGTACTTAAGTCGTAATGACATGTCATAAGCCCGGTCGCCTGCAACTGAAACATCCATAGCATCATCTAAATAATCTTCAAAATCCACATCCCAAATCCAAGAAATATCTCGACCGTCTGGAATTCTGTCGTTTAAGACAAATAAAATATGTTTTGCATTTTTACTTACTATTGTTCTTAAAGATTCATTAAAACTGGTTGGATTTTTTGAGAGAAATATCTGAACATGTTTGTTATCTATGTCAATAACTTCTTGTCTACCAAAAGCTGGTTTAAACATACGGAGTGACTGTTCAACGGTTTCATTATTGATATTATTAAGCTTTGCAAATAAAACTGCGGCATTTGTGTTGTAGCGATTGTAAGTTCCATCAAGTGGATAGAGTGGGGAAGTGGAAAGCATGAATTGCGGTCTTTTTCTTTTACAATTTAGACACTCCCAATCCCCCACGTGGGAATAGTAAACTGTTTTATAAATAAGTTTTGTTGAACAATTTGGACAATATGTTGAATCAACTGCATGTTGATGTGTTTTTTGAGCAAGTTCAGGATTATCTAAGCCAAAATAATGTGTGTTTTTTCGATTATTTCCCAGATATGCGATTTGTGGATCGTCAGCGCTGAGGATTAGGGTTGTTTGAGATGTTAAATTATCAATAGCTTTTTTCCATTTATCTACAATGCTATTTACCTCTCCATATCGGTCTAATTGGTCCCGAAACAAGTTCATAAGAATTAAATAATCAGGAGTTAATTCCTTTAAAACCAGAGGTAATGAATTTTCGTCTACTTCAAAAACTCCATAATTATAATTTATCTTCCCAAGTATACTACTATTTAGTACTATACTTGATGCAATTCCATTTAATAAATTTGCGCCTGATTCGTTTTGGAATACTTTTTTATTGTCCTGTTCAATAATTGATTGGATCATTTTGCCAGTGGTTGTTTTGCCATTCGTTCCTGCAATTAAAATTATTTTTGTTTCTGATTTTTTTAATATTTTTTTTATAAAGTTAGGTTCAATATTTAAAGCAATATGACCTGGCCAGGTTGATCCGTTGCCAAGATTTAATATTTGACTAAAGTAGGAGATAAATTTACCAAATAAAATAAGTATAGGTAGTTTCACATTGAACGAAGAACTTTTATTCTTTCCTCAACTGGTGGGTGAGTATTAAAAAGCCCTGCAAACCAATTACTTAAATCTTTGCCTTTAAAAGGATTAACAATATATAAGTGTGCTGTTGCGTTATTGGCTGCTTCCAAAGGCTCTTTATCCTTACTTATCTTTTCAAGAGCGGATGCTAATCCTTCTGGGTAACGGGTAAGTAAAACGCCTGATGCATCTGCCAAAAATTCCCGTTTTCTAGAAACTGCAAGTTGAATAAGAGTAGCAATTAGAGGTGAAAGAATTGCAAGAACAATTCCTATTAAAAGAAAAATACTTTGCGCATTATTACTTTCCCTGTCGTTTCTTCTTCCCCCTCCCCACCAAAGGGATCTTGTAAAAAAATCAGCCATTAAGGCAACAAAACCAACCAAAATAGTAACAATTGCCATAAGTCGAATGTCATAATTTTTGATGTGAGATAATTCGTGGGCTATTACTCCTTCCAATTCAACCTTATTTAATTTCTCAAGAATTCCAGTTGTTACGCAAACTACAGCGTGTTTTGAATCTCGTCCTGTAGCAAATGCATTAGGAGCAGAATCTTCCATAATATATATCTTTGGCATGGGAAGTCCATCTCCAATACATAGATTTTCAACTGTTCTAAAAAGCTCTGGATTATCTTTCTTTTGAATCTGTTTTGCTCCGGATATTGACAAAATCACTTGATCGCTAAAGTAATAACTTACAAAACTCATTACTCCGGAGATTATAAGGGCGTAGCCAATAAAAGAAAGTCCGTATCCCGCAGCTTTTCCATAGATAAAACCCAGGGTAGTTACGAAGAGAATGAATAATACTATTATTACCCAGCTTTTAACTTGGTTTGAAGTGGTTTGCGAGTAAATAGACATTAAAATTTAACCTTAACAGGCTCTTTACTAGTTTCTTCTGTTTCAAAGAACTGCTCTGGTTTGAATCCAAACGTTTGTCCAAAAAGATTTCCTGGAAAAGTTTCAAGCGTTGTATTAAAATCCCGAACATTTGAATTATAAAACTGTCTTGAATAGGCAATCTTATTTTCTGTATCCGAAAGTTCGCTTTGTAAATCTGAAAAATTTTGGCTAGCTTTTAACTCTGGATAATTCTCAGAAATTCCCAGAATACTTTTTAAGGCACTTGTTAGCATATTATTTGATTCTGCTTTTTCCTGAGGGGTCTCTGCCTTCATTAACATAGACCTGGCTTTTGTTACGTTTTCAAAAACCTCTTTTTCATGTTTAGCATAACCTTTTACAGTTTCAACCAAATTTGGAATTAAATCTACTCTTCTTTTTAATTGGACATCAATTCCGCTTAGTGCTTCTTTAATTCTAATTCTTCCGGTAACTAAGCTATTATAGACAGACCAAGCGTAGAGAAGAACTAATACAAGGATTCCAAGAATAATAAGTGGTACCATAATATATTCACCTCCCTTTTATTTTTTTAACCAATCTTCTAATATATTATACGCCTGCGCATTTAAAATGTCATCTTTTTCTGCCCAACCACGTCTGGCAACTGCAATTCCATAACGCATTTGATCCATTTGGCTTGTCGCATGACTATCTGTATTTATAATTAGTTTGACCTTTTGAGAAACAGCTTCTTTTACCAAGTTGTCTGGTAAATCAAGTCTTGTAGGCCAGGCATTGATTTCAAGCGCTTTATTATTTTCTTTGCAAAAATCAAAAATAGCATTAAAATCAAGTTCATATCCATTTCTCGTGTTAAGTAATCTTCCTGTTGGATGGGTAAGAATCTTAGCTTTTGGATTTGATAATCCTTCAATTGCCCTTTTTGTCATTTCTTTTTTATCCATAGAAAAGGAACTATGGATTGAGACTAATGTTCCATCCAGAAGATCTAAGCACTTGTCGGTAAGAGCTAATTTTCCGTTTGTTAAAATATCTGTTTCCATAAGACTAATAATCTTTATGTTTTTATGTTTAATCCTTAACTTTTCAATTGCTTCTTTTCTTTTACTAAGAAGTTCGTAGATTTGTTCGTTTGTATGTTTGGAGATACTTGGGTTATGCTCAGAAAAACCAATATATTCATAGCCAAGTTCAATAGCACGTTTTACCATTTCTTCCATAGTGTTTTGTCCTAAATCATGTGAAGGTTCAATAGGATAATTTGAGTGAATATGTAAATCTCCTTTCATATCCTTAAGTTCAACCAGTTTTGGAAGTTTATGCTTACTTGCTAGTTCAATTTCTCCTTTATCTTCACGAATTTCAGGTGGGATCCAGTCAAGTCCGACTGCATTATAAAATTTTTCTTCAGAATCATATTTTATTAGTTTTCCAGCCTTTTTTATTCCATATTCAGATAAAGATAAGCCTTTGGATAAAGCAAATTCCCTGAGTCTTACATTGTGATTCTTACTTCCTGTGAAATGCTGCAAAAGCGAGCCAAAGCTCTCTACTGGTTGAACCATAAGATCAACTTGTTTTCCGGAAGAAATAATAACAGAAGCAGACATTGTGCCTTTTTCAATAATTCTTTCTTTATTTGGATAGGAAGTAAAATGGTCAATAACAGCTTTCGGATCTTTTGTTGCTACAGCAATATCAATGTCTCCTACTGTTGGCGCCATACGACGCAAGCTTCCAAGAGGGGAAACCTTAACAACTGCTTTTGATTCATGTAAATATTTAACTAATTTTTCTGCTAACTCTAAAGCAAATGGTAACACCATCCGGATTGTTTTCCCTTTGCCAAGCTTAAATTCTTCAATTGCCTGAATAATGTCTTCCTGGGATTTTTCTCCAAAACTCTCAAGAGGTGATATTTTTCCTTTCTTTGCAAGATTTTCTATGTCTTCAATTACTGTTTCTGGTTTTTTTAAATCAAATGCAGAAACAAGTTTAAATGCTTTTTTCGGACCAAAAGTTGTTACATCCAAAAGCGGAAAGATAGCCTTAGGTATTCCTTTTAAAACCCAGTCAAAATGTTTAACTTTTCCTGTTTTACAGAGTTCTTCTAAGTGTTGTCTGATTGATGGTCCAATACCTGGTAAGGACTCCAATTTACCTTCTTTTATTAAGTCTTTCACTTCAGACGTCGAGTTGGCAATTGCGTCAGCTGCATTCTGGTAGGCAATAATTTGAAAACGGAATTTCTTTTCGTCCTTGATAGTATACGCTGCTGCAATGTGTCTTAAAAGATTAGCTATCTCAACATTAGTCATCGGATCGCATTTAGGATAGCAAAGGGTTGACTAGATTGCAATAATTTGTTACGATTGCCATGGTTTTGGGGTGGTAGCTCAGTTTGGTTAGAGCGCTTCCCTGTCACGGAAGAGGTCGCGGGTTCGAGTCCCGTTCACCCCGCTCAAAAATTTAATTATTTTATGGCAGGAAGAAAAAGAAAACTAAAAAGTCAATTAGTTGATAAGTCTACAGTTACCCAAATTAAATTAAGCGATTCTTATATAAGCTTACTTCTTGGAATTTTTGTTGTTATTACTCTTTCTACTTCTATTCTCACATATCTTAAGCAGAAAAATACTAAACCTTCCCAGCAGATTAGTTCTAGCAAAACAGAAGAACAACCAAAACAAGCAAAAAAAACAGCAACAATTAACTACACTGTTTCTGATGGAGATGATCTTAAATCCATCTCTTTAAAATTTTATGGTACAGAAGATAATTACAATAAAATAATTGTAGCAAATAATATTCAAAACCCGGATATGATCGGAGTAGGAACTGTACTTGAAATTCCTGACGTTGTTCAAGAAGGTTCTAAAGAAGAACCAGCGCAAGTACCTACTAAAAAAATATCAGATTTAGTTTATGTTGTAAAAAATAATGAGTCACTTTGGGATATTGCACTTAGATCATACGGAGATGGTTATAAGTGGGTAGAAATTGCAAAAGCCAATAATCTTCAAAATCCAGATGTGCTTGTTGAAGGCACAAACCTCAAAATCCCCAGATAATTTGGTATACTAAGCGTACTTGCGGGATTAGTACACTGGCAGTATGCTACCTTCCCAAGGTAGAGAAGCGAGTTCGATTCTCGTATCCCGCTCCAAAGGATAAATTTGATATAGTTGAGTCATATTTAGCCTCAGAAGCAAGTACGCCTTGATCCTGCTTAGCAAAAAGCCTCTTTTGTGTGTCTCTTAGGAATATAAATGCTCCTTTAGCCTCGAGAATTAGCTTTTTATCCTTTAAAATGAAGTCCGCCCCAAGAATTTGTAATACTAGCCTTTTAACTCTGAGATCATCTCCATTAAAAAGCCTCATCATTTCTGTAGAGAATTTTAGTGTCTCGTCAATTACCTCATCCCAATAGTCTGAGCGGTCAGAACTTAACAGTTTCTTAATTTGATTTTCTTCTTTGACAATACTTAAAACTTCTTGTTTATATTGTTCTTCTGTAAACAGGCCATCAATTTTCATCTCTTTCAATTCAAATTTTTTCTTTCTAATATCGTCTAGTCTTTTAGTACCTAGTTCCCGCTGTTTTAAATCATAGCTGTACTCATCCTTATTACGTCTTTTTAAAACTTCCCTGATCCAATCTGTAAAGGCTGAATTAAGCTCTAAATCATTGATGTAGCGTCGAACCTCGTTATCTAGATCTAAAACCTGCATATAAGACTGCTCACATTTTTTACCTCTATTTTTCTTGCAGCGGTAATACTTAAACTCGCGGGTTGTCCCATTCTTGTTTAGTCGTAGCCTTTGGTCTGCGGAGATGGTTGATCCGCATTCCCCGCATTTTATAAATCCTGAAAGCGGTAAAGGCTGGCGCATGGTCAATGGCTGCTCGTAACGCCCTGAAAACTTGCCGGTAATAATTTGTTGAACTTTCTCGAATTGCTCTGAGGTAATCATTTGCGGATGTGCTCCCTCATGGATTTCTCCAAGATAAACGAATTGTTTAGTATAAAAGATATTGTGGAAGAATTTAAACGCTTGCGACCTTGACACTGGATCGCCTCGTCTGTCTCGTAAGCCATAAGATGGCGAGCTTATTATCTCAAGTGATTCAACCACCGTATATTTGCCTGTCAGCATTAACTGCCACCACTTTCTGCAAAGATCAAACCTGATCGGATCTGATTCAATTGTCTTTTCTCCTTTTATTTCCCCTACGTTTATATAGCCAATTGGAGCAAGCCCTGGCCGGTAGCCTTTTTTAACTTTTGAGTTAAGCCCACGCTTTACATCTTTTGATAGTTTAAGTGAGTAATCTGTCGCCATGCCAAATTCCATTAAAAGCATAAACCAGTTTGATGAATCGTAAATTGTATAGGGAGTATAAATTTTTACTTCATGTTTTTGTACAAGTTCGATAATTTCTGCCCCGTCCGGAATGTTCCTTGCTAAACGATTTGCAGCCCAACAAACGATATTCTTAACCTTTCCAGTTTTGAGCAATTTAATCATTCTATAAAACTCTACCCGCTTGCCTGGAGTTTTTGCCGATTTTTCTTCTTGAAATAATGGGGCAATTAAATTTAAGGAGTGTTTTTTGCAGGTCTCAAGATTCTCGCTATGTTGATCGTCTAACGACAAAACTTGTCTTTTTTTGTCCTCTTCTGATTTTCGGTTGTACTCAACTGCAATATTATCCATTTCTTTCCTCATTGTCACTCTTTTGAAATTGTTTTGCAATAAGTTTCTTTTTATGATCCATAATTAACTCTATTGACTGAATTAGTCTTGATCCCTGAATTTCTGCCTCGGCCAGGGTTAAATCAAGCCCCATAACCCTTTTTGCAAGTTGTTGAAATGAAAGTATCTCTCCTTCGGTTAATATACAAATCTGCTCATTCATATTTCTATTTGTTCCGTTACGCTTACGTCTGTTTCTATTTTCTCGTCTAGTTATTTATCTTTTGGGTATTCGTTTTTTTCGTTTTTTTCGTAATCCTGTGGCTTGTTATTTTTCAGGAATTCTTTTGCTTTGTCTAAATAATTTTGTTTGTTGGTGTACGAATTAAACGAATTTAACGAAATAAGGGAATATATTTCTCTGTTTCTTCCATTTGTTGATTGCATTTCTTTTTTTATCCGCCCAGAACCTTCGAGGACGTTTAACGATTCTGTTATTTGCGAAGAACTTTTATTTTTTCCAAAGATATTACTTATGCCTGTTCGGTCTATGCCTTCTGGTTTTTCCTTAAGCGCATCTATAATAGCGTTTGCAAGCGGGTCTCCGATTCTATCTTGGAATATGAACCGGACGGATGCTTCGGCATAATCCCAAATAGCTAATGCTGCCAGTAAATGTTTCTGTTGAACGACCCTGGACAAATCAAGGAGGGCATAAATACAAGCAAGTCGTGTTGCATACGCTTCTGCACGTGCTGTCATTGAGCCAACTAATCCTTGTCTACCCTCAGAAAGCTCGGGATATATCTTTACCCATATTGGTTTTGTTTCCTCAGCCCATCGGATTTCATCCGTCTGCTTTGCAAAATCTACTGCTTCCCTTATTTTTTGATGCAACGGAGTAAAATTTACTTCAGTAATCCCACTTCCCAGCGCAAGAGCCTTCGATCTTTTTACACAGAACCAGAGAAAACGATTACCGAATCCATTCGCAGTTTCGGTGCTAGTAAGATACCGAAGCAATTCGTCTTTTGTAATGTGACCCAAAATGGAAATATGCGCACCCGTGGCTTTTGTCATATTATTTTTGGTTAAAGATTGAAGATCTCCTGTATCCCATGCTCGTCTTACCAAGGCAGAGAGGGTATTTCCTTCTCTTTCAAGTACACGAAGTGCTGACGAAAATTCGTCCTGGTGTATCAATAGCCTCTTGTCTGAAATACCACTGTCAATAACAACTTCCTCAGCCCCTACTGTTCTGCCCTTTTCTCGTATGGGCTGTGTCTTTTTAATTTCATCCCTCACCGCCCAAATTAGCCCCTCTCCCGTAGATAATCCCGTTTGAATATTTTGCTTCCACAATTCATCTATTACGCCAAAGATGCTTCTGATATGTCCCCACGAAGTACCTTTTCTCGCTTTGGAGGTTTCACCAACCAGAATGGCAAAAAGGCGGCAAGGGTGCTTATCGGCTTCTACTTGAAAATGGGGCTTATCGCCAATAACAGAACCAAAGGCTGTAAGGAAGTTTATCAAGAGGGCAATTGGATCTGCTTCACTATGTGGCTCTATAGCTTGTATGACTTCTCCTGCAATACCAATAAAGGCTTCCTTAGCAAGTTTTGATGGGATTGTATGTTTATGGGATTCTGTTCCACTTACATCGTCTTGTTTTTCCTCGTTGAAAATCTCTTCCATAACTTTGTCCTCAAGCGGTGTTGCCGAATAATTCCCGTAGTCGCTCATTTTGCCAACTCCTTTACTGCCTCTGTGAACGAAATGTTGTCAATTTTCATTTTGAAAGTTATTACGTCTCCATGCGCTTGGCAACCAAAGCAGTGGAAGGTGTTTTTATTAATATAAATAGTAAATGACGGAGTTTTCTCTTCGTGGAAGGGACACAACGCAGTAATTCTTGTGCTGCAGTATCTTGCTTTCTTAAGATAAGGAGATGCCATATAAACAAGAGATTGTTGTTTTGCGCACTCCTTTAGTTCCTCAAAATTAGATATTTTACCATTAGTCTCTTTATTCCCCTGTATTAGTCTCAACTGCCTTTTTAGCCTAAAAAGGTGTTTATCAATTCCTGTAATTCGTGGCGCATGGAAATATTTTAAATACGCATAACCCCAGAACCAGACAAAAAAATCATCTTTATTTTCGGTAATAGTTGTCTCTTTAACCCTGCGGCGGAATTCTCGCATCCTACATATCAAGGTTTCTCTTTCTTCCTTGCATTCCAAAATCTTTTCGGGGATAATTTGTTTTGCTTCGGGGAAAATTTGCAATAATTCCTCGTCTGTGAGCTGTACAGGTTCGTATTTATAATCTCTCGCGGTGTAATTATCTATTTGCTCCATACATTTCTCCATTCTTCATTTCTGAAATTTGTTTCCAGAATGTTGTTGTGGCTTCTGAGAGATCGCGGGCATGAATGTGGGGTTCTCGTTTGGTGTAATATGCCTCGACTAGCTCTTGCGCGGCTCTTTTAGGAGAAAATTGCCAATACAGAACGCCATTTTCTATATGACTGCCTTGAAATGTCAGTAATCTGTTAAAACTTGCTGCTAGAAGAAAAGGACAAATCGTTTTATCATGCTCGAAATGTACATCAGTTAATTCTTTCATTAAAAACCACTCTGGTTTTCCGATAAGAATATGTCAATAGAAGGATTCGAGGCTATTTTTGATTATTTTTTCATCCGATCATCGGATAAGGCATCCGATAGAGGAAGAATCTCAAATCTGTGTTTTTTTTCCTTAGAATCATATTCCCAGTTAATACGTCTTTTCAAACATGCTTTTGTGTTTATCATTTTCCCGCAAATGGAAGATTTCCTGTTCATAAAAACCGTCCATGATATATCTTTACCAGTTAATTCCCTATATTTTTTTATTAATTCTTCCTTTGTAAAGAGATTTGTCTTGCCATCATTGTATAAGTAATAAAATGTTTCAAATACAGGACGTAAGATAGGGGATTTTGAAAAATCAAGAGTACACGGAGTATCATCACGTTGTTTGATATGTAGCTCGCTACTCCCATAGAAATAATCTCTATTAGTAAAAAATTGAATCATTTTGTCATCTGGTTCCAATCTACAATCCAATTCTTTTTTGAGCCATTTATTTATTCTATTTAACTTAAAGGAGACTGAATAAAAACCTGGTAGAAACTGTTTATATTTAGGCGCGTTTTCACTGCCAGAATCTGTTGCAGCGTTAGGATCAAGGGTTATAATAAATGCTCCAGCTTTTCCTTTTATCGTTTTGTGGAAAATACCTTTTTTGTTATCAAAAAACTTTAACAACCCTTCCTTTTCTAGGAAAAAAGGTGTTTCTGAATACTTATATGTAAAAGTAAATTCTTCATACTCCTCATTTATTGGATGGCTCTCAAAAATAATATTACCTTCATGACATTGCCTTTTTTGTATTTCAAGACCCAACCGCAGAGCATCATCCTTGATTATTTCTTCATTCATACATTTCTTCTATGTTTTATATTTCCTATCCAGTTTCTATTATCCCTTTTTTCAACTTCCTGTAATTTTCCTGTAATTTTACGTTATGGAAAGTTCAAGGATGTTTTTTACTTTTACACATGAGGGTAATAACAAGAAAGATTATTGTGATAATTAGAGAAGTCGTAAAGAGGTCATGGCAATCATGTCCATTAGTTATACAAGCTCCCTCTAAATCGCTATTATGTATATTTACTCCCCACCAATTAAGAAATAACAAAATGACATAGACGATAGCAATAAATTTTTGCTTTTTATTTTCAATAAAGCTGTTAAAAAAATTGTTTGTTTTATTTTCCATATATTTTTAATCTATTTCTCTAAGTTAATGTTATAGAAAGTTCAAGGCTGTTTCAATCGATGTTGAAACCGTTTTTCAATTTCCTCTATCTGTATATGATTCTCCCTCCCTTGTCTTAAAAGACGCTCTGTATCCCCTGCTATACCTAAATCAAATTGTTTGTGATTTATTTCTTTATAAAAAAGTGCATGTCCATAGTCTTTCCAATCTGTAAAAATTACCATTCTTTCATTTATAGGGTGAAACTTAGTAATTTCTTTAAGCCTAATAAAAGCTTCTCTAGTATTTTCCATTTTTTTCACTTCCTCTTCAGCATTTTTAAGGTAGGATTTATGATCCTCCTCAGTACCTATTATCCATTGTTTTTTATGAAGGCTTGTTTGACATTCCTCCACCCTTTTTTTTGCTTCTTTTAAAGAATTAAAGAAATTTTCATTGCCTTGGCTCTCAAGCTGTTCCAGCGTTTCATCAGGATTATTTGTTTTTTGTCCCTTACTTTTATAAATAAGGAAACCTATTATTAAAATGATAATTGCAACCCATTCCATATTTAATTTTTCCTCAATATTAAAGACATTTATATTGGTTGTTTACTGATTGGATTTGTGTATCTAATAGGTTAATTTGAGCTTGATATATATTAAGCTGTAATACAAGTTGATTTATGGCACCATTAACTTGTCCCGAACTTGCATACCCGCCACCCCCAGAGTTATTACAATTTGTCTGAAGACAAGATATTTGACTAGATAAATCTTGAGCCTTCTTTGTCAATGTATCCTTTTGACTATAAAGAGGAGCTGTTTGTTGGTCTCTTTTGGCTGTAATATCAGCACAAGCTTTTTGGTTCATTGCATCAATTTCTGCAGCTTGTTTCTGTCGATCTGCTTCTTGCTGTGCTGCGGCACGCGCTTTCGTGTCTTCTATGGCTTTTTGAGCATCAAGATAGGCTTTCACATCAAAACTTGACGAAGAAGTATTTGCTGGTTGACTTGTCGGAGGCGGAACAGTTGTAGGTGAAGGATTTATAATAGGAGTTACTGTTGGTGTAGAAGTAGAGGTTGGAATAGGTAAGGGAGCTTTATATGTAGTTTTTATGCCTAAAACATCTTTTGGCGTACCAGAAGGAGAAGGTTTTATAGTTGCTGAGGGAGAAGAAATTGCCTGAACGATAGGCGATGGAACGGGAATAGAATATGGTTTTGATATAGCAACATTGGAATAGAAAGAAGTAATAACTATTCCAATAGCAATCAAAGCATGTTGAATCCAATTTATCATTTAAACCTTTCTGTATCAATTATACTCTTTACTCCCAAAATACCACGATCTAACTTATATTACAAGCACAAAGTTGTGGTTAAATATAAAATCAATCGTATGGAGTTTGTTTGATTGATACTTTACCCTCAAAGGTAAGATGGGATATAAAATCAATCAACAATTAGGAGAAAAAATCGAACGGCAACGCAAGAAGCGTAAAATGACGCAAGAAGATCTTGCTGCTAGAGTGAAAGTGCAAACGGCTACAATTAGCAATATCGAACGGGGAGAAACAGATACTTCCGTTTACACCGTATACAAAATCGCTGTTGCCCTCAAGATGCATGTAAAAGAGCTATTCACATTTAGATAACCAGGAATCTTTGCAAGACTTGCACGGAACTTATAAGGCTCTCCAATCAGTTGTTTTCTTTTTTACTTTTTCAAACTCCGATAAGTCTATGCCTATACTCGGTGCTCTTAATAGTTTAATATCTCTTCTTGGCTGTCGGGGATGAACACCTCCTACATCAGCATTAGTCCAGTTCCAGCAGTAATACTCCAAAGCACGCATAGCATGAGAAAACTCGTCATGTATTGGGTTTTCGTTATCCTGGTTAACTAAAGTTTCAGGTTTCTTCGGGTATCTATAGTTTAAGATACATTCTACAAACCGTTTACAGTTGGGATTGCTTTTAGAAACATATAAGTTGGGGATATATTTATGCGTAGTTCTAATTTGTTGCTCTATATCGGGAATTGCCATTGACTTAACATGGTGACCCAAGCGATGTAATTCGTTAATTGCCGACTTACCTGTAACTAAACTTCTTGCCCTTCCTGCGATATCCCCTGCCTCAAATTCAGGCTCTTTATAGCCTATCTCCTCAATTATGTCTGTAAAGTGTTTTAACTCGGCATCTGAGGCTTCATAGTAATCTATTAAACGAAGTTCCGAACCATTAGGTTGTAAGAATAGAATAACAGTTGGATCATTTACACCAAAATCCCAAGCTAAGTGAAGTGGCAACTCGGGATTATATTCTATCGGTAAGTACTGAGTATCCATATTCCATTCTTCATAAACTGTCCCCTCAGGCTTCTCGTACTCCGCTAGAATCTCCTGCCTATATGCTCCCATACCCATAGACATATACTCTTTCTTTAAATCTTCTAGTTCTTTAGGATCAAGTTCGGGATTATCCATCGAGGTAAAGTGAAATGATTTAAAAAGACCTCCATGCTCTAATCTGTAGAGATTTCTAAATCCTTTGGGTGTACCGGAGACAAGAGCTGGTGCTTTATGGGTTATAAGGTTAGGTCTAATAATGGTCGGCCAAATATCCTCAGCCCAGTCGTCGTATTCATCCATTCCGACACAAGCCCAGTTAGATATCCCCCTTAACGCCTCTTTGTTTTCTACTCCTAATAATTGGACTTTTCCACCTCCTGGAACTTGTACAGATAACTCAACCTCATTCTTTTTGTATTGTATGCCTTTATTAACAAACTCTCCTAAAATTCGTTGGACATGGTCATCCCATGCGATATTCTTGGCTTGTGTACGGTTAGGGGCAATATATGGACAGGTTAGGTGAGTTAGGAAAGCTTGCTCAAATAGCCACGAGATAATTAACGAGGTCTTGCGCCATTTACGACCAGCTCTAAGCAATACCCATCTTGTGCCAAAGTCCAGCTCATCCAGAACTTTCTGCTGGTATATATGAGGATGTGTAGGAGCAAAAACATTAACTTTTGCTTGCATCTGATTTTCTTTCTTCCCTTGTAATAATGATATGGTCTATTTTCCCGCTTACTTCATTTTCTATTTTTGGTGGCAAGAAATGATCTCTCAAAACTCTCTCTAGTAACCATTCGTCGCTCTTAACGCTCTTACTTTTCTGGAGAGCCCAGTCACTCTTAGCACTAGCCATTTGCTCCGCAAAATCCGCATCCAGAGCCCGCCAGCGCATTACCGTATCTTCATCACGGCCTATTTTACCTGCAGCGAGACGTATCATTGGTAACTGCCGGTAATATTCAAGAAATTTTACTTTTAATTCTGTGATTTTATGTATTGAATTAGCCATAAGTCATAAAAAAACCAGCTCTTTATAAGCTGGTATAAAACTACCTTTAACATATTCTATCATTTAGAATCGTGAAAGTAAAAGATATTTTTTCGTTTTTAATGGGGTGGGGTAAATTACATCCTTATTGCTCGGTATATAAATATACTCTTCTTGTTGCTTAATAACGATTCTAACGTTGTTCACGTTACCCAAGGTATACATAATTGGCCTTAAAAGTATCATTTAAATGGTTTTTGAGTAGTTCTAATTGCCATGCTAGTAATTTAGCTTCCTCCGAGCTATCATTAAACAGGTTTTGGAGTACGCCTCCAATCCCGTCTCCCGCTCCAGTTTATCACTCAGAAAAATATGAAGAAAATTAGTATTCTGGTTGCAGTGGTTTTAATTTTATTTTGTTTAATTATAATCTGGTTCACAGGGTATATTAACCTCCCCTTTTCTCATACTTTATTTACTCCCAATTTTACCTTTGAAAAAATTAAACAGGTTAAAAAAGGAATAACTCAGAAACAAGTCAGAGATATTTTAGGTGAACCGTATGCTGTAATAGTTAGTGATAATCCTTATGTTTATGGAGGAGATAATTGGCAATATTCAACAACTGGAAAAAAAGGAAACTTTAATAGTGGAAATGTTAGATTAGACAATGACCCTACTGGTATCAGAACTGTTGGAGTAGATTTTGACAATAATCAAAAAGTCAAAGGTATCTTTGATGGTGTTTTTAACTATATACCTTTACTATATAATCAGAGGTTTTAATAGTTTCTATGATTTTTCCTGGTATATATCCATCAATTTGCTAAATCCAATAGAATATTGAGTAGGATTAGTTCAAAATAATTTGCGCCTCCCGCTCCAGATCTCGCATCTAAAAGGCTATCTTCGATTATTAAGATTATATTAAATGACTAGAAATAAGCCTTCGAATTCAGTATAATCATAAATCATGGAAAGAGAAGAAATAGATCAGCTGATGAAAAAAAATTAGATGTAGAACGTCTTGCTTGGGGAATAGCTTCGGGGAGAAATACACCCGATGATGTAGTTAAGCGAGCAACAGTTAATTCTATGTTGCAACTTCTACTTGCAAGAGCAACAAATCCTACGAGACGACACTATCTAGAAAAAAATGTTATCCGGGACTTTATAGAGCTCATGGGATTGAACCTCCAACTGCAACAAATTCAAAATAATTTATCACCTCGGAGATGAAATAGCTTCACACCTCGGAATAGTTGTCAATTGCGGATGATTGCTTTTGTTACTGCAAAAAAAACAATATCTATTCCTACTGGAATAAGTAGAAGCGTATCTGATTTTTTAATGAATTCGATTAGTTTAAGAGAGCTAAATTGTTCGAAAACTACTTGAGGAAGATGAAAGCCAAAAAAAGTAAGAATTGCAGAAATTAAAGCGATTGCCACCAATAATTCAATTGTTCCTTCAAAGTCTTTTTTACTTGAAAACATTGTATTTCCAATTTCAAAGAATATGTAGCCTGCAATTAATTTTCCGAGAAGAGTATCTGTTGAGAAATAGGAAAGGAAAGTGATAATAATTGCTGTTCCAACAATCACTGGAGCAAAACCAATAATTGCCCGTCTTACCGGATCTGTTTTGCCAACCCCCACGCTTCCTAATTTGACCTCATTTTCTTTAATTTGAGGAATAAATTCAACTTCTCCAACCGGTACAAATAATATACTTGCAGATAAAAGGTGGCTTAATTCATGAATTGCGACTCCTGGAAAGAAAAGAAGAGAAAGAAGATAAATTGTAATTGTCTTACTTCTTGTTATTCTAAAAAATAAGTTCGATAAGGACTGAGAAAGTAGCCTTGATAGAAAAAATAATACCAAAAGTTCTAGAGCGAATAAGGCATAAAAAACCATAAGATATGTTTAGTATAGCAAACTTCCCAGTTGACGGGCTGAATTTTTTTTGATATCATAGATCGTGCCCAGTAAAAATATTACAAGTAAAAAAACAAAATACATCTTTGTTTCCGGTGGAGTTATTTCAGGCATCGGAAAGGGTACCACAACAGCCAGTATTGGTCTTCTTCTAAAGTCTGCAGGATACAATATCTCACCAATTAAATTTGAAAATTATCTTAATGTCGACGCAGGGACAATTAATCCTATCGAACACGGAGATCCCTTTTTATGTGAAGACGGAACAGAGGCAGACATGGATATTGGAACCTATGAAAAATTTCTTGATATCGATATGGGAAAAGATAACTTTGTCACAATGGGAAAAATCTATAAGACAGTTATTGATAGGGAAAGAAGGTTTGAATATAAAGGAGAAGATGTTGAGGCAATTCCTCATATAACTGACGAAATTATTTCAAGAATTAAAAGTTTGGGGAGAAAAAAAGATGCAGATATTGTCATAATCGAGCTTGGTGGTACGGCAGGGGAGTATCAAAACCTTTTTTACTACGAGGCGTCCCGCATAATGACTTTAAAAAATCCAGGCGACGTTATACATATTCATGTCAGTTATGTTCCTACTCCTCCTCACTTAGGTGAACCTAAAACAAAACCGACTCAGCTATCTGTTCGTACCTTAAATTCCATGGGAATTCAGCCTGATTTTATAATCACTAGGTCTGAGAAGCCTTTAGATCAGAGAAGAAAAGACAGGTTTGCTCTTTTTTGCAATATGCATCCTGAAGATATAATTTCTAGTCCTGATGTTTTTTCAGTTTATATGATCCCTTTAGAACTTCACAGACAGGAATTAGATAAAAAAATTCTACAAAAATTAAGTCTACCAGTAAAATCACCAAAACTTTCTGAATGGGAAAATTTAATTACCAAAATAAAAGCCGTAAGAAACCAACCTTTGGTTGAAATCGCAATTATTGGTAAGTACTTTGGAACAGGGGACTATCAACTTCGAGATTCTTATGCAGCCCTTTTTGATGCTATAGATCACGCTGCGTGGGAAATTGGAGTAAATATAAAAACCCGCTGGATTGATGCGGAAAAGATAAAAAAAGAAACAGCAAAAACAATAATAGGAAATCCAAGTGGAATTATTGTTCCGATCGGTTGGGGAGAAAGAGGAGCAGAGGGAATGATAGAAGCTGTTGAATATGCAATTAGTGAAAATGTTCCATATTTAGGGCTTTGTTATGGAATGCAATTGGCAGTTGTTGCTTTTGCCAGAAAAGTTCTTGGTTGGAAAGATGCTAATACAGCTGAAAACAATCAAAAAACAGAACATCCCGTAATTCATCTAATGCCAAAACAAAAAGAGTTTATGGATAATAGAGCATATGGAGGGACAATGAGATTAGGCGCTTGGGATGCAACTATTAAAAAGGGTACAAAAGCTTTTGAAATTTATAAAAAATATGAAGGCTTTTTAAATCAAGAGAAAGGTCTTACAAGCGAGAGACATAGACATAGGTATGAATTTAATGACAAATTCACTAAAGATTTTGAAAAAAACGGGTTAATAATTAGCGCTCGTTCGGTTGTTGAGCATTTGGCAGAAATCATAGAACTCCCGGTTGATAAACATCGATTCTTTCTTGGAACCCAAGGCCATCCAGAGTATAAAAGTAGACCTCTTAAACCTCATCCTATTTTTCTAGGTTTTCTTGCAGCTTGTAAAGAAAAGACAAAATAGCTATAATACAAGAATGATTAAGGTAATCGATTTTGTTCCAGGCGACATTGTTAGAGTCTTTCAACTTATTAAAGAAGGTGAAAAAACACGCACTCAAGTTTTTGAAGGCACTGTGCTTTCTATTCGCGGTAGGGGAGAGAATAAGAGCTTTACTGTCAGAAAAGTTGTTGGAGACATTGCAGTAGAAAGAATCCTTCCTATAAATTCTCCAAGTATTGATAAAGTTGAA
>OBEQ011963809.1_pt1 | contig 27325 bp, 28 predicted proteins | sample 1670901 | NCBI WGS metagenome assembly OBEQ01 (sample SAMEA104232315, study PRJEB22302) | groundwater metagenome | biome: forest; feature: aquifer; material: groundwater | place: USA | collected 2011-08-07 | depth 5.4 m
TTCTAAATAGGTCCTGGATGTGACTTTGTTCTCATAAAGGGTGCCGACAGCGAGCTTGATGTCATCCAGTGATTGGTTCGTAAAGTCAGTGGTGGTTGACTTCATCTTATAAGCATCAATGGAGACGATGTCTTCACCGAGTAAATTGAATTTAGAGACCCCAGAAATTTTATTGTCCTTATCAATCGTAATGGACATGGAAGGCTGCCCATCAAGATTAAAATAGGTGCGCGCTGTGATCAGATCGTCTGAAGATGGATTTTGAGTAATGGCGATAAGAGCATCACGAAGCGTATTAATAATATCTGTTGAACTTTCAGCAACCTTGTTTTGAAGGACTGCCAAACTCACATCCGTAGGGTCGACCACTTTATAGCTGTCGGTTGAAACGAGCGTAAAACCATTGTCTTGATAATTGAAAACGGTGTAATCGACGATTTTTTCCGTCGCGTCCTCGGTGTGGAAATTGACTGAAAACTCAACGCGAGCGCCCTGTTCGTCAAAATAAGTGGCTGAAGTATGCTGTTTTAAATCTGTCGGAACTATGATTCCGGTTTTGTGTGCGGGCAGCGTTGCAAAATTAGCATCTTCGGCAACTTTCCATTGGTCAATATTTTGAAGATCTCCGTCGGCTGCATCATATTGAAATACGCTGAGGCTGGCCGGTTTTTCATTTTTATCCAGACTAATTGCATACTCAGCTATTAAGCCGTGTTGGTCAAAATAGGTCCGGTTTTTGAGTTTGTCATCGTCGGTCGGCGATGCCAGCAAAGCCTCAATCGCTTCTTTCATCGTATCAATCTCATCGGAATTACTTTCATTCATTTTGTCCGTAATTTTATCGATGGTGAGATCCGCGCTTCCTTCGGCCGAATATTCGTCATTTAATTCGGGGCTTCTGGAATTCGGCCAATAGCTCATCACTGAATAGCGGTGGGAAACTTGTACGTCCGGAGTGGCGGGATTATTGTCCGTATCCATCCATTTATAACCGAATTCGACAACCGCCAAATCATCTTCGAAAAAGGTTTGACTCACTAAGCGGTCGTCCGCTAACGCATCCACCGGATCTGTCGTGCCAACGATTTCATACCGGTCCAGCCGAATTAATTTTCCGTCGTTGTCATAGCGGTAAACTGATTGTTCGGAAGGAATCACATCAGTCAAAACGGAACTTTCCGGGTCATCTTGATAATTAACAATTGAGCTGATTGGATTTTGTTTAAAGGCGCCTTCGACATAGTTGAGTTCGGCAACTTTGACACCTGCCGCGTTCACCTGGGTAACTTTACGAATGAAACTGTCGGCCGAATAGTCGTAGTAACTCGTAACGCCTCGCTTATCGACAATCCGGTCAATGTGTAAAATATCCGGATTTTGAAACGGAGACATTTTGTAATAAGTTGTATTCTCCCAAGAGCCGGTGCCAACGACGCTTGGATTAGAAAGTTGGCTTACATCATATTGCATCACGCGGTCCGGATCCGGCGGCGTAGAATCATCGTAGAGGTAATCACTTCGCTGAATCGCCTTGTCTCCGTCCGCCGAATATCCCAATACATAATCAATTTCTCCCGAGTCCCGATAAATGATTTCGCTGATGAGCCGTGCATTTCTAGGAGTATTATGAACCGCCCGTTCCTCAATCCGGTCCAGATCCGGAAGTCCGTCGTCACCATAAATGTAGTAACGCGCCTTTCCGTCCCAATCGAGTACGAAATCGGTTTGTTCCTGCCCGTTGAGCATCATCGTGCGCCCGTCCACGTCTTTCTTATAAATGATCGCACCGCCGTCATTGAGAAGGGCCAAGTCAGCATCGAGCGTGTTGTCATCGGCGTACATTAAATAAGGCGAATCTAGAGGAAGTTCGGATGTGCTGTAGACTTGTTTCTGAATTTTTCCCTGGAGATTAATCGTCTCATCCACAACTTCAAAAATAGTCAAAATCGGATGCGGTTTATAACGGATGACTGTGCCGGTGCTGAAATAAACCGTTGTATTGCCGTTTTCATCATTGATGATCTGAAGACTTTGGCCGGTGAGCGCGTCCGTTACCACCAAATCGTGCGAATTGTCCGTCATGGTGATCTGGTTCTCGATCGTACCGGTGTTGTAAATATCACGGGTCAAGCGGGCATCAATGGCTTGCTGAATCACTTCGGCAGAGGTTTGACCGGTAAAGGTGAGCAGATCCGGATTGGCGGCGTCTGTCCCGTATTCAAAGTGACGGAGCAGTGTATTATTTTTATCAAAAACATCTTGGATCAAACCATTATTAAAGATCGTGATGTTTCCGGTTTTGTGGTCTGTGAACTGGACGATTTGATCCGCCGCGTCGAGAATGTCATTGGTACTTTCAAACACTTTGGTCGTTTGATTATCCAGATCGTTTTCCGTTATTCTGGTAAGGGTCCCTAAATATTCGTAAATGCGTTCGGGCAGCCGCGGACGCTTGGTTAGGTCGAGCTCTCCTTCCGGAAGCGCGCCCAATTTTCCGGATTCCAAGATTCTTTTGATATCATTTTGTGTGGAATCATATTCATACATTTCATAAGTCCCATCTGCGAGATGAAACATCGTAATCTTGTTATCAACTGAATAATCATAAAGGGTCCCGATGGTCGGTGCCGCGGTGTGAATATCGTCACCGGGCAATGTTCCTGTTTGGAGAGCACGGCCAGCCTGTTTCGTAATAGAATCAAACTGGTAATCGGTAAATTCGTCGTCTTTGCCGTCAACAATATCAACGACGCGCACTTGATTCGGAATGGAATAATCAAATATTGTTTCAACAACTCCGGAATTCACATCGTCGCCGGTCAAATGTCCGCGAAACAACATTTTGCCGCGTGTGTTGGTAGCCGTATCAAATTCAAAATCTTTATACGAATCGTCCCGGGCGGGAGCAACGTCAACTTCCCGGACTTGGCCGGGCGTGCTGTAATTATAATATTTGGTCCGCTGCGGAGTACTGCCGGAAAATGTTCCTTCTTCTAAAATAAATCCTTTCTGGTTCGTCGCCAAATTAAATTGAAAATCTTGATACGTTTCCTGGTTTTGGGATTCATCGAACTTGATTTCGCGCACCTGGCCGGAAACGGAATAATCAAACAGGGTGTCCTTTTTATAAACAGACCCGACATAGGTGCCCGACTCAAGCGATTTGCCTTGCTGATTTGTGCCGCTGTTATAGTCATAAATCGTATATCGATTTTCTGAAATATCGACGACTCGGATTTTTGTATCTCCGGCAAGATAATCGAACGTTATTTGGGCAACGCGATTTCCGCCGTTGTCATAGGTTCCGGATTCAACCACTTTTCCAATCGCTTTGGAAGGTGCGTCATATTGCCGGACTTCATAAGTATTGTTCGTAACATCTTTGGCGATCACACGGTCCGGCGTGTCCGTAGAATAGTCATACACAACCTCAGACTTCGGAATTAATCCATCCACGGAAACTTGAATACCCGTAAAGATTTCTTTTTTGGTCATGTTGCCGTTGGCATCTAGAGTAATAATCACCGTATCGCCGTTGTCTTCAGATTGAGTTTTCCTGAGAACGGTTGTGTCCAAATCGATGTTGACCACATATTCATAGGAAATCTGGTTGTAAAATAAAGTCACCGCATAAATATTGGTTCCTTCACTGACAATATTCTTCCGTTCAAATGAACTTCGGGGCGCTGTCACGCGGCTTTCCAGACTGGTTTCGGCGAGGTCAAAGGCTTCGAGTTCTTGGGCGGTATATTCAGCGCGGAACAGCGTTTTAGATTCATCCGGAAGCGCGCCAAACAAGTCCATGGATTGGATAAACCGGTTTAAAGCCGCGCGCGCTTTGATTTCGATTGCCTCAAGGTTATCCCATTTCGAAAGCGCTTTTTGAAGTTCACTGAGAACAAAGGAATAGGATTCATTCTCAATGGTCATTTCCGAGTTCTGATAACCGAATACGCCGGATTTGGTGATGACGTATTCGGTTTGAGCCCCTGCCTTCAGGATGTCTTCGGGGTTTTGCGAGGATGGCCTGGTGGGATGTAAATAGGCTACAAAGCTGGCTTCTTTAAGGAGCTCATTCACCGACTTTAAAACATGAAGTTCGCTTTGGTCGCCTGAGGTAAAAAGCACGATATGACCGTATAAAACCGCAATCCCAACTTCCTTTTTAAGAGAAAGAAGCTGGGTGACATTTTCTTCGGTTAAGGAATCGACAAGTGCAGCTGCGGCAAGCCCGTCTTCGGAAATCAATTCAAAAGCATAATCAAAACTTTGGGCTTGAATGGGGTCATAGATGAAAGGAGCTGATTGGACTTCTTCGGGTTTTGCTTGTGCAACAGTATCGTCTGAGGTAAGCGGTAAATTGTCGGGGCCGTAACTGATAATCTGAGTTTGGTTTGTGGAGTGGTTGAGATAAGTATACTGACGAGCGGTGTCGTCGTAGGTAATCGAATAATCTTCAAGTTCAGAAGTGTTGGGGTTGTTTAGCGGGGGCCCACGGTATCTCATCAAACGACCGAAATCTCCATTAGGCAGGACTTCATATTCCGTAACATAGTCTGGATGTTCGGGATCTAAGATTTGGTAGGTGCTTCCGACGCGTTTGAGAGACACTTTAAATGCTTTGGTATCATTGACGACAGCGAAACTTCCGCTTTCAAGCAAATCACCCGGGCTGTCCAACATTCCATCGCTTTCATTGGGCGACAAATGGACCCGGTAGAAACTTCCCTTCACATAGTCCAAGTAAGTCAGTACTCTGTTCTCATCATCATATATGTAGCCGATATGGATCGTTGAGGATGAATCGGTTGGATCAAATCCTCGATACTCAAGGAGTCTGCCGAGTCCGCCCTCAGGAAGACGTTCCACGACCTGGAATGAATTCGGATTCTGAGGATCAAAAAATCGATAAGTCTTTCCAACCACTTCCTGCAAAACCTGAAGTTTCGTGTTTCCTTCATCATCCTGGAGCAAGTTCCCTGAGGCAATTAAATCCCCCTTTGGATCTTGAACGATAAAGCTATGGTTATTGTGATCATAAAAAATCACGCGGTCAGATTCATATTGGTACTCCACGTTCAAATCTACTTCAGGGGTCTGTGGGTTTGAATCGTGATCATAAGGGCCTTCATAAGCCAGCAAATTGGTGGGCTGATTATTGACGAGCTGCCAAACCTGGGTTGCTGAGGTCGTCGGATCATAGACAGTTAATTCATTTTTGTCCCAATTGTAAGAGCGGAGCGCAAGGAAATGATCCGTGTTGTCTACGTCCTTTAAAACAATTCCGGATTTAAGCAGCTTATCGGGGTTGTACGTTTCCGATTCGAGGGAATAAGTTTGAAAAGTATCAATCGCATCCGCGCCAAGTCCGCGGGTAATAATTTGAACATTCTTTGCGTCATCATGGTAATTAAATTCTTTGACCTGAAGTTCATCTTGATGCGTCGGGTCCGTAAAATCAGCAACTTCTAAAATCCTGTTGTTTTTGTCGGCATCGGTTTTGTAATAAGCGCACTGCGCACCGACGGCGGAACAATCCGGACTTCTCTGATTTGTTGTCGAACAAGTTTGCGTACTGCCCTGTTGCTGACAAGAGACATCAGAAGCCTCCGTTCCAACGAGCGGTTTGTCGACATCAATAAATTCAGAAAATTCAATTTCCTCCGGAGGGGGCGGAGCTTGAAGAGCATTCCGGACAGGCGACAGTTCTGATTCTTTTTTACGTTTGTTAAAATCTTCCGAATAACGAATGTCATTCAAAAGATCTTTATTTTCTGTCAAATCTTTTGCGGCAGCTGGGGCAGGAAGTGCAGCGGGCGTATAAGCGTAAGCGAGTTTTAGATCAAACTGAGTAGATAGAAAAGTGATGAGGACAATTACCGATATGATTCGGAGCACATAAAAATATTTAGATCTAGAAGTTGCGATCATCCGATTTCAGCTACCTCGTTTTGATCCCATTTTGAGAGACATATCAGTATGAAAAATAGAAACGTAATACATTTCTAAGTCTCTATTCACAAACACCTAATTTTAAGAAGTTGTTTGATGCATCCAGACTGATGTCGCAAAACTCAGTCAAAGTATACCCGCTCAATCTAGCTCGGTCAAGGATTAGTAAAAGCATTTATATATCTTTATAAATGTTACTTTCTGCTACACTCTTTAGCTAATTAAACCCTTAAACTTACTAGAGACACCAATAGCCTTGTTTATTTTAGTTACTTAATTATCGGATTGTTTAGGGGTTCCTTTTAGGTGTTTTTTCGACTTTTTTTACGTAAAGAGACGGTCAGTCAGAAAGGGGTGAAATATGAATTTTTTTGGGATTTCGGCCTTTTACGGAAGGTATAGGCAACGGTAAGAGATTAGAGACTTATAACAGCACAGGAGCAGCCATGGATGCTGATCTTGTATTAGATCTGCGGAGGATCTTGCGAACCCAGGGGGCGCTTAGATAGAGTTCTGCTTGCTTTGAATCAAAAAAACGGGCCTGCTTAAATGAATTCTCAGCATCTTGCCTGTCCTGTCTGATGGAAGAAATGACCCCTAGACCCAAAAAACCCTCATACCCATTAGGATTGCTTTCGATCGCTTTATTAAAGAAGGATTCCGCGATATTTAGCCTTTTTGTCGGGTCATAACGCCAAGTCGCAAGCCGGGTTATCCAGCGGCCTGTCTGATAATAAACCTCGTACATTTTCCATCCATCCAGATGAAATACTTTTTTTGCTTGATCGATGCTTAAAGCTCGCACCTTCTCTCTTCTAGGCTCGAATAAAGCGTGTATTTCTCGAGCAATTGCATCGCTGATCAGAAGATAACCGCGTAAATTTGGATGCACCCCATCCACGATGAGGTGTTCGTCTAAAAGACCGTTTGGAGAGCGGCTTCTCAAATAGCGATAAGAATCAACGATATGGACATGTTCAAATCGGCTGAGAGAACGGACTACGTCGTTAATCTGAGAAGATGCGCGCACCGGCATTCCGTCATCATCAATGGCTTTCTGAAAGGCCTCGTTTGCCCGTTCAAAATTACCGAGTGCTTCATAAGCTTCGCCTTCCCGGTAATGGGCTTCGGCAAAACTGCTGCAAATTGCCAATGCTTCATCATAGAACTTAAGAGCCGCTTTAAAATTATTTTGATTTTCAGCCGCGGCCCCTTGATTAAAGGCCCTCAGAAATTCCTGCTTTTGTTGTGCGCTTGAACTGCAAAAAATAGAACGGTTTGGCTCCCAGCTGGCGTAGTTGCTCACCAGCGTGGAAATAACCAGTGGAATTTCATTTTTTTGGGTTAATTCGGCCATCGACAACAAATGCTTCTGATAATTAAGAATGACTTTTTCATGTCCTCGGGGATCTCGAGGAAAGATGTCATGGTCTAGAAATTCTCTGACGTCTGTTTCCAGAATTTCACCTTTCAATCTGCAAAGCGCCGTAAGCGACTGACAGGCAATTTCAGAATGATCAGACAACCATTTAAGCACCGGAACATGAAAATCAGGATCTGTCGGATGGTATTTTAAAAATTCGTTGTGTCCGCTATAAAGCACAATTAGAGAAGGGTGAAAGATGTCTTTATTGCTGATCAAAAGCTTCAAAATATGATAGGTATAGGTAACATCTTTGGCGGCAGAGCTTAAATTAACAATCCGGACGGGCTTACCTCCGATCGATTCGTTTAATTGATACCCGACAATATTCGGAATGGAAAGATAGGGCCCATAAGGCACTCCCCACATCGTGGATTCGCCGAGAAAATAAATGTTGAAGGTGCTTTCGCTGACTCCTGCCTTTTGAGCAGTTTCTACAAAATAGTCGTAATGGGTGTGCATTCTGTGCCGCCGGTCATAATCGCTCATCAATATTTGAAGATGCACATACTGGGAACGAAGGAAAAACTCGGCGGCTACAAGAAGGAGAAGCAGGACTGAAGTTAAGAGTGTAAAATTTTGAAGTTTTCTATTCATGAATGGCTAGCCTGAGCGCTAACTTGAATGAATACGAATTTTACCAGCTTTGACCCAGGTTATCCAGAAATTTAAGGCTACTGAAAACTAACTGTTTCGCCCAGTGTTTCAGTCACGCATTTCAGCGGAAGCAACTTCTTCTTTCATGCCGTCCATACTTCGGGCATTCGGAGCTTGCCCGACGCCTCCCTTTAACGCATCGGAAGCTTTAAAACCGGCGGGTGCACGCTTTTGGTTTATCGTAGGATTCTTAAGGTCGGGTGCTTTTCTCGTTGTGATATCTTCACTTCCTGTCCGATAGTCAACGGATTCCTGTTCCATATCGAGTCCGGAAGCTTCTGAAAAACTGGCCTTCATGGCTTGTCCATCGTCGGCCACAGGTGTGGTAACAGCTTTAGGCGGATCCTGCGCCGGACCGGGGACGGGCGGTTTCACTGTTTCTTGGGCTGGCAAATCCTTTCCTAGATAATTGGAAAGAACCACATGATACGTTCCGTCGTTTTGGTCAGGCGATGCATCATCTCCTTTAGGTCTTCCATAATCGCCGGATTCTGAAGGCTTTGGAGGATTTACAGGTTCCGCAGGTTTCGGCTTAACCGATTCAGCGGGTTTTGGTTTCGCCGGTTCCGTTTTGGGCGGATTTGAAGACGTCGACCCATGCATCGTGCCGGGATTGATATCTTTAATTTCTTCTGATGCTGGCGGCCGGCCGTAATGATCATCCGAAAAAGCTGTGCTCGAGCCCAGAAAAAAAACAGCAAGAAGGAAAAGAAATACTTTTTTCATATGCTCCTTAAAAAAATGGGGTCAATACGTAGATGAATATAGAACGTTCTGCGGCTCCCCACAAGCTGAAATCTGTTTCCAAATGTTTAAATCAATTTCAGCCTTGGCTTCCTAATGCTATTCGGAAATCCCCATTTTGGCGGCTTTTTTGAATTTTTCATGAATCAAGTCTCTAACTTCACGAAATTGATTCAAAACGGCTTCCGTCACCTGTTTCTCATGGGGTGGATCAGGAAAGCTCCAATGGAGCCGAATGCTATTACCGGGAAAGATTGGACAAGATTCTTTAGCGTTATCACAAACAGTAATGATGTAATTGAAGTGCTGTCCTAAAAATTCAGTTACATTTTTTGATCGTTGCCCAGAAATATCAATATCGATTTCGTTCATTACTTTAATCGCTGTTTCATTCACCTTTGACGGCTTTGTTCCTGCACTATAAACATCATATTGATCATTCCCATAATGCCGCAGAACGCCTTCTGCCATTTGAGAGCGGCAAGAATTTCCGGTGCAAAGAATCAAAACTTTCGTTTTCATATTTTCCTCACTAAGATCAAAAAAAGAGCGGCCAGTAACCCTCCTACACATTGGCTTACCCAATACAGCGGGACTTGAACTGCCGGAATCCGTCTCGTTACTGCAAAAGCGAGGGTTACAGCCGGATTGAAATGAGCGCCCGATAAATAGCCGAACGCTAAAATCATCAAAGTAATAATAGAACCAAAAGTAACCGCGATCCAAAAAGACGGAAAAATATTTGGGAACCGTTCTGAAATCAATATCGAACCGCCTCCGACAAAGATGATCGCGAAAGTGCCGATCATCTCTGCCAGGGCTTTATTAACCATTAACATTTACAACCACCTCCGCAACAACGATCCATGTTCATCACCTCCTCCATATCTGCATAAACAGATATACTTGGTTAAAAAATTATTTACAGCAAGATATTAACGAAGACTTCTTTTTCCGATATTCATTTAAATCGCTTTCTAATTCTTGAAATTCTGATTGGCAACACTTTAAGGCGCTCAAAATGGCTTCAAGTGCTTTCGTTTTTGCTTTAACAAGCTTGTAATACATCCACAATCCTTCTTTTCGCGCCTGAACGAGCCCTGCCCGCCTAAGATAGGCTAGATGTCTTGATATTTTTGATTGAGGTTCTTTTAAGACTTTCATTAAATCACAAACGCAAAGCTCGCCTTCATTTAACAAGCTTAAAATGCGGAAACGCGTTTGATCTGCAATGGCATTAAAAACAAGCTGGGAATCTTTGAGCTTCACGCTCAAAATATATCTGCGTATACAGATATAGTCAACGAAAATGCTAACAAAAAGTGCCAACACTTAGATTTGGCTATTTACCGCGGGGAATTATAAAGAGAAAAACTGGGGTGGGCGACGGGAATTGTTAGCGCAGCAATCTCTTTAGGGAAACCCGCAACCCCACACCTAAGGTACTGCCTAAAGCGCTGAGATCCACAATTTTTGTAAGTTGGTTGACCATATTTAACCATCTTTGACCGAAGTTATCCAGGAATTTGAGGTTAGAGCCAATTTAGTGGGAATTTGATTGACCATCTTTGACCGAGTTTTGCCATCGTTAGCCATCAAAAGTGCTCACATTTTGTGCTAACAGTTTAACACCAGTTCCAGAGATAGAACTTGATCAGGTGAGCGATTGAACTGATTGAGGCCTAACAACCATTGAATGCTTTTTTTCTTCCTGCGGTTCTGGTGTAATCGCTTCATCTAAGTAATCAGCATATTCGGGTCGCCTTGATTTCATTCGAAGCATATGAATATCAAGGGCAATCCAGGCAAGTTTTAAAAAATTACCAGCGATTTCAAAAGCTCTTCCGATGTAATATGGAAAAAATGATTCCTGTGGAAAAGTAAAACGACGGCTCTTTCGCCCTTTTAACCGGATAACTCCCCCCAAGAGCGGGTGAACACCTTCCACAAAAATACAACTCAGAAACCAAATCAAAGAGAAGGCGATTCGATGTCCGCCGCCAATTTTTCCTCTCCGTTTCAGCAGTGTGAACATATGTTCTTTACTGTAAAAGGAACTCCAGGCATCTTGATAAGCTTTTTCTAATTCTTTTCGATTCATATTCGGGTGATCCATCACCACATGGTTTGTTTCGTAACGATTCAGGTCCTGATCCATGGGAACCTGACTCAAATAATATTTTTGATGATCCTTGGAACCGGGCAGCGGTGTCATGATAAAAAATTCCGCGAAATCAAGCGGGAGTTCTCGCTTTAAAAATTCGACGTCTCTCATGATCGATTGATAAGTATCGCCCGGAAAGCCAATGATATATCCCGCATACGTAATGACTCCATATTGACGCCAAGCCTGAAGCATTCGGCGGTACTCTGAAATTCTATTCTGCCGTTTGTCAGTCGCAATCAGGTTGTCCGGATTTACGGATTCAATTCCGATAAATACACGATGACAGCCGGCGCGCGTCATTTTTTCAATAAATCTCGGAATCCGGTGAGCGAGCGTGTCGGTTTGAATCATCAAATGAATCTTAAGCCCTTCCTGTTCTTTTAACTGGATCACGCGATCCGCTATAGATTCCCATTCGGGATGGCGGGCAAAATTATCATCCGTGATAAAAATATGATTAATGCCTTGAGCGCAATTTAAGCGTACGAGCTTTTCAACATCATCTGCATTCCTGCCGCGCATCGTATTTCCTTGGATGTTAATAATGGTACAAAAGGAACACTTAAACGGACAGCCTCTGCCGGCGTCAAAACTGGAGTGAGCGCTGGCAAAATATTTGAGATTAATCTCTGGAAGAAAGGGTCCGGGAGTGCCTTTTAAAATGGGCTTGTCTTCAACAAAATTATAAATGGATTGCAATTCATCTTCATAGGCTGCCTTGATCAGCTCTGCCCATCGGCCTTCGATTTCTCCTGCGACAAGCGTAATCCCTTCATCCCTAGCTTCTTTAATCTCAGGAGGAAGGTCAGGAAGCATCTCCAGACAGCCTGATACATGAAAACCACCAATCATGGAACGCAAACCTTCTTTACGAAACTGTCGAGCCAAATCAACCGCCCGCGGAAATTGGTTGGATTGTACACCCACCAAACATACAATACTGCGCTCCCCTGCTTTGCGAATGCGCCGCGTTAATTTCTCGATCGGAATTCTTTGAACTGTTTCATCGTAACGATGAATCACAATTTCAACGTCGGGCCCTAAAATCTCATGGGCTTGAATGTCTTCCGTCAGCGCATTCAGGCAGGCCAATGAATTACTGGTGATGACTCCCCGAAACCAACTAATGACATAACCATTGTCATCATATTTGGAAGGTTTGATCAGGATAATATGAAATCGGCGTTTCTGATTTTTCTGATCTCGCATCTAAAATACTTTTCCGCTAAGTTGCACTATTCTCCCTTTTCTGACTCTTTAGCATCTTCTTCTTCACGTTCGTCGTGGCTTTTATGCGCAAATGATACTCCCGGTAACAGCGCAATTAAACCTGTCATCAATAATCCGATCATAATACAATTTTAAAGATAAAAACTGGGGTGAGCGACGGCCGAAAGCTGATGTTTTCGGCATTCCGCTCGGCCTTGATGGCCTTCGCTTCAGGAGCCCGTCGCGACCCCAAGATCCACAATTTTTGTAAGTTGATTAACCAAAGTTTACCAAGTTTGACCGAAGTTAGCCAGAAAATTGAAGTTAGAATGAATTTGGTGGGAAATCAATTGACCGAGCTTGACCATCTTTAACCATCATTTACCATCAAAAGTGCTAACATTTTGTGCTAACACTTTTTCTATTTTGATGAACCAATTCCGTCCATCGTATCTACTTTAAAATATTTTTTGCTGAAGCGAATTAAGTTGTTCTTGTAGTTGTTTAATTTCCTTGCGGAGAACTCGTTTTTGACTGTAATCCAAAATAAACACCGTACCCAAGATAATAACACTGGCAAACTTTATATCTCTGTCTACATCGGAAAACCAGATTGCAAAGCCGAAGATGCCGGTCATAATAAATACTTTCAACAAATCTAAAAACATTTCCTTATCATGTTGCTGAATCATGTCGCCTCCTTAGCTACTGCTCAGTGCCACCTTTTATTTAATCCAATTCTCTATTCCTTCAGAAACAAAATCTATTTTATCTTTGGGGATTCCGAATATCGAATTTGTTTTATCAATAAGAGCCTCTTTTTGCTCAGATTCTCTTGGTTGATCTATAATGATCACTTTTTCTAAATTTTGCGAATTACAATGCCTAAAAGTCCCTCTAATATGGCCGTCTGTTATTGGAAAACTGTAACCAATTATTATTAACTGTTGAGTGGATTCTATGGCAGTATTTATAGCATTTGATATTTGGTCTGCGTAAACAAGGTTATTTCGAGGATAATCAATAGCTGTCGTTTGATATTCTTTTTTTTCTCCGACTAATCCAACAATTGCGTGCCGATGCAATTTCCCGTTTTTATATCCAATCTTGTCGGATGCAATCGGTCGATCGTGAATAATAATATCTTCTCCGTCAATGTCCAACCAATTAACTGAACCATGTGGTTTAATAATACCTATTTTGTTCTTATGGACTAATCCCGGATTAGGATTTGGGCCTGCGTAATACCAATCATCCGGTGAATAACTTTGTTCAATCAACGTGTCATAGTTAAAACTAATGAAATTTAGACAATCATTATTAGCCGTAGAGGTTATTTTAGTTCTTAAGCGGTCATATCTTTCTTTAAGCGACACATCCAAAATAGTCTCGAATCGCTTAGCTACTATTTTCCTCAGCTCCCATTCCGCAAATATAAATAAATACTGATACGGAGATCGCGACGCACTATCCTCGTAAAGAAAATAAGAATAATATTCGTATTCGCTTCCCTTCTCTCTTTTGGCCAGTTCGTTTAACTTACGAAACCAATTATCAATTTCATTAGATTTTAAAATAATCTTAGGACGTAATCGATTTTCTTCTATTTCATTCCAACAGACTTCTAGTCTTTCCTTTCTCCATAATGCGGCGGAGGATGTTAACACGCCATTTTCACGTCTATGATATAACTCAAGAAGCGCTTCAAGTAAGAAAGTAGACTTAAAAATTTCATCATTGCGATCATTCATAAAAGATACATCTGTGGGTAAGTTTGCCATTCCTTTACTGCATCCCGCGCCAAGTATTACTGTGGTTTTCATAAAAGTTTATCCATTGAGCTAGTAATCTGAATTTTAAGATACAAAATCTGGTAAGCACAAATAACCGCTTGGGCCAAGTTCACAAACTGTGATCCTTCATTTACCATCAAAAGTGCTCATATTTTGTGCGCATACCTAGGATCGAATAAATTTAGCAATTTGATCGTGATTACCAACGAACAAAAAAGTGACAAAATTATCTTCAATGCTAAAAATAATTCGGATATCGATACCAGACCGGATTTCCCAATAAAATGAACCCAAGCGCTTTAAACCTAAACCCTTGGGCAACTGCTGACGTCTCTCGAAAAAATCATAGAGCTTGTTTATACTTTGCTCCGCCTGGATTTTTTCAGATTTAGTTAATTTTTTAAATGACCGATCGAAACTTGGTTTAGCGCCATACTGCATTACAATTACATTAGACTTTTAAGATGCTTACGCGCTTCAATTGATGTAGGAAATACTATGGTAGGTTCTTTTTTGAGGGAATCCAGTTTTTTTATTAATTCTTCAGTATTTATGTCTATTGATTGCTTTATAATTTTTATTCGTTGATATCCCGAAACTGTGGTTTGTGTAGTTCTGTAATTCACGCAAAAAGGACTATCGTCTGAAAGAGAGTGCCTTGTTTCATCAACCTCTGTAATTTGGAATAAACTTTTTGTTATCATTTTTATGCTTTTTTCGATTTAATAGGTACGAGCTCAAAAGAAGCATCTCCTTTATGGTCATCGTCGATAAGTATGTTAAATACATATTCACCGGATTTGTCAAATTTTACATTGTTTAAAGTAATAATTTCATTTCCACTAATCTTTTTTCCTTCTCGCCCATCTGGAATGACAAAGTTTGCTCCTATACCAATTAATTTTTTTCCGTCTGAATCGCAGAGTTGAATTTCAATATTTTTCTTTCTACCCACCTCAGAGCGATTAGCTTCCCACATGAATATTAATTGCATCTGGGGATGAACAGCAGGAAAACTTAAGCTATAAATAGCTTGGAAAATGCCCAATACATTTAATTTTCCACCTTCTGCAATGTTTGCGTAGTCTGCTAATAACGCTTTAGTTATAATCATAAAAATGTGTTTACCCTTGTTTTAGTTCAATAATTATAACACACGAAGCTAGAGAGGTAAAATATTGCAATAATTATTTATTAGTTAAGATTTCAGATTTATCTTTCCAATTCATTGATAATGCTTCAATGTCTTTATCATAAATAGGGGCAAAATGGGCGTAAATTTGGGTTGTTGCAAGACTAGAGTGACCAAGCCATTTGCTTACTTTGTAAATGGGGACATTATTCTGAACAAGACGGGATGCGAATGTTCTTCGTAAATCGTGCCACCCTGATCGTTTTTCTTTTTCAAGACCTGCTTTCTTATAGATCCGCTTTAGAGTTTGTTTCGGCCCCCCTTCCGAATACTTCGCGCCTGTTTTAGGAACTGGAAAACATAATCCCTGATCTTTAATATAAGGCAAGAGTTTATCTCTTAGTTCGTCAGAAATAGGAACTACTCGAATCCGGCGGTTCTTGACGGTATGGTTAAACTTCGGTTTGTTCAAAACTCGAACTAACTTTTTTTCCCAATCAAAATCCTGCCATTCCAAATTAAGTAATTCCTGCAAACGTAAGCCGGTATATCGAGCAGTGACTATAAAAGGATAAAGCGAATGGCCTGCGGCAACTTCCTCAATTCGCTGGTACTCCTCATCAGAATAGAAACGTGGTAATGATTGCGACACTTTTTTGCGTTTAATTCCTTCTACCGGATTTGTAAGTAAATATCCCTTCTGCACCGCAGACTTGAAGAACCGCTTCAAACACCCTAAGGTATTATTAAATGTTACCTGGGCTTTTTCTTCATAAGCTCGTAAAAATGTTCTAACATCTCCGGCGTTGATCCCGTTAATCGTTTGCTTATTACAAGCGCGCAAAAAGCTCTCAATGAGGTAAAGTTCATTTACGTTCGTCTGTTTCTTGCGATGAACCGTATCTTGGATGTATTCAGCCAAGAACTGAGCTATCTCGATTCTTTGCGAATTTTGATGGACTCCCCTTTTGAGCCTGACCTCTATTTCTTTCTGTTTTAGGCGGGCTATTTTCTCATCGGTAGTTTTGAGGCTTTTAGTTACCCTTCCCCGACCTAAGAAGTAGCTTATACACCATACCCTGCTCTTTCCCCGTCTATAAAGACTTGCCATACGGATATTTTACCTTTTCTATTTAGAATATCAATATAAATCTATTACCTTCTATTACCTTTTAGGAGTATATCGTACTGTGGTCTGGTTGTATAATTCCTTTTATGAAACGCGACCAAATCATCTCTTTCAAAATCACTGCCGAATTAAAAAAGAAGCTGGCAGAAAAAGCCCGCCAAGAAGATCGATCAGTTTCCTACATTTGTCAGCGAGCGCTTGAGCGCGAAGTTAAAAAGCGCAAAAAACGCTAACTTTTGCTTACACTTACTGCTAACACTTCCATTTTAAATTTCATTTAACACTTTATATTTTTGTCATACCCCCAAGATACTATACCTTGAGGCTGTCAAAATTAGCTTCGATCTTACATGATTTCATGTATCGATCTAAACTTGCCTTCTCAAACATCAGATGTCCCTTCGGAGCATCTTTGGGCACTCGATACGCAATAACGTCACCACGAAGCAAATTAACCCAATTTCGTTGCATCCAGCGATAACTCTGCCCTAAATGTTCTGCAGCTTCTTTCATGTTTAAAAACCTAGAATCAAAACTCATTCAGTTTGTCTTTTACTCATCCTTAAGGTTAAGCACCACTTGTTATTAACAAACATGCTTACTGTTAATGAAATTGCATTTTAAAATACTGATACCCTTTTCCTGTAACGACTTACAACGCACCCCATTCCCCAATGCCTGCAAAGGGGGAAATTTTCACTTATGGTTAATGGAAACCACTTACTGATTCGCCATACCCTTATTTACAAATCACTTACAACTTTCAACCCTGATGGATTGATTCTAATGTCTTCCCAAAGGAGGCTGTGGCGCCCAAAATAAAATCCCGCATCTTCTCTATGTATCAAACGCTTTTCTTTTAGGTTCTTTAAGGACCGGGAAAAAGATGCCTTAAAGGACTCCTCTTTCACCCAATCAATCTTTAACACTTCCATGACTTTGTCCCGGAGTTCTTCATGGTCACACTTCTTCCCATGAGCTTTAATGGTTTCAAGGATTGTTCGTTGAAACTTACTTAATCGCCGACCTTTTATCTTCATTTCTTATTACTCCTATAAACAAGTTCCTGGTCATTTGTTTTAGTTCTTGTTAAAGGCTATTGTTTTGGTGTTGGGCATATTTGAACTCTATCAACTAGATAAAAGGGATCGATTAGAATACGATACATTGTTGCCTTTCGTTTACCCCTAGAACCCAACTGATAATCTAGGAGTCCCAGATATTTAAGCTTTTGTCTTGACCTTCTAATTGTGGACCTTGACCGTTTGCTATATTTAACGAGCAGACTCTGCGGCGCAAAGAACCATTCTCCATAATTTTTAGATTTATAAACAAAGTCGTCCTGTAGTTTTAATAGTGCATTCAAGGTGTTTAAATCTCCGGCGGTAATGGGCAGTTCATAAATAACGTGTGGCACAAAGAAGCAGCGTTTATTTATTGTTTCGCTTAATATCTCAGAAACTGTTGAGCGGGATAAATTCTGTAATAGCATTTCCGTTACTCCTCGTTTCTACATTGATAAAACACTCTTTGGCAATTAAATCTTTCAAGTCGTATTGATCGAAGATATCAAGTTCGACTCCCATAGCTCTAAAAAGTTGCCATAGTTTTCCGAATTTTCCATTAGAACTTTGATTTACGCGACCTTTAACAAAATATCCGCGATATTCACCCTCAAGAATTTCAAACTGAAGAATAAAAATTAGTTGATCAAATTTACCTATGGAAGATAGGAAACTAACAAGTTTTGCTTTATTAATGCCACTAGGCAAAATTTTATATTTCGGGGGACTAATAAAGCCTTTGCTTTGATTTTCTATATTCCTTTCCACTAGTCTTCACCTTTTCGATTAACTAACTACAAACTGTATGAATTACAAATTCCCATTCCGCGATGACTGCATTTTGAATTGCTTGCCCTGTTTCTTTGTTAATCGGATAAAAAATTGGAAGCTCTCGCCCTTCTTTAAATTTCTTTGTTGGATAAACGCAGCGAAAACTATTGTTCGTAATATCGCAATGAATGGCAATGCTGCCGAGGTAGATTTGATTGTTGATTACACAAGAAGCAAAGCCGACAAGACTTTTCTGGGGCTTGATTGGTGTGATATGAATCTCAGAAATCATAATTTTATTCATCAAATTTTCCTAAATTTAAAAGGGCAAAAAAAAAGGCCCTCTCGAATAAGTAACGAGAGGGCCTGTGTCGGAATTGATCCGAGTGAAGCCGTGCCGTGCATGTTTACTAAAAACAATTACATGACGCTATTATACGCAAAACCTAAAAGCTCGCAACCTGAAAATTATTTTAAATTTAAATGAGCTTTCGTCTAAACATTAAGCCAAACAATCCTCCGCCAAAAAGAAAAAGAGTCGATGGTTCGGGAATCACTTGGGATCTAGGGGTAGCTAAATACACATCTTCTCCGACCTGAAAAGCAATCTGACCTAAATCGTTTATCACCGGGTAACGTGCATCCAACCCCGGCGGTGTAACAAAACCATTGTTGCTGGAATAAATACGGTAGCTATTATCATAAGTCATCCACGCAATTTCGCCCAAATTATTAATCGTTGGAGCTTGGTCATTATAGCTATCGTTAGTTATCTGGCCGTGAATACTTGAATATATCTCGCTTGGATTTCCATCTGGACCGTACCAAACTATTTCTCCTAAGTCATTAATACTAGGCCCAAACCAAACGTAGTCAAAAAAGTCGTTCTCTGTTATTCGGCCTCTCACATTTGAGTACACTTCAGTTAAAGGGCCTACTTTCTTGTGCCACACCACTTCTCCTTCATCATTAATCGTCGGAGACGAATCATCAAACGGAGAATTGCTAATATAGCCGCGCACGTTGGAATAAATTCCCAAATTCGGGCCTGTTTGAGAAACAATTACCTCACCCTGGTTGTTAATATCCGGTTGCTCATTCCAAATACCACCCAAGCTTTCGATTATCAAACCGCGAATATTTGAGTATATACTTGAACCAGAAATGTTTTGTACATGTGTTTCCCAAACTATTTCTCCTAAGTCATTAATAGAAGGAAATCGGTTGAAATAACCGTTATTTGTAATTTGCCCTCTCAAGTTAGAAAAAATGTTGTAGCTAGTGCCATTATAACTACTCCAAACAACCTCTCCGTTATCATTAAGGTCTGGGTATACATTTTCAGTCCCAGAAAATGATAATTGTTCGATGTCATAGACTACAGCTCTAACAGTTTTCGGAAAGGAGAAAATAAAAATTATTGAAAAAATATAAAATAATTTTTTCATGACTAGCGTTTAATTTTCCTCTCTAATTTACGATAGGCTGCGTCAAACGTAATTTCGCTGCAATGGGACACGCTAGGACAGAGATGTAAAGTGCTCACATTTTGTGCTAACACTTGGACGTCATTGTCCATTATTGTCTTCTCTTGATCTGATCTAAATCTATACACGCAGAGACACATTTTGCATGTGCCCTATCGCAAGTATAAGATGAACCCGCACAACGCCCCATCTCACTAGCGCAATCTCTTTTGCATAGGGCACCTTCTTCTGTAGTGGGATGAAATGCTGGCGTAATTACGCATCCAGAAAGGCTCAAAGCTAAAAGCAACAATATTAATCTCATGATCTTTTCCTCTCGCAAAGATTTCGCTAAAAAAATTTACCGAGGTTGACCGAATTTAACCGACACGATTGAAAAACTCGCCAAAGCATTCAAAATAAGTTGTTCTTATAAAACTAGTTTACTTCCTAATGCAACGCCCTTTTATTAAATAATTGCCTTCTTGAGTTTCTCTGTGAGTTCTTTATGATATTTAATTATTTTTTCCTGTTCCTTTGAAAGTTGCTGTTCCAGTCCTTCAAACTTGGCACTTATTTCTTGAGTCTCCAAAAGCAAATCTTCTAAACTCTCGTTGTCTTTAAGAAATTTCCTCTCAGCTTCGGAACCAGTTTTCAATAAAACATCTTTAAAATTTGGATCTTTTGATACTACTATCAATATCATGGTTTTTTTATAAATATCGTATTCTTGATATTTTAGGTCCATCATCTTGATTATTATTTTCTTCATTTCCATAAGCTGAGTATTTAGATTCTTTTCTTCTAAGCCATTCTGCGCATACTGTAAATCGGCAAGATCAGATGCTAAGTGTTCAGCATTGGCACTCATCATGTATATTTTCCCGGCAGATTCCGTTGCAAGATCCATCGTAGATAGATTATTGCCAAATGTTACAGCTACAGTTTCACCGAAATTTTGCATTGCATCATACACATTGTCTACGTAATTGTAGTCTGCATATATTTGATGCAACTCGTCAAGCGTTTGCAACTTATCAAATTTAGCTACGTTTTCAGCTTTTAAATTATTACTCAAAGCCAAAAAGAGAATGAAAAATAAATAAATCCGATTTCTAGGTAATTTATTGAACATTTTATAACCCTCTGAATCTAATTAGATTTAAAAATTACCATGATTTGTATCCACGTTTCCCTGTAAATGGATTTACATTTCCACTAGAGCTCCAATTATTTGAACGAATACCGTCTGAATTTGATCGATAATGCGGAGCTACATAAGTACCATTACGTCTGGTATAACCGCTTACTCTTTGATATGCAAAAGAAGTCGATGAAAATAAAAAAAGAATCATAAGTGATAGTGCAATTACTTTTTTCATTAAAGTCTCCATTTTTTATGGCAATGCCATTCGCCGTATTCGACACCCCAGCTATCACAATTAGTTCGGCAATAATGGCAACCATCGGAAGATGTTCTGCCCTGGACGAGCAAACAAAGTAGTCTGGAAGGTAAAAATGATCAGTAACAGAAATACTATATGCTTCATGCGAGAGGCTTTCCTGTTTACGGTTAGGATTATAACCTAACAACTAATAAAGCTAAATAAAATGTGCGGAACTGCTAACAAAAGTGCTGACACGTCGATTTCAGAGTTTTGAAGAAGAAATGGGGTGAGCGACGGGAATAAGCTGCCGGTTTCGACGATCATAAATCGCTTTGCAATTATTCGTTTACAGAACCTTGATAGCTTCCATCTCCGCCATAGAGTTGATAAGCATTGCCATCGGGCTGCGCAAAACCTTGATAGTTGCCATTCCCACCGTAGAATTGGGTAGAATTGCCCATCTGTGAAGAAGAACCTTGGTAACTTCCGTCTCCACCGTAATATTGTACGGTATTACCCATTTGTTGCGCAGAGCCTTGATAGCTTCCATCTCCGCCGTAGAATTGATAAGAATTGCCACTGGGTTGCGCGGAACCTTGGTAGCTTCCATCTCCGCCATAGAATTGAGTCGTGTCGCCTGATTGTGAAGAAGAACCCTGGTAGCTTCCATCTCCGCCATAATACTGGTATGCAAAAACATTTGCTGAAAAAAAATAGCTAAATAAAAGCAACCCTATAAATTTTTTCATTATGGAAACCTCCTTTAAAAGTAACGCATTATACTTCTAAGGACTTGAAAAAACTAGACCAAAACTGCTAACAAAAGTGCTAACACTTCGATTTCAGCTTTTTGAGGAGGAAAATTATAAGGAGTAAAAATGGGGTGAGCGACGGGAATTGAACCCGCAACCCCAAGATCCACAATCTTGTGCTCTAACCAGATTGAGCTACGCTCACCATGTTAAACGGAAGGTCCAGAACTTGGTTTGACGAATTTAGACCTGAACAAAGAAATGATGTTCTCGGCCCGTAAGAGGACGGCCAGAACGAGGTAAATCACGATACCAGCCACAATCGTACCAAAAAGGGCCGCCACTTTCCACCTGAAAGCTCGCTGGGGGCTGAAGTTAAGAAAATTCAAAATAAACAAACACGAAACGCCCATTACAATTGATGCGATCAACAGCCGGACAATTTTGCTCCAGAAATCACCCCATTCGAACGAACCGTGCCGTTTTTGAAACGCCCACAGCAGCTGGACCAGCGTAAACGTACTCGCAATTGAGGTGGCAAGCGCAATTCCGCCCTGCTTTAAGGGATGCATCAGAATCCAGTCGAAGCTGGCATTGATAAAGATGGCCCAGAAGGCAGCCTTAACGGGCGTTTTTGTGTCTTGGAGCGCATAAAAGGCTGAAACGAGAAGCCGGATCCCGGCAATTGAAAAAAGTCCGAGTGAAAAATAAGCCAGCGCCACGGCCGTCCGTTCCGTGTCAATTGCAGTAAAATTCCCGTGCTCGAATAACACATGAACGATCGGATCGGCCAGCATAAAAAGACCAACCATTGCCGGAAGCGACACAAACGCGGCCGCGCGGAGCGAAAATAGAATTGTTTTTTTGAGTTCGTCAATTTTATTTTCACTCGCATATTTGGACATCTCGGGAAGCGTGACGGTCGTTAACGACACCACAAAAATCCCCAGCACAAGTTCCATGATCCGGTCGGCATAATAAATTTGAGAAACTGTTCCTTCTTGAAGTAGTGAGGCCATCAATGAATCAACGACTAAATTAATTTGAACAATTCCGATTCCGAAAAAAGTCGGAATTAAAAGCCCGCCGACTTTTTGGATCGCTTCGTGTTTGAAGGAAAATCCGAACCTGAAGCTCATTCCCTGTTTGATGGCAAGCGGAAATTGGCTAATCAATTGCAAAAATCCGCCGACCAAAACTGCAAACGCAAGACCGACGACTGGCTCGCTTGAAATTTTAGGAAAAATGAAGGCCGCAGCAATAATGGAAATATTAAAAAAGATGGGGCTTAACGCCGGAACGACAAAATAACCGAGTGAATTGAGAACACCCATGACAACCGCGGTGAGTGACACCAAAACCAGATAAGGCGCCATAATGCGGGTCAAAAAAATGGTCAGCTCGATCTTGCCCCCGATCTTCATAAATCCGGGCGCCATGAGCCTCACGATGAGCGGTGCAAAAGCGATTTCGACGATCACGATCAAACTCGTTACAATCGCAAGTGTATAAAAAAACTTCCGGCAAAAATCCCACAGCTCTTCTTGGCTGTGATTCTTTCGATAACCGACAAAGACCGGAACAAACGCAGCGCTCATTGCTCCTTCGGCAACCATCCTCCGGAACAAATTGGCAAGTCGGTATGCCACCGCAAAAGCATCCATTCCAAACCCGGCCCCAAGCAACCAAGCCAGCGATGCGTCCCGGAAATAACCCAAAATACGGCTCAACGTCGTCATGAGTCCGACGGAACCGGCAGCTTTTAAGATTCTTCTTTTGTGGTCTTGTTCCATGATTTAATTAAGCGGGTGCGGGAAATCGAATCATTCCCCGCCTTCGGGGTCGAAGTGAACGGTGACGTCTGATTCCGGGAAACGATCGGTAATGCGTTTGATCAAAGATTCCGTAAGTTCGTGGGCTTTGGAAAAATTTTCCTCTCCCCTGATCTCAAAATGAAAATCAATAAAGCGCTGAGTCCCAATTTTTCGCGTCCGCAAATTGTGAAATCCCACAATCCTGGGATCGTGATTTAGAATGATGTACTCGATTTCTCTTTGCTCGGAAGCAGGAATCGCCCGGTCCAATAATTCATTTACGGATTGTTTTAAAATTTGAAACGATTGAAAGATAATATAGCAAGCAATCACAAAAGCCACCGCAACGTCCCACAAAGCAGAACCTGTCCAGTGGACAAGCAGCAAAGCAACAATAATTCCGCCGGTTGAAATAAAATCAGTCGTAAAGTGGAGCGTTTCTGTTCCGACAATCAGAGATTCGGTTTCTTTAAACACCTGTTTCAGCTTCAAAACCAAAAAAAGCGTAATGACCATCGAAGCAATCATGACGGTAATCGCCGTCGGAATATGGTCTAATTCAACGCGAAAAATGAGCCGTTTAAGCGATTCCACCACCAAATAAATTCCGCTGACGGAAATAATAACGCTTTGGAATAGGCCTGCAAGACTTTCGATTTTCCCGTGTCCGTAAAGATGTTCTTTGTCGGCCGGCTTTTCTGCTTCACGAATCGCAATAAAATTCACCGTCGACACCAGCATATCCATAAAGGAATCAACGGCGGACGCGATGAGGCCTAAGGAATGAGTCAGAAAACCGACAGAAAATTTTAAAAAGGTGAGAAAAAAAGCCGTCAGAATGGAAAATAAAACCGCGGTTGTTTTTTTCCGGCTTCGAGCCAAGAAATCAGGAGATTCGTTTTTCAATTCTTTTTCCCACAATAATGGACAGCTCGAAAAGAATCCAAAGCGGTACGGCAAGCAAGAATTGAGTAATTAAGTCCACCGTCGGCGTCAAAACCGCGGCAAGAACAAAAATGGCAACAATGGCCATTTTTCGTTGGCACTCTAAAAATTGTGCTTTCACAACGCCCAGAAACATCAGTCCGACCAATAAAACTGGAAGTTCAAAAACGATTCCAAAAATAAGAATGAATGACAGGAAAAACGAAATGTAGGCCCCGATTGAAATGAGAGGTTCTAGAGATTCGGCCTGAAAATTCAAAAAGAAATCGAGGGCAAAAGGAATAATTCCAAAATAAGCAAACAAAACGCCGAGCAAAAAAAGTCCCGTTGAGACAAAAACGAGCGGAACCACTTTTTGCCGCTCACTGGGATATAAGCCCGGCGACACAAATTTCCAAAGATGATAAAAAATGAGCGGCAAGGCGAGCAGAATTCCGGAAATAACGGAAAGCTTTAACTTCGTCATAAACGCCTCATACGGAGAAAGAAAATAAAGCGAATAGACTTTCGGTTTTATGGGCGAGATCATCACTTCCAGAATCGCATTGGAGAAGAAAAAACATAGGAAGGAAAAAGCTGCGATTGAAATTAAAACAATAATCAATCTCCTCCGTAGCTCTTCGAGGTGATCATATATAGAGAATTCGCTGATCATTGGGTTGTGAATGGTAAATTGCGCCCGGGCCGAATCGAACGGCCGACCCTCTGCTTAGAAGGCAGATGCTCTATCCAACTGAGCTACGGGCGCGAAACCTCATTGAATGTTCAAAATATGTATCGATCAAAGTTTCGCGCTAGCCCCGATGCTGTTTCGGGGCGGGCGGAACGCCCGTTATTGATCGCTGCTAAAGGGTTCAGCTGATTTTTTTCGAATCGTCGTCTTTTCCTTGGATGGCCTTTTTGAATTCCTTAATTCCTTCGCCGAGCGCTCTTCCTATTTCCGGCAGTTTCTTTCCGCCAAATAAGAGGAGGACGACGAGAAATATGACGACCAATTCCATGGGACCGGGCATATTCATAACATGACCTTTCAGTTGATATTAAGAGAGTATTCTAACGAATTTAGAGGTAGGAAAACAAGGGCTCTTTGCCCTGGTCAATTGAGCTCGTTAATCGAGATCGTCCGGTCAAAAAGCGTACCCAAATAGGAACGCCCATTGAGCGATGTATCAGACACAACCACTTGATTGATCCGGTTCTTTTCATCCGAAGTCATCGAGACGCGTTCTGCCCAGGTTGAATGAATGATGAAAAAACGCCCATCCACTTCGCCCAGATAAATCATCATGTGCATCGGCATTTTCAGGAGCGTAATACCGGGTGTCCCGACGCGCAAGGCCGCCGCTTTTTGGCCGGCTTGTTCAAAGGGTTCGTAGAAACCGAGCTGTGTTCCAATCATGGCCTGCTGGTCGGAATCGCGCGGCATATCAACGCCCATGCTTAAGAAAACGTCATGAACAAATCCGGAGCAATCGCGGCCGTAATACATGCCGCCCCAGCCGTAACGCTGGCCCAAAAGTTTAAATGCTTGCCTGATGATATTTCTTTGCGTGTATGCGGGAAAGCCGATGTGCACATCGGCTTTTCCTCTGAGGTAATATTGCTTCACGCGAACGCTTCCGTCGGATTGGCGAATCGGCATCTCAATCGTATAGCTGGATTGGGTTTTTTGTACGAGCGGAATGACGGTTCCCATAGAAGCGTCTTGAGTCGCTTGACGGCACTCCGGATCCACACAAATCGGTTCGTGCTCACCCAAAATGACCACAAATTTTTCAGCTTTTACTTTTTCCTCGAGCGCTTTGCGCGAGGGAAAAATCGCGATGTGTTTGGATTTCACCCAGCCGCGAACATAAGGGGCCTGAACAAAATACCACTGGCCGTCTCCGGAAGTATGAATAATCGCAACCGGAGTCCAAATCTTAATGAGTGAAAATTGAAGCTGATCGAATTCAATGTCGTCTTTTTCTTCCAACATTTTTACACTGGTCGGAAGCGCTCTGACGGAAGTCGGCCGGACCGCAGCGCCCCATCGAATAGAAAGTTTATCGGGAACCGCTTTCGAATTTACAATGGCTTCAATTTTCGTCGGGAAATATTCTTTCGGAAAATATTTATTATGAATATCAAACAATTTTCTTCCGGCAATAATTTCATATTCGGATTTGATTAAATTCCGGTATTGCGTTCCGGAAGCAAGGACGCCGGATTCAAAAATATCCACCCGCTCTTTGATCATCATATCAATTTCTTTGTTGAAAAATTTCAGCTGTTCCGGAGTTTTGAGGACTTTATCGGCATTCGGAAGCCGGTTGATCCAATAATCAGGCGTCAATTGTTCGGGAGTTGTGTTGGTTAAAACTAGCGGACCTTGCGGCAAAGCCGGCATTGCCTCTCCGGGAGCAAGCCCCTCCATTTGAGAAGCAAAACTCTGAGACGCAACGGACCCTGCTGGTTTAGACTGGAGTTCTTGAGCTAAAACGGCGGGCGAAATTAAAAAAATCGCTAAAAAAATTGAAAGTAATTGCTTCATAAACCTAGTGTTAATATCGCATTGCGGATTGATTTAAGGTGTAGAGTTTACCCTGTAAACTCATTGACTGCAATACTTAATTAGTCGGCATTTTGACACAAAAATTAAGTGTAAGTCAGGACTGTCCCGAAACTTTCATTAAAACTATCTTGGGATTTCTAAAGGTAGTTTCGGGGCGGCGTGATTTGAACACGCGACCCCCGGCTCCCAAAGCGGGTCCTCTACCGCTGAGCCACGCCCCGAAAAATTATTAAAATAAACTACAGAATATTAACAGATTTTCGGGGCTGTACTTGCGTTTTTTTTTTTTGCAAGTGCGCCTACCGAAAAATCGTTAGTTTACGTTAAAGAGGTAGGATTATAGGGGTACTTTTCCGGATTTGCAA
>OBEQ010457055.1_pt1 | contig 27316 bp, 26 predicted proteins | sample 1670901 | NCBI WGS metagenome assembly OBEQ01 (sample SAMEA104232315, study PRJEB22302) | groundwater metagenome | biome: forest; feature: aquifer; material: groundwater | place: USA | collected 2011-08-07 | depth 5.4 m
CAAACCTAAGTCGGTGTCTTGACTGAAAATAACCGCGACGTCATGAACCCTGTTTTGAAAGGGTCGGCGTTCCGTCACCCTCAGCGAGACACTTGGTAAATAGCGGGGCGGTAACGCGGCGGGGGAATCGCCTTCCCCGCTTGACGAGCGACCTCCAACCAGGATTGCTTCGCTTTTCCCACTTCAGCAACCGCTTCCTCCGGGGTCTTCCCAAATGCCGAACAGGCCTCCAGATCAGGGATGTCCGCGATGTATCCTCCATCTTCCTGACTATAAAAGATATTGATGTGGTAATCACTCATCGCTCCACCTCCAATAATAGATTATACCGCTCCACGAGGCGTAACACCTGACGAATTTGATAGGGTTTGGCCTGACCTCCCACCTCCTGCAAATTGACCAACTCGGGAATCCCCGAAGCCCACCAACAGACTGCACATCTCGCGAAAGTCAGCATTGTGTACGGCGCCCGAAAGTAGCCTCATCCACCCTTTTCGAGAAGGAAACGGACGGATCGCGCGCCTCCTGGCCATGATCATGGCGTCCCAAGCGGGCTATGGCCCTCTCGATTTTCGTCCGATCGCGGGAAAAACCAAACAGGCATACTTTGCCGCAATTCAGGCGGGGTTAAATCGTGATTACCAACCCATGACCAGGATTTTCGAGGTAGTCCTCCACTTCCTGCACCAACCTCACCCCCGCTTCCCCGGCCCCGATTACGATGACATTTTTCTCAATCTGCTTAAATTTCGAACGGGCGTTTTCTCGATACAGCCGAGCCGCTAAACGAGCGGACATCAATAATCCTATTCCGGTGACAGCTTACTTAATTCCCCTCTGGTTTGGGCCCGGGCCGCAACCGATGGAGCAGGCGATGCGTGAGGTGATGGGGGAGATCGAGAATCACGACGCGGGCCATGCGGCTCATGACCGAAGCTTAGAGAAGAGGCGAACTCATGCGTCAGAATTAAGTAAGCTGTCACCGGAATTGTATAATTCCTTCAAGGTCAAAGCCAAAACAAACGGTTTGGCCCATCTAAGATCACCACAGGGGTATTTTACCGCTCTCCTTCCCTCCCGGAAATGATCTTTTTCCCCATGGTAACAAGACACCACTGGTATTCGCGTGGATATTTTCCTACAGCCTCACAGCCTTCAGCCTAACAACCTGTTTGGTTATTGACCTCTGTGGGAGGAGATGATTCCGCCAGCTTCAATGAATACGCCGCAGTCAACCAAAATACGATCCCGAACGGAAGGCTGTGGTCAAGAAAGTAATCGAAGAATGTTTGGGAGAGCACGGCGGCCAGAAACGGCCAAGAAACCACCACGGACCCCCCTCTTTTGATAAATCCGTACACGCGAGACCAGATATATCCCAAACACCCTATGAGCCATACAAGTCCACATATGCCGAGCGAAACCAAAAAATCCAAAAAAAGACTGTGAGCATGGTATACCCCTTCCCCACCGGGCCCCCCATAACGAGCGTTCACCAAGCGAAAGTTTCCAGGTCCGACCCCCAACCAAGGATTGGCTTCCCACCCCTTGATCGCCGCTTTCCAAATCGATGGCCGATCCTGTAGTGCCCTTGAAACCGTTGCCGAATCCACTAGGAAACGCGTACGCGTGGACGGATAACCCATCGCGACGATCAGAAACACTCCGATCACCCAAGCTAATGTTTTGCGCTCAGCCCGAAACATCCACCAGGAAAGCGCGAGAAGAAACGCCAACACTACCACAGCATTTCGGCTTCCAGAAAATGTGATGGAGATAACTTCAGAAACCGATCCTAAAAGAAACCAATTCCGATTGACCCGCCTCAGAATAAACGTGGAAAAGACGATGGCAAAAATGACCACGCAGTACGATCCAAACACATTGGGATTATTGAAGACCGATGAAACTCTTGGATAGTAACTGTGCGAAGTGTTTCGAATGAAGGAAAGAACAGGTTCCATGGTTGAAAAAGCGAACCTCTCCAATGTAGCGAGGCTGCAAATAACCACATCCCACAAGACCAGAGCCTTGACAAGATATACCGTTTCGTCAAAATTCATCAACGTGCTCCATGCGACAAAAAGCACGAACCCCATCGTAAGACGAAGCGAGAATCTTGCCGCATTAATGGGAAAATCACTCAACAGGGTAGAGCTTCCTGCAATCACTACAAACGCAATTAAAAATAACCACAGAGACCGATGAATCGAAAAAAATATCATAAATGCCCGAAAACGAAACACAATTATAAAAACCAAAAGTCCGAGTACTGCCAGCTCAGAAGTTTTCATCAACAAATGAAACCTCCCCACCGAGAATGGGAATACATCTCGCTCCGTCGTACCTAATATCAAAAATAAAAACAGACCTGTGATTTTTACCGCAGGAATACTGAACCATTTCTTAATTTTTTCGATCACTTGACCCTTCCATAGGACTGAACGAATTCATTCGCCGCTTGCCTTAAGCATCCAATCGCATACAACACTTTATATCCGTGGACCGGATCTCCTCCATTCAAACGCGTTAAAGGCTCAACTTCAGCCATTCCATCAAATATCTCTTTTGGCAACGGGGTTAATGAACCATAGAACATCCGCTTTAGCCACTCTCTCCCTTTTAAAGTTTGTGGAAAGAGCTTCAGGTGGACGGCCACCCGCCTGACACTCGCAATCATGCGTTGGATCGTTGTGCGCGGAGAGGACGAAAACCCCCCAAAAATCTCGACGGACTGAAAATACGGCCTCATGACATCCAGTAATTCCTTAGCCGAAAAGTATCGGATACTGTGAGGACTGGGGCTAAACCCCTCCCATTCTTTATTCACAGTATTTATAATAATTTTTCCTCCTGGCTTAAGAATACGAGCCGATTCACGGAAAAAACTTTCCGCAGAAAACAGGTAATAGATAGCTTCAAACAAAATAATCGTGTCAAACGTATCCTCTCGAAACGGCAGGGACTGCGCATCAAGACGAACCAAAGGAATATGGCCGTCATAATATTCATGGGAGTTGCGTAGCACTTGATAAGTATAATCTCCTCCGACAATCCGATGAGCCACGTGCCGTAAATAACCCAACCCTTGCCCCCCCCGCAAGCAACTTCCAACACATCCTTCCCCACGACGTGTTGACGGGCGAAATAATACCGCGTATAAAACATGGAAAGCTGTTCCCGCGTAACCTTTAATCCTGGGATCTCAGTGAGTAGGGAAAAGTCAATCGGCATGATAACCTATAAATTCAAATGGTCAATCGTTCGATTCGGCGACACGCCTCTTCTAATTCCGAGTCGGTTTTGGCAAAACAAAATCGCACCAGATCACGGCCCCCACTGCCATGATAAAAGGCACTCCCCGGAACACTCGCCACCCCTGTTTTGGACAATAACCACATGGCCTTTTCTTTGCTCGAATTTCCAGGTACTCGAGTCACATCAGCCAAAATATAATAAGCCCCCTGTGGAATGTACGGCATGAGCCCGGCCCGCCGCAAAGCGCTACAAATATGATCACGCTTTTGCCGATATTCTTCGTTTAATGACCGGTAAAAGTCCTGTCCCAGCTCGCGAATTCCCACTGCCACGCCCTGTTGAAGCGGAGCGGGGGCGCACACATAAATCAAATCGTTCATATACCCAATCATCTGAGCCCACCGGGCGTCGCAAGCGCTGTACCCGATCCGCCATCCGGTGATGCTGAAGGTTTTGGAATATCCCGAAATGGTGATCGTTCGGTCCGCCAGGCCGGGAATCGAAGCGGGACTGATATGCTTCAAACCGTCGTATAAGAAATACTCGTAAATCTCATCCGTAAACACGAAGAGGTCATGCCGATTTGAAAAATCAGCGATCCACTCCAATTCGGATTTCGTAAAAACCTTTCCCGAGGGATTGGCGGGAGTATTAACCATGATCCCCTTGGTTTTCGGGGTCACGGCGCGCTCTAAATCCTCGGGAGAAAACGACCAATCGGGGGATTTCATGGTGACATACGTGGGGACCGTCTCAACCGCCAGAAGCGTGTTGACATGATAGCCGTAGTAAGGCTCAAACAATATCACTTCGTCCCCGGGGTTCAACAACGCCAAGCAAGCGCAGTAAAAAGCCCCTGTGGATCCCGCGCTTACGACGATTTCATTTTCGGCATCCACATGAATCCCATTGTCTCGCTTGAGTTTTTCCGCAATCGCCTGGCGCAACACGTCTAATCCATCAAACCGGGTATAACTGTTCACCCCTTCGTCCATGGCTTTCCGAACGGCGTGACGAATCACCTGGGGCACTTCGGTATCGCAAACCCCTTGGGCCAAATTGAGGCCGTTGACTTTTTCACATTCAATGGACATAGCCCGGATTTCCGATTGTGCAATGAGATCCGCTTTTCGACTTAAGGAAAGAGAGGACGCTTTAAATTCCATCATGAAAGAAACGTCGACGTCAGGGTCTACTTGAAAAAGCTTTTGATGGCCTGAACCGTCACGGTCACGTGCTCTTCGCTCGCCTCTGCACTCATGGGAAGTGAAATGACTTCGCGGCAAATAAGTTCCGTCTCCGTGAGATGCGGATGCGGCAAGGCTAGGCCTTTGTGTGCCCACACGGGCTTAGGCCAGTGCACCAGCGTTTCCACACCTTGATCTTTTAAGAATTGGCGTAACGCGTCGCGGCGCTTAGTCCTGATGACATAATTCTGGAAAATGTCAAAGAACGCACTTCCTTCAAAATGAGGAATCGTCAAATCACCCACGCCCTTCAATCCTTCTTGGTACAGGAAGGCAATCTTCCGCCGATGCTCAATCCATTGGGGAAGACGCTTGAGCTTGACATCCAAAACGGCGGCCTGCACGTTATCCAATAACGCCGTATAGCCGTGGTAATGATATTCGCTGGTCTCGCGGTCTTCTCCGTTGTAACGCAATAAACTGGCCATCCGCGCCACTTCGGGATCATTCGTCGTCACGGCTCCTCCGTCCCCAAATCCGCCGAGAATTTTGAACGGATAGAAACTAAAACAACCGGTCAATCCAAAACTGCCTGCCCTTTGCTTATTGAACGTAGCGCCCAACGACTGAGCCGCATCTTCAATAACATGCAGTTTATTTTTTTTGGCAATCTCCATAATTCGACCCATGTCGCAGACGCGGCCATTGAGATGGACCGGAATAATCGCCTTGGCACGGGGGGTAATCGCCCTCTCAAGGGCGCCGACATCCATGTTGTAATCCTTCCCCACCTCAATCAACACCGGCTTGGCCCCACAATGCACAATGGCTGAAATCGTCGCCACAAACGTATGAGCGACGGTGATCACCTCATCGCCGGAGCTCACCCCAGCCGCCAACAAAGAAAAATGGAGGGCGTGATATCCGCTATTCACGCCGACGGCGTACTTGACGCCGACAAATTCGGCCAAATGAGACTCGAAATCCCTCAACTGTTGACGAAGAACCAAATCTCCTTTTGAAAGACAGTCATTAATCGCGCCATCAATATCAGGCTTCAGTCTCTTGTAATGTTCTCGAGCGTCGACAAATGGAACGGAATAAGCCATTTTTTACACCCCTTGTTTAATTTTTTCGGAGGCCAGCGTTTGCTTGACCGCCCGTACAATATCTTTTGCCTTGGGAAAGTATACATCCTCGAGAGGTTTACTCATAGGAGCCGGTACGTCAGGCAATGTTACCCGAAGAATCGGCGCCTTAAGCGATTGAAACCGTTGACTGGCCACGCGGGCCGCCACTTCTGCGGCAAATCCACAAGTCATCCAAGCCGCATCCGCCACCACCAATCGGCCGGTTTTTTCAACGGATTGAAAAATGATTTCTTCATCCAAGGGCTTAAGGGATCGCACGTCAATCACTTCGACCTCCACGCCCGTTTGCTCCAACTCCTTCGCCGCCTTCATCGCCTCGATCACCATGAAAGAGACAGCCACAATGGTGACATCCCGACCCGGCCGGCGAACCACTCCTTTGCCGATGGGTACCTGGTACATCTCTTCCGGCACCTCGCCTTCCTCTTCGTACAACCATCGGTCATCGATGTAAATAACGGGATTATTATCTTGTATGCTTGCGATCAACAAGCCCTTGGCATCATAAGGCGTAGTCGGCATGACCACCTTCAAACCGGGAACATGGGCGAAGAACGCTTGAAGTGCCTGGGAATGTTGAGCCGCCTGCTCTCCCCCGCGATTAATAATCGGACGAATGGTCATGGGAACGCAGGATCGGCCGCCAAACATATACGACCAATTAGCCGCCTCATTGACGACTTGATCAACGGCCAACAACAGAAAATCCACCCGGGGATGGATCACCACCGGACGCATCCCGGCGATTGCCGCGCCGATGGCCGCTCCGGTCGTCCCATTTTCCGAAACCGGACAATCGATCACCCGTTCCTTACCGAATTCTTTTTCCAAATCTTTCATGCTGGAACCGACATACCAGGGTGCCCAAACGCCCTGACCAATGATGAACACCGACGGATCGGATTTCAATGATTGGGCAAATCCCTCGCGAATCGCTTGAGCGTACGTCAACGTTCTCACGCCGACGCTCCCGAAGAAATCCTCTCCGCGTACACAAACTTCGCCAGGTCGGAGGGATCGGGCCACGGAGAACGACGGGCAAAATCCACCGATCGAGCCACTTCATCTTTCACTTGATCATGGATGGATTTAAATTTTTCTTCCTTCATCCCCTCCGCTTCGACCAGGCGGTGCTTGAGTCGTCTGATGGGATCCTTTTTCATCCAATCCTGCACTTCATCTTTTCTCGTTAGCCCGACGTCCATATCCCACGACGGGCCCACATGACCGCGCCACCGGAAAGTTCGGCATTCCAAAAAAGCGGGTCCGCCTCCGTGCCGAGCGCGCTCCACCGCCCCTTGAGCCGCCACATGCACGGCCTCCACGTCATTCCCGTCAACCGAAAGACCCGGCATGCCATGCGCCTTCGCGCTATCCAATAAATTGTCCTCGGCCCTTCTTTCCGTCCAATGCAAGTGGCTGGAATAAAAATTGTTTTCGCACACAAATACGACCGGAAGTTTTTTTACGGCGGCGAGATTCATAGATTCATGAAGGGTCCCTTCTTCCATCGCTCCGTCGCCGAAAAAAACGACGGTGACCCGTCCGTCTTTTCTCAGGGAAGAAGCCAGCGCCGCGCCCACCGCGATGGGAATCGTCCCAGAGACAATCGGCACCGTACCTAAAATACCCACTTCCGGCGCGATCAAATGCATGGATCCCCCCCGACCTCTTGAGCATCCGGTCGTTCGTCCAAACAACTCGGCCATCATTTGATCCATGGGTCCGCCCTTGGCTAAATAATGGCCGTGAGAACGATGCGCGCCCAACAAGTAATCCCGAGTTTCGAGAGAAGCGCATACCCCAGCGGCCGTCGCCTCTTGACCAATGCACAGGTGGCAGGGACACTTAATCTCGCCTTTTTCAACCAAATCCGCGACTTGTTCCTCAAACTCTCGGATTCTCAACATGGTCCGATACAACCGCTCCAAGAGCGTGGGAGAAGGAGATAAATCCAAATTACCTTTCATATGGAAGGGATTATATAGCCCTGGTTCACAGGGAACAATGTAAACTTATTTACCTGTCAACAGTTTGCGAAAGGTCAGGAAGAGGATTTGCAAATCTACTCCCAAGGAATGGTTTTTAACGTACTTCAATTGAAGCTGGATCTTTTTGGGTCGAATTTCCTCCATATAGGTCCTCTCAGGATCCAGGCTTCCCGCCAGCAACGATCCCTCATCGGAATTCCACAAGGATGCCCAATCGGTGATGCCGGGCCGAACGCTCAAGATGGACCTTTCATCAGGGGTAAACATTTCCACATAATGAGGAACCTCCGGCCGGGGTCCCACCAAGCTCATCTCCCCTCTCAACACGTTCATCAATTGAGGCAATTCATCCAACTTGGATTTCCTGAGCCACCGCCCAATTTTGGTCAATCGTGGGTCGTCATTGGGCGTAGAGGGGCCGCCAATTTTATCCGCATGGTTCACCATGCTCCGAAATTTGAGCATTTTAAACCTTTGGTCCCGAAAACCGACTCGAGTCCCTCCATACAACACCGGTCCGCCGTCCTCCATTTTGATAAGCCCCGCGATCACCACCAAAAGCGGAGAGAGAACCGCCAATCCTATCATCGAAACCATCAGGTCCAGGAAGCGTTTCATGGTCTCGGCGATGCGCCGTCAGGCGCGGGAAAAAAATTCCTGAATGGCAGCAACGACCACCTCTTGCTGGGAGGCCGTCAGCCCAGGGTAAGCCGGTAACGCCAATACCTCCTTGGCTGCCTTTTCCGCTTCCGGGAAATCGCCTTCGCGATATCCCAGAGAATGGAAACATTCCTGCATATGAAACGGAAGCGGATAATAAATTTCCGTTTCAATTTGCCGCTCCTTCAAGAACTTTTGCAAGCGATCGCGCTCGGGAACCCGAATCACATATTGGTTGTAGATGTGAAAGCCGGGACATCCCGTTTCCGCATAAACAGCCACCGGCGGACGTAATCCCCCCTTCATCAATCCGCTTTGCTCAAACAAGGCGTCGTACCGCTTGGCATTCTCTTGTCGTTGCCGCGTCCATTGAATCAGATGAGGCAATTTGACATTCAGCACCGCCGCCTGGCAGGCATCCAGTCTAAAATTTCCTCCGATAATGCGATGGTAATATTTCGGCTTGGCTCCATGAACGCGCAATAAACGCAAGCGTTCGGCAAGCGCTTCATCATTAGTTAACACCATTCCCCCATCCCCAAACGCGCCAAGATTTTTGGACGGAAAAAAAGAGAGGCAACCCATGACACCCATGCTTCCCGCTTTCCGGCCGTCCCGATATTGGGCTCCAATCGCCTGCGCCGCGTCCTCAATAACCGCGATGTTTCGGCGCAAAGCCATCGCCAAAATAGGATCCATATCCGCGCATTGACCATACAAGTGAACGGGAATAATCGCCTTGGTTCGAGGGGTTACCACCCGTTCTAGATGAGCGGGATCGACATTCATCGTACGCGGGTCGACGTCTACAAAAACCGGCTTTGCGCCCAACCGAGCGACTGCTCCTGCCGTAGCAAAAAAAGAAAAGGTCGGCGTGATGACCTCATCTCCCGGTGAAATATCAAGCGCCATCAAGGCCATCAATAGCGCATCAGTTCCGGAAGAAACTCCTATTCCATATTTCGTTCCAGACATTTCGGCCACATGATGTTCTAAACGCTGAACCTCTGGTCCTAAAATAAAAATATTACTCCGCGCAACATTCTCCAGGGCGGTTAATATCTCCCCGTAAAGCGGATCGTGCTGAAATTTTAAATCCAATAATGGGATCTTCACAAGGGCTGGATCTCCTTGCGCAATTTTCGATATTGTTGTTTACATTCAACGCATTTTCCAAGCCGGCCTCTGAAGCGAAGTTTTGCACCGCAACGGCACATCCACCCTTTCTGGACCGCTGGGACGCCAACCACTAACGCATACGCGGGCACATTCGCTGTGACGACCGCCCCGGCCCCCACAAAAGCATACTCGCCTATCGTCAAACCGCAAACGATGGTACAGTTCGCCCCCAAGCTGGCTCCTCGCTTGACAAGCGTGGATTTCAATTCATGCATGCGTGGAATTTCACTCCTAGGGTTCATCACATTGGTGAATACCATTGAGGGTCCGCAAAATACTCCATCCTCCAAAGTGACTCCCTCATACACCGAGACGTTGTTTTGAATTTTAACACCATTCCCAACCACCACATTGGGACCGATCACCACATTTTGACCGATGCGACAACATTCGCCGATTTTTGAACCCTTCAACACATGCGACACGTGCCAAATACTGGTCTTCGCTCCAATCTCGACTCCGCTATCGATAAAAGATGATTCGTGGGCAAAGAAATCAGGAGGCGCGCTTTTAACACTAGGCGTCTTGGTCAACGGCGAGTATTTTCCGTTAAGAGCCGTTTGGCATCGATCTAATACGGTCAACACCCGCAATCCTTCCTCCCCATCGGTCCGGGGAGTATTGCGGGATTTCACGCATTCGATAAAGTGCAGGCATTCAGACTTTAACGGTTCCGTTTTATCAAAGGCCACAACCTGTGCCGCTTCTTTCTTCAAGATTGGAAGCCCCGCTCCTCCGACCTGCTCCACGAGGTAAGGATAAAGCAGCAGTTTTTTTTCCGGTTCAACATCGTCAAAAACCGCCATTTGCCTCTCCCCCACCACCACCAGCTTCTGTTCTTTGAAGGGGTTGAGCCAGGAAACGAACAAATGGGCCTTGACCCCGCTCGGAAACGAGAGAGACGCGAGCGCAACATCGCTCACCAAGTTATCCAGAAAGTTTCCCCCGTGCGCCGATACCTCGCTCGGCATCTCTCCCGTTAATCCCAGGATGACCGAAATATCATGCGGGGCAAAAGACCAAAGCACATTCTCTTCTCTGCGGACACGACCGAAGTTCAACCGGTGGGAATAAATATACTTGAGAGGCCCTAAAGAACCACTTTCGACGAGTTTTTTTAGCGCCCAGACCGCCGGATGATACCATAATAAGTGCCCCACCATAAGGACACGGCCGCGTTGGGAAGCCAAATCCACCAATTCTTTCCCTTCCGTCACCGATAAGCAAAGGGGCTTTTCCACATAAACATCCTTGTCGGCTAATAACGTTTTCCTGATGATCTCCGCATGAGTGGCGGCTGGTGTCGCCACGGCCACGCCGCGTATGCGACTATCCCTCAACAAGTCATCCAAAGAACTGGATATCTGAACATCGGGATACTCTTTTGAAAGTGCCCTTCTAATTGAAGGATCTTGTTCGGCGACACTTGATAACACTCCAAGGGCATGAAAGTTTCTAACCAGATTTTTCCCCCAATATCCGGCGCCCACGCATGCAATCATCGCCAATCAGGCCTTCACTATCTGAGGACCGATCAATCCTTTCCGTTGAAAAACATTGTGGCTATCGACAATAAGGGTGGCATGCTTAAACATAAGTTCGTACGGGAAAGACGAATGATCAGTCGCCAAAATTACCGCGTCGTAGGCCCGCAAATTTTCGGCCGTCAAAGAAACCGACGCCAACTCCAAATGGTGACGCCGCACGGAAGGAAGTTGTGGAAAATAAGGATCGCTATATTCCGTCTTCACACCTCTGGCTATGAGCAATTCAATAATTTCCAACGAGGGGGATTCTCGCATGTCATCCACATCTCGTTTATAGGCGACTCCCGCCACCAGTACGCGGGACCCTTTCATTGGCTTTCCACGGCTATTCAACGCGTCCGCCAATTTTTGAACCACGTAGGCTGGCATGGCGCTGTTGACTTCCCCCGCCAATTCTATGAAGCGTGTCGCAATCCCAAACTCCCTCGCTTTCCATGTTAAATAAAATGGGTCAATTGGGATGCAGTGCCCTCCCAAACCAGGTCCAGGATAAAAAGGTTGAAATCCGAACGGTTTAGTTTTTGCCGCCTCAATCACCTCCCAAATATCTATATCCATGCGATCAAACACGAGTTTCAATTCATTCACCATAGCGATATTCACCGCGCGGTAAATGTTTTCCAACACTTTGGTCGCCTCCGCCACGCGAGTCGAAGAAACAGGAATGACGCGATCCACCACCTCTTGATAAAGGGCCTTCGCCAACTCCAAACACGATGGCGTCACTCCACCCACAACCTTGGGAATGGTTGAGGTGGTGTAACGGGCATTACCTGGATCTTCTCTCTCGGGTGAAAAAGCCACAAAAAAATCCCTTCCTATGGTTAATCCGCTTTGAACCAAGCGCGGGAGGAAAACATCTTCAATCGTGCCGGGATAGGTGGTACTCTCCAACGATATCAACTGGCCCGCTCGCAAGGTCTTCGCAATATGATCCGCCGTCTTCAGCACATATTGAAGATCGGGATCGCGCTGACGAGTCAAAGGCGTTGGCACACAGATAATCAATGCATCGGCTTCAGCTAAACGTCCGAATTCGTCAGTGGCCTCCAATCGTTCCGCCTTCCTTAAATCGCTGATCCGCTGAGAGGGAATATGCTGAATATAGCTCAATCCATCATTGAGTTGACCAATTTTGGCCCGATCCAAGTCAAACCCCAATATTTTGAATCCCACTTCTCCAAATCTCAATAATAGAGGCAATCCGACATACCCCAACCCAATAATCCCCACTGTACATTCATGGCGTTGGATGCGTTCTTTTAATTCCTGTAGACTTTGATTCATATTTTCACTCAACAATCTACCAACAAACATCTAATTAGACAAGAAGCCAGGAAAAGAAGCCAGGAAATGAAACCCGGGTTACCGGTGCCGTTCCTCCCTCCGTCCTAACTCCAAAATGGCCTCTACGATCTTCAGGGTCGGAGACCCTTCTCCGAAGACCTCCTCGACCATGAGGGATTCCGGCCTGCGCGCTTGAAAGACGCGATCGATAATCCTGCTCGTCACGGCTTCCACCAAAACATTCCATCCGGCCGCCACCGTCTCCACCCACTCGGTTTCGGTTCGGATAGTCACGCAAGGCACGCGCAACCAACAGGCCTCTTTTTGAATCCCTCCTGAATCCGTGATCACCACCTTCGCATGCCTTTGCAACATCACGACATCCACGTACGACACGGGATCCACCAGGCGCAAAGAAGCCGGGATAACCTCTAATAAACGGCCTTGTTGAATGGCCGATTTCGTTCGCGGATGAATCGGCCACACGACCGGGTGTTTCCGGCTTAGAATTTTAAACGCATTCACAATTTCCCGAAGTTTCCCAACATCATCGGTGTTCTCGGGCCGATGAATGGTGGCCAGATAGTAGTTCGTCCCATTTAAACACAATCGATCGATAATGGTTGAAGTACGTTTGGCTGTTTCCATCACTTTATTCATAATGTCCCGTTGAACATCACCCACCAATTGAACTCCTTTCTTAATTCCTTCACGGTTCAAATTGTTCACAGCCGTCTGCGTAGGGCAAAAAAGCACATCGGAAAGGTGATCCGTCAATACTCGATTGACTTCCTCGGGAAGCTTACGATTAAAGCTCCGCAATCCCGCCTCCACATGCGCCACTGGAATGTGCATTTTTGAAGCCGCCAAAGCTCCCGCCAAGGTGGAGTTGGTGTCGCCAAACACCAACACTACGTCCGGACGTTCTTTTGATAACACTTCTTCCACACGCTTGAGCATTTCCCCGGTCTGAGCCCCATGCGAACCGGATCCGACGCCAAGGTCGTGCTCCGGAGGAGGAATCTCCAATTCTCTAAAAAAAACTCCACTCATATTGTCGTCGTAATGCTGGCCGGTATGAATGAGAACGCTTGTGCCGACTTTAATAAACTCACGAAGGACGGGCGCGCATTTGATAAACTGCGGACGGGCCCCCACGACAGAAGCGATTTTCATCTTAAATCAGCGGCCACGCGCTCGATATGCTCCGCATAAGCGGAATACACCTTCTCGGCAATAAACCGTTCTCGAAAAATTGCTTTCGCGTTTTCTCGCATTCGAGAATATCTCCGCCCATCCTCCACCAAGGAGGTTAGCGTGATCCTCAATCCTTCCACGCCATCGAAGTTGGCGCCGATTTCTTCTTCGGCAATAAGCTCGGCCATCTCTCCCCGCAACGATGAAATAACCGGGAGACCCCCGGCCAAGTAAGTGAAAATCTTATTGGGTACACTGTCCATGGGAACGTGATTTTCATCATCAAGGGCCGCAGGACAAATCCCAACATGAGAATGATAAAATAACGTGGCCATTTCATTTCGGTTCAACCATCCTGGAAGCAATACGTTTCTCAAATTTCCGGCTTTGGCCTTTACCTTCTCAAATAATTCGCCTTGGCCCGCCAGCACAAACTGAATCCGATCATCCCCCGCGCAGGCTTGGGCGCATTCGACAATCATCCTAGGATCATAATAGGTATTGAAAGCTCCGATAAAGGTCGCGATAAACTTTCCCTGAAGGGAGGGTACTAAGTCATGAATCTTATTTCTTGGCACTTCATTTTCGGGAGGCAATTTTTCACACCCTAAATAAAATACATTGTCTTCTTTCCGTTTCGGACGTCCGGCATATCGTAAACCCCAATTCAACACCCCATTCGACATGGACAGAAGGCCGTCCGCCTGACGACATACCGTCCTCAACATGGAAAAGTCATGCCGCAAAAGCCAAGCCCCTATTGTTCTAAAGCCTCGAGGAAAATGGTCTAAAAAAATATCAGGCCACAAATCTCGAAGATCCACCAAAATCGGAATTCGATTTCTTTTCGCAAATCGAACGGCTTCCAGCGCACCTTCATAAGTCGGCATGGAGGCGACAATCATATCCGGCCTCGGGAGAAGTCGGGCTTTCGAGGGAAACTTCCACGCAATGATCCTTTGGTCCAACATTCTGGCCAGCGAAATGTTCTTCCCATACCCGCACCCTTTCACAGCTATGATGGAATACTGGTCGCTCAAGACAAATGTTTTATCGTATGAACAATGCCAAGTCTTCGAATTATGATCAAAAGCGCTGGCCCACCACACGACCTCATGGCCGCGTTTGACCAACTGATCCGCCAAAAGAGCTGTCCGGCCTTTTCTCTCTCCCGGAATTATGGGAAGGACTTCGCCGATCTGCAACAGCCAGATTCTCATAGGTCTGTTGACCGTGTCCTTAATTCGGCGCGGGAATCCTCAAAAATCATGTGGCACGCCTCCACCACTTCGTCGACTTGAATCGAACGGATGCATTTCATCTCCAGTTCCACGCACTCAGACAACAAACACCCCTCACATTCGATGGGGGTTCGAAACACCTTATGACCTTTTCCGTATGGCTCCCAGCGGCCTGGCGCTTCATGGGAACAAAAAACTGCCACACAAGGAATACCCGCGGAAGCCGCCATATGCATCACACCGGTGTCATTCCCCAAATACAAAACACAACGGCTCAGCAAGCCAATTCCCTCCCTGATACTCAGCTCCCCGCATGCCACAAAACCCCGACCCCATTGTTCGACAAGTTTCTTGCCCAACCCCCGTTCATCCCGACCGCCTAAGATAAAAGGCGTGACGTTATATTCTTTGATTAGGCGATCTACCACCTCTCGGTAGCGGTCGACGGGCCATCTTTTGACCGGCATATTGCTCCATGGCCCTATGCCAATCCATGGATGCGGAGACTCCAAAGCTCCGTTCTGGTCGAGCCAGGCCCCCACCCTTGAATGATCTTCCCCTCTCAAATTGAGATCGCTCCTCCCATGGCCACGAGGAGGAATATTAATATTTAAAGGCCGCAATACCTCCATTAACACGTCGGCAATGGGCGGCCATCTTTTAAGCCGACCATTCCCTTCTCTCGGCAATCGCTCCCCGGCCCCCAGAGGGGTTACCAACAATTTCGGCCCGCACCATTTGGCCAACAGCGTCCTGGTGCTCACCCAATGAGGCTCTTCCAACACGATAGCTATGTCCCAATTCGTTTTTTTTAGGCGAAAAAAAAGGAGCGCCTTGGATAGCCCACGGCGCCAAGTGAAAACCTGAGCATCGTAACATTCAAATTGATCTACCAACCCGCTATCCTTCAAAACATCTTCAGCTTTGACGCGATTTTCGGAACGCAGATGTTGCCACACATAGGTAATCTTCGCGCCGGGATACGCCTCTCTTAAGCACCACAACGCCGGCACAGCCGCCAAGGTATCCCCCAAAAGTCCTGACCGAAATATCAAAATTGATTGGACAATCATGCCACGATAGCCTTCAAATCTAATTGAGGTGATGGATTGACATTCTCAGGCGCCCAAGTTGGCTGCTTCTCGAAAAAATATTTGAGTCCGGAAGCCAGGACAATGGCCGCACCCCAAGTGATAAAAAATGGCCGTATCCCTGCCTGCAACGTTCCTTGAATCCCCATGGTTAGATGGGTGGTCAATATAGAAAACCAAAACATCAGGAAATGAAGCCTTCTTTCGAGGGTGGGCTTCGCAAAGAAGAAATCCAATCCCATAAGTACTACTCCCATCAACGCCATCCCAATAAAAATCCCAGACCACCCAAAACGGCGAAAGAGATCGCCAATGGTAGTAATGGGAGGAGCCCCCATTTCAAATGACTTGTTTACCTCCATGGCGACTTCAATACCCTGCGCGCTTTCGTAATACTTTGTCCATCTTAAGAAAGAGGGTAAAAGAAATTCCGGAACTCGCTCCAAATCTTTAAAACCGTCTTTTGACGAATCCTGAAAATACTCGATGATTCTCCCTGCATACCCAAACTCTTGAAATCTCGATGCCATCTGGTCAACTAATCCCACATCACCTTCCTTATGCCACTCAAAAGGATTGTCCTGGGTTACTTGTGAGGATAACTCCGTCATCCTTGCACGAAAATCATGCTCCCCAAATGACAAATCCCTATACCGGATCCATACGCTATTCATCACAATAATTAACAAACCGACCGCCGCCATGACCATCATCCCCTTCCACCCACTTAACAAGTTTTCCTTCGTGCCCCCACTGACGCTGAAGGCGTAAACAGCCATGTAAAATATAGGAAACACGATCAACCCACGCGAACCTCCTAAACCAAAAGCGACGAACAATTCTACAACGGTCAGCATAAAACAGCAGATCGACAACCAGGACCGGGATCGACTGGCATGTTCCAACATCAGAGAGGAAATCGCCACGGCGGCTATCCTAAAATAATCCATGAAAAACCACCTATTGGCCGCCTCAAAATCAGTGTAATCGTAAAAGTAATACCCTCCCCAGAATCTTCCCAAAAAACCCGCTCCATAACAACACGTGACGATCAGGAATGCGGCGATAGTCGTTGACGGACCCCACCCAAAAAGGTATTCGTACAAAGAATTGCTTGAACTCCCAAACGTTCCAGTTCTTTCATTTGGCTTGAAGAATGACCTGGTGAATAGGAACCCCGCGGCTAACCCTAAAGCTCCCACCACGTAACCCCAAAGCCCCGTCACCCCCGCCTCCCAAAGCAACGGGTGGACCTTTGGGCTGGGTAAAATATCGTTCAATAACGCTGCGCCAGGATAAAAAATAAAACAAAACACCACGGTCAAACCTGAAAAGCTGGCCAAATGACGCGTGGAGCTCCGCCAAAGTATCCATGTAGCGGCTAACGAAACGATCAGAGGCTGTAAATACTCCGGGCTTTGCCCCCACCGATAGGCTATATAACCGAGTATCGTCAACAATCCAATCTGACACAGTAAGATTTTTACATTTGCCTTCCTCTTCATAATACGCTCTACGCCTTTCCCACGCGCGCCAAAACTTTCTGCCAATCTCTTTTCATGTGATCTAACCAGGAATACCCCGACATCGCGCAACGGTTATACCCATTTTTGGCAATCGCTTCTCGCTCTTGATCGTGAACCAAATACCAAGAAGCTTTCTTGACCAGCTCTTCTTCCCCGTTAAAAAAAACTGCCTCCACCCCTTCCTGATAACAACGAAGATGCTCCTCCGTCCGCTGGGCCAGCAAAAATGTCCCACAACCCGGAATTTCAAATGAACGACCAGCGGATTGATTACGATTTATTTTTGAGACAAAGCCCAAGCCGATTTTTGCCCCGCGGAGACAATTAACATAATCTTCACCACCAAGAAATTGAGGACGCATCACTAAAGCCAATTCCTTCCTGCGGCTCGCTTTCCGCCAATTATACCCATATACCATCAAGGGTAATTTCGCCCTAGCCAAAGCCAGCACATAATTCTCTGACGCCGGCTCCCAATGACCCACAAACACGATGGGATGGGCCCATGCTTGGCCTTCCTCTGGAGTGAGTTTTCGAGGAAAAAATCGCTCGTGATCATATCCCAAGGAAGTCAGCTCGACTTCTTTCACGCCATAATCAAGAAATTCCCGCACATTGTCCTGGTTCGTCGTAAAGTGAAGGTCGAAATCTTTTAGCGTCTGGCGCATGAATCGATAATGAAATCTCCCCCGATCTGAAAACAGGTCGTCCGTATTATGGTGAACCCAATACACATCCGGCGATTTCAACGCCGCCAAGGTTTTTGGCCAAATCCAGAAACCCTTATCCACCCAAACCACTTGAGGCTTCAGAGATCTCACCAATTCGAATAATTCCTGGTTCGCTCTAGAAAAAGTTCGACCGTAACCCACTTGATTTTCAAGATAACTATACAGGCGATTATTGGACTGTCCAACAAACGATGAATCAAAAACATCCACATCGCCTTGGATGGTCCTCAGAGCCTTCCATCTGGTAAAACATGTGCCATTGGGGTCCAGTGGGCCGACATATAACACTTTCATGAACGGGTGACCATTTTTATTGAATCCTTCTGGAATTCTTGAACGATCCGATGATAAAGATCGTCCATTTTCTTCGTCACTTTGACACGTTCAAAATTTTCCAGAACAAATTTTCGTCCATTATTCCCCAATCTTTTTCTCAGCTCTGGATCAACGATCAACGCCTGCATGGCATCAGCGGCAGCTTCAGCATTCTCTTTGAGCACGACGAAACCAGTCACACCATTTTTCACCACCTCCGGTAAACCTCCCGCATCGGACACCACGACGGGAATGCCGCATGCCGATGCCTCCAACACGGCCACTCCAAAACTTTCACTCAAGGATACGGCGACGTACACGGATAATTGGTTCAAATATCTAGGAACTTCCCGCGCCGACACCCGACCTTTAAATTCCGTGACATCTTCAACTCCCAGCTCTCGCGCCAAATGCTCTAAATCTGACCTCAAACTTCCCTCGCCAACTATCAACAGATTCATCTTCACGGTTGGGTGGCGTTTCCGGACAATGGAAAAAGCCCTTATCAGATATTCGACGCCATAGCACGACTCGAGCGCCTTCACCGTGCCAATGGTAAAGGAATCACTCATATTTCCCGTCTCCTCCATCGGTCGGAACAACTCGCAATCAACCCCAAATGGGGTCACGGCGATAGGCCGGTCAAATTTTCCAAACCGTTCGACCTGACCCTTCATGGCCATACTCGTAGAAGCGATAAAATCAGCCGCGCGAAGGTTCCTTCGCAACAACTTTTTCTTCCACTTCGCCTCGTCGGGAAAGACATACACATCACTACCCCACACGGAAAACAACAGAGGATGAAAACCCGACCACCTGGCCAATGTCCCATACCCGCTGGCGTAATGCGCGTGCAAAAGGGTCGGTTGGATTTTTAGTAACAATCTTCTTAATTCCCACACATTAAGCACGTATCCCAATGATCGATTAATCTTCAACACATGCACGGATATTCTCTCGTCCAATAGATTCATAGGATCGGGAGGATGCATCGTCACTAAATGAATTTTGTGACCTAATTGAGTCAGGTCATTCACCCATCGAACCGTATGAATTGAACGTCCCGATGCCAGAAAAGCGATTGTTTTTAACATGAACAACAGCCTTATTCCTAAGAATTCCCTAAAAGATCCTTGATTCTCAAGGAAGATAGCGCCACCGGCCAAGAGTGGTCACGAAACGATACAGCAGTCCGACCTTTCAACCGATTTTTAAGATAAAAAACGATGCTTGTCCAGAACAAGCGATGTCGAAGCAATTCACCCCCCAACATCCGACCGGTCACCAGACGCCCAAAAAACAAGGCATGAATCGTCGCATCCCAAAAACGAAACGTCTCGCGAATCAGCCAATCCCCATAAAATGTTTTCCGAAGAGGAAGGCGGGAACAGGTTGAATCCAAACGATGCCACTTCTCGCATTGGCGAAAAGCTTGATGACAAAATCGATTCACCAATTTGAGCTGTTGCCCAGCGCTGCCTGGAGGATCATCTCGAGTCCATACCAAGTGACGGGACATCATCACCGACGGATAGTGGCTTCTTAGCAATACCCAGCAATCACCGTCGGAAGCTGGCTCCATGGTCAAATCAAATCCCCCCAATCGAATAAGACGATGGCGATGTACCATGGTCATCGTAGGTGTGCCAAATATATTTCCCTCCAAGACAAATTCAGAAGGCATACCAGCCCGCATCACAAAAAGATCCGAAGGTACAAAAGTTTTCTGAATTTCTTGGTTCCGCTCATTCAACCGAATGGCTCCACATCCAATTAGAGCGGTTTCGGAAAGACGATCACGCACCACTGCAGTCATTTCCTCTACGCAGGAAGGGAACAACTCATCATCACCATGAAGAAATTTTACCCATTCCCCCGCGGCTAATTTCAAACATCGGTTGTGATTGCCGTACGCGCCGAGATTCTTTTCGTTTTTTACCACACGGAGTCGGCGGTCCTTGATCGAGCACGCGACCTCGTACGTCCTGTCGGAAGACCGATTATCACAAACGAGGATTTCAATCTCAGGATAGGTTTGATTCAACGCGGACCGAATCGCCCGCTCTATACACCCTTCCATGTTGTAAACAGGAATACAAACGCTTACTAACACCACTTGCATCCTCCTCGTCCAATCTGGTTAGATTCAATATTCATCCGATCATCTCGTGAAAACCTTGATGAAACAAACGCTTAGTTACACTTGGACTCTGATTCTTACTCGCGAATAATCTAACTTAGCACGCTAAGTTATTATAAAGTAGCGGTGTCCATGTCACCAAAACTCGCTTCATGACCTCACAAACCAATAGATTTCTTCTCTTATGCTGTAGCCTTCTTCTCGTTGCGTATTGGTCAGCCCCCCTTTGGTGGACACCTGGCATGAGAGGGGTCGGAGATTGGGATTTCGCCCTGCACCGCTGTGAAGCCCTGAGAAAAACAATCGTCGAATACCACCAATGGCCGGGCCACAATCCATGGGCCAACGGTGGGATCCCCCTCCTCGGAAACCCTTCCGCCTTCCCAATTTCCGTCAAGGGAATTTTAACCCTAACCGTTGGAAGTTATTGGGCCATGCAGTTATCGACCCTGGCTTTCCTGCTTATCGGATTCTACGGTGCCTGGAAATTATCAAGCCTTTGGTGGAAGGATTTATATTTTCGATGCCTGTTCTCATTTCTCTTAATCGCTAACCCAGCCATGATCGTTCATGGATCACTCGGCCATCCAGCGTTCTTAAATTTTTTTTATATGTACCTTTTGTTTTTTTACATCCTTTCCTTAGACAAAGACCTTTGGTCCGGCCTAAAAGCGGGATTGGTCTTTTCACTCGCCTTTATTGAAGTTCCTGTGTATATGCCGCAGTATGGAGCTCTTATTGGGGGAGGCCTCTTTTGTTGGTATTGGCTGTCAAATTACAAGCACCACACCCCTTACGCCCTTCGATGGCTTGCCCTATTTATTCCTCTAACACTGGCGTTAATTTCGTATCGTCTTGTGACCACATGGGAAATGGTTCACGCATACCCCCGGATCTCAGATTTCAAAGCTCATTACCATTGGCATGAACTATTGAACATGTATTTCGTTCCACACATTACTGATGTAATCACTTCCCCTATCAAATGGTGCTGTAATTCTGTGGAAATGGCTTGTTACCTGGGAACTCTTGCCACTATATTTTTTCTCATCAGTTTTCGCCGAGGAATCAGATGGTGGCATATCGCCACCGGTGGAATTTTAGCGGCGGCGGCCGGGAATGATCAATATTGGATGCCAATGTACTGGATCCAAAAACTCCCAACATTTTCATCGCAATTATGTTTCGCAAGAATCCGGGTATTTGCCTATATTTTCTTTGGTATTGGAACCATGCAAGGCCTTTCATTTGCGCTTCAACGAAGCAAAGAGCTTGGCAGCCTCGTACTACGGTGGGCGTTTTATTTTGGCGGTTTGCTCATGGTCATAGAAGTGGGATGGGTCTCCCACTTAACCATGAAATCTTCCCATACGCCCTATCCCTATCTTTTCCCAAATCCCAACCCTTTGGGCCAATTTAAGAGCATCGGCCATCTCTCGTATCCGCAAACGGCCTACGACGCTCTCCAACACAATCTGGGCTGGATGGATGGATACGGAGAATCCAATTTTCCCGGCACCACGCTCTTTGGAGCAGACCATCCAAAATACATTGCGGAATTTTACCAACATGGCCGTCCGATCAAACCGACTTATTGGAGTCCCAATCATATTCACCTTGAGGGGCTTGATCCCTCAATTCCCCTTACGGTCAACATGAACCCCGGAAAAGCCTGGCACAACAACGGTGTACCGGCGTTTCCCAATATGCGTATTGTTGAAATGCAACAGCCGTTCCTTGTCCACCCCAATCAACGCGGCGTGGTAGATTTAACTTATCACCATCCCGGCCAATTCCTTGGTATCTGTAGCACCCTGGCCTTTGGCCTACTCGCCATCGCCATCGTAAGTAAATTTCGCCGTCAACAACCCCCAACTACCTGAATGTACCTCCCGTTTTCACTCCACCTTTGAAATACATCACGTCTTCTCATGAAATATCTCTACCCTCATGTATAATCGTTTGATGGAAACGAGAAAGGAATACCTGCCGTTCGGCAAACCCAATTATTCCGACGCCGAAATCCAAGCCGTCACACGCGTCATGAAAAGCGGATGGGTAGGCATGGGTTCGGAAACCATGGCCTTTGAACAAGCGCTCGCGGCCTATCTGGATGTGCCTTACGTGATCACCGTCAACTCATGTACATCGGCACTCTTTCTCTCCCTCCTTTTGGAAGATGTGGGGCCTGGTGATGAAGTGATCGTACCCAGTCTCACTTGGTGCAGTACGGCCAATGCCGCCCTTTATGTCGGCGCCACGCCCGTCTTTTGCGATGTCGATCCCGACACGCTTTGTCTTACGCCGGAAACCATTCAAGCTAAAATAACTCCCCACACCAAAGCCGTGATCTCCGTACATTTTGGCGGCCTGGCGGTAAACATTGACGCGTTGGAAAAATCCCTGCCCAGCCATATCCGCATTATCGAAGATGCGGCACACGCGTTCGGTAGCCTCTATCCCCATGGACGTCGAGTCGGTTCTTCAGGCCATCCCACTTGCTTCAGCTTCTATGCCAATAAAAACTTGTCGACGGGAGAAGGTGGCGCGATCGCTCTGGCTCACACCTCGCTCGCCGAGCGTGCGCGGATGCTTCGTCAACACGGGTTGCCCATCGACGCTTGGAAACGCTTTATCGATCCCGAAACGAGTCTTTCTTCCAATCCCCTCCGTGAGCTGGGGTACAAAATGAATTATACGGATCTTCAAGCCGCCATTGGCATCGTCCAGCTCAAGCGACAAGCCGAATTTCATGAGAAGCGGCTCGCCATTGCCCAACGCTACCAGGAACAGCTCGGTCATCTCGGAATAACATTTCCCCATCACCAACTTCATCCTGATCATGCACGGCATTTATTCATTGCCAAATTACCCGTCGAGGAAATGGCGATTTCCCGCAATCAACTCTTTCTCGAATTGCGAAAGCGAAATATCGGCGTCAGCCTGCATTACACGCCCCTGCATCTCATGGATTTTTACCAACCCCAACCGCCCCTGGTGCATACCGAGGATCTGTTTAACAGAATTATCACCCTGCCCATCAGTAGCAGCATGAATCTAACAGACGCCGACTATGTCATTGAACATATGAAAAGTTTATTCCTCGTTAAGGTACTATGAAAAAAATTTCCCTCGTCATTCCGGTCTACAGAAATGAAGGGGAACTCGAAACCACTTACCAGGTTCTTAAAAAATTGTTCGGCGGACCCTTACAATCCTATCAGCCTGAATTTGTTTTCGTAGACGATGGATCCGATGACCGCTCCCTCAATGAGCTCCTGAGCCTCCACCAACAAAACTCCTCGGTGATTGTGATTTCCCTTTCTCGAAATTTTGGTCAAACCTCAGCCATCATTGCCGGATTTCGACATGCCACCGGGGACGCCATTATCGCCCTTTCCGCTGATGGTCAGGAACCCACGGAATTGGTTACACAATTCGTGACCGCGTGGGAAAACGGCGCTCAAGTGATTATTGGCAAGCGCACCAGCCGCGAAGATTCTTTGAGCGCCACCATCCTGGGAAACATCTACTGGCGCATTCTCAAATGGTCGAATCCGAATCTTCCCACAGGGTCCGATGTCTTCTTGCTGGACCGGTCCACGGCGAATATTTTCAATCAATTGGATGAAAGTGACCGCTTCTATCCCATAGACGTTTTGTGGCTTGGCTTTGATCCGGTCATTGTTCCCTACCAAAGACTTAAGAGAACCATCGGCCGTTCCCAATGGAGCGTGGCCAGAAAGGTCAAGGCCGGCCTTGATGGCATTTTGCACAACACCTACCTCCCGATCCGAATGATCTCAACCGTAGGAATGATTGTTGCCATCATGGGGTTTATGGCGACCCTGCTCGTTATTTTCAACAAATTGTCAGCGAAAACAGTCTATCCCGGGTGGGCTTCCATCATTTGTCTTTTACTGTTTCTCAATGGGTTGATTATGTTCATGCTAGGAATTATTGCCGAATATATTTGGCGCATCTACAATCAAGCTAAAGGCCGACCCGTCTATCTAATAAAGAAAAAGTACGGTTAATCAGATTTCCATGCAATACCAAAAGATCGACGGCATCAAATGTTTTGCACCCGAATTAGCATTCCAAAACAACGGCCTTCCAGCCGAAGCTTTTGAACGGGTATTTAATGCGGAAACCACTCATTTTTGGTTTTGTTCGCGAAATCGGCTCCTCCAATTCCTGGTTGGCCGATTTTTGGGCCATCAACCAAAACGCTTTCTTGAGATCGGCTGTGGGACCGGCGCCGTTCTCACGAATCTTCATTATTTCTATCCCTCTTTGCAACTTACAGGAGCAGAGATATATCTGAGCGGCCTTAAGCTCGCCCAAAAGCGTTTACCCCAGGCGGAATTTGTCCAGCTGGATGCCACAAGAATGCCTTTTTTGGACGAATTTGATGCCATCGGATTATTTGATGTCCTGGAGCACGTTGAACCAGATGAACTTGTGCTTCACAATGCTTATATAGCCCTCAAAGATGAAGGAATACTATTCGTAAGTGTCCCACAACATCCATTTCTTTGGAGCGCGAACGACAGGGCATCTTTCCACAAGCGACGCTACAGGAGAAGCGAATTGTTGACAAAAATGAATCGAGTGGGTTTTCAACCCATCTTTATTAGCTCTTTTGTAACTTTACTTTTTCCTCTCCTCTTTACAATTAGACTGATTAAAAGGAGATCCCGATTCGAAAACCCCTTCGACGCCGTCATGGCCGAACTAAGTCTAACCCCCTCTCTAAATGCAACGGCTAATGCAATTATGAAAGTTGAGGAATTAATTATTCGTGCCGGGATTCCCCTTCCCTTTGGAGGGTCTCTTTTTCTTGTGGCCAAAAAATCTCCAAAATAAACTAATAATGAAAGTGGGCATGATCCAATCCAGCTATATCCCCTGGCGGGGGTACTTCGATTTTATCGATGACGTGGATCTTTTTATTTTTTACGACGACGTGCAATATACCAGACGGGATTGGCGGAACCGAAACAAGATCAAAACACGTGAAGGGACCGCCTGGTTAACCATCCCCGTCCATTACCATCATGACCCCTCTGCCATTCAATTGATTTGCGATTCCCGCATAGATTACTCGAGCGATTGGTCTCGAAAACACCTTTTGACGTTGAAACAGTGGTACCACCAGGCCCGTTATTTTGAAACTTACTATGGCGAATTCTCAAGATTGTTCGCCGAACGTTATCCCACGCTCTCTGAACTCAACATCACCTTATGCCAATGGACCATGACTCAATTGGCGATTCATACCCCCCTGAAAAAGTCGGTTGAATTTTCTCCCCAGGGGGAGAAAACCCCGAGAATCCTCGACATCCTCAAGAAAGTTGGCGCCGACTCTTATTTGGTCGGCCCCGAAGCCAAATCGTATTTGGAGGAGGACTTGTTTCAAGAAGCCGGTATTCACTTGGAATATAAATCGTACGAATACCCTCCCTACCCTCAATTGTGGGGTGATTTCACTCAGGGAGTCAGCGTTCTCGATCTATTATTTAATGTCGGGCCGGACGCCAGAAAATATTTGAAGAGTTCAATGCCGAATATCCAAGCGGGCCATGGGACCTCGTAGTCAGCGTATTTTATTTACCGGCGCCACGAGTCAGGCGGGTCGAGCCTTTTACCTTCGGTTAATACAACAAGGCCATGACGTCGTGGCAGTTTCCAGAACACCTTCGCCCCACATCCCTGGGAAAACTTGTCAGGCCGATCTGACGTCGCCGGACCTGTTGAAACAATTACCGGACGAACATTTCGACGCGCTCATTCATTTCGCGTCCCATGTCCCTTTGCGGGAACGAGAAAGTACCTGGGAAGAATGCGTTGAACCAAATATTTATGGTACGGCCAAACTGTTGAATTGGGCCCACGGACGCGTGGAACGGATCCTGGTGGCTTCTTCAGTCACTGTCTATGGAGAACCTAAACTTCATTCCCCAGTTGATGAAAGCTATCCCTTACATCCCGATACGGCTTATGCCATCAGCAAATACGGGCAAGAAAAGCTCTTCCAGGCGTTTTGCCTTCCACGCTCCATCCCCCTGGTCATCATCCGCCTGGGGTGGGTCTACGGTCCTGGCTTGCATGAAGATCGCGCCATCATGAAATTCTTGCGTCAAGTCCAACAAAAAAAGCCTATTACCCTCTTCAACTCAAAAACCGCAGGCCTGCAACTGATCCACCAGGATGATATCGCCTGGGTTGGCGACCGACTTCTTAGAGACGGACACGGAATATATAATTTGGCCAGCACCCGCCACATTAGCCTCATGGAATTCGTTGAAGCTCTTATGCGGGTCACGGGTCAACGAACTGAGGTGATTTGCCAGGACGACGCCCATGCCCCCTCGCCTTGGCATTACAGCCACCAACGGCTTTCAACACTTCACGGGATTCTTCCTCACGTGACCTTGGAGACAGGTATTAAAAGTTTGTTGGAATCTCATGGATAATCCTTCCTCTCTCCCTTCCGTATTAGCGATCGTAGGCGGAGCCGGATTTTTAGGCCGCTCATTGATTGAGTATCTTGCCGCGTTTCCTGTCATGGAGGTGCGTTGTTTGGACCTGGTTCCACTCCCCGCCCACTCGCCCCAACCCAAAAGATTTATTCAATTGGTCGGCGACGCACGCGATTCGGACCTGGTCAAGAAAATCTTGACGGGGGCCGATGCGGTTTGGATTCGATCCGGCCAGCTAGGTGGGGCCAAGAGCACCAGAGCTGATTTGGCGGAATCCTATTTGACCGTTAACAGCGATTTGGTGGCCGGACTTCTTCGCCTCGCAGGAGA